>Ga0182030_10012970_pt1 | contig 16639 bp, 16 predicted proteins | sample 812S3MmetaG_FD_121299 | JGI IMG/M metagenome (GOLD analysis project Ga0182030, IMG submission 121299) | Permafrost microbial communities from Stordalen Mire, Sweden - 812S3M metaG (Illumina Assembly) | ecosystem: Environmental > Terrestrial > Soil > Wetlands > Permafrost | place: Sweden...
ACGACGCGCGCAACCACTTCATATCCATCTCCTCGGGCGGGGCGGGGGGGAACCTTCTACATGGCCGGTCCCGCGCCCGTTCCGCCACGGGAAAAGCGTGTGGCGACGTGTCCGGGACTGCGATCCCTCGCCCGTAGGACGAAAGTTCTGGTCGGGACGGAAGCAGGCGACGCTACGAGCCCGTGACGACGACCACCCGGGTTCCCATGGCTGCGGCCTCGCGCAGCACCGTGCTCGCGCCCTCGTGCTCCGAAGCGTGGAGGACGATCGACGCCGCCCCGATCCACGCCAGCGTCTCTTCTCGCGGCAAGACGCCGAGAAAGCGCGCGTCCACGTCGCGCGCGCGTGCCAGTGCTTCCAGGCGCCCCCGCTCCGGTCCGTCTCCCACGACCACCAGCGCGTCCACCTCGCGCGTGCGCGCCACATGCTCGATCGCCCGATCGACACGCTTGTACCGCACGAGCCTCCCCACACTCACCGCCACGCGCGCGGCGCCGAGCTCACGCTTCTTCCGTGCGACGGCCTCCCGCACGTCCGGCATCTCCACCTTCGCGGCACCCACGACGGCGACTCTCACCACACGCCGGCGCGCCCCATCGCCGAGCGTCGCGAGCAGCGACTCCTTCAGCGCCTCCGACACGAACCTCCACGTCCCCGCCCTCTCCGCGATCACGCCGACCACCCGCTCCCGCACGACCCGAGGCATCCGCGCGAGCAGCCGCACGTCGCCCCCGTGGGACACCACCTCGAGCTCCGCCCTCGACGCGATCGCCACGGGCCATGCGCACGGCACCGCCCAGTGCGCCACGACGCGCTGCGCCTCGATGCGCGCCAGACGGGCCCGCGCCGCCATGACCCACCGCGCTGCGTCGAGGAGCCGCGCCGGTCTCTCCCTGACGCGCGCCGCCACACCGGGCCACCCGAAGGCCCCTCCGGACGGGGGCGTGACGACGATCACCTCGTGCCCCTCGCGCTCGAGCTCCCGCGCCTCGGCTCGCACGAAGTGCCCGGAGGGATCGGCCTCGTCGGCCGGAAAGCTCGTGGTGACGACAGCGATGCGCATGAGACGCGTGGAAGCCTACCCCAGCGATGGTAATGGACAGTCCTGCCATGGCGAGCTCCGTCCCGACTGTCGCGTTCCCGGGTCGCGTCCTCTTTCTGACCGAGGATCCCGCGCTGCTCGAAGCGCAGCTCGCGGCGACCAAGCCCGTCGACCTCGCGTTCGATCCGGAGCGCCCGCTCATCGGCAACATCTCGACCGACGAGATCACGCCCGGGTGGGTTTGCTACTACTACGACGAGACGCTGGGCCGGTACTCGCTGGTGGGCCTGCGCGGCGGCAAGGTGAAGCCCGACGCGGTGAAGGGCGGGGGCTTCTCGGTCGTCGTCAGCGGGATGTCCAAGGGGTGCGGCTCGTCGCGCGAGCAGGCGCCCTACAGCGAGGTCGCGGCCGGAATCAAGCTCGTCGTCGCGAAGAGCATCGAGAAGATCTACCGCCAGAACGCCCAGAACATCGGCCTGCTGACGAGCACGGACATGTCTCTCGTGCCGCGAATCCTCGCGGGCGAAGCCATCCCGGTCGAGGAGTTCACCCGCGGGCTCGACGCCATCAGCGGCGCCATCGTCGAGCACGGGGGCCTCTTCGCGTACAACAAAGCGCGGCTCGCCGGCACGACGACGCCGCCCGCGATCGTCACGCCTGCCCGGCCCATGACGCTCTGCGAGAAGATCCTCGCGCGCCACGCCATCGTCGACGCGCGCTCCGGCGCCCTGGGTGTCCCCGCGGTGCAGCCCGGGGATGCGTTCTTCGCGCGGTGCGAGGTGCGCTTCTCGCACGAGTACGTGACACCGATGGCCGAGGCGCTCTTCCGTCAGGGCTTCGGCGCCGACGCGAAGGTGACCGAGCCGGAGAGCGTCTTCGCGTTCCGCGATCACCTGACGTTCCTCGACCTCATCATGTCCAAGGCCCACAAGGACATGGGCCTCGACGTGCAGGCGCGAAAGCTCGCCACGGTGCAGGAGGACTTCGCGAAGCGCGCCGGCATCAAGATGTACGGCGAGGTCCAGCGCGACGGGAAGGCCGCCGGCTCCGAGGCCATCTGCCACAACATGGTGGTCGAGGAGCTCGCGCTTCCGGGGCAGGTCGTCATCGGCACCGACAGTCACACGTGCATGGCGGGCGCGCTCGGGTGCTTCGCCTTCGGCGTCGGCTCGACCGACATGGCCAACGCGTGGATGACGCGGGACGTGCGCGTCACCGTGCCGCAGTCGGCGCGCTTCGAGCTGACGGGCAAGCTCCGCTCCGGCGTGTGCGCCAAGGACGTGATGCTCCACATCCTCGCCCAGCCGTTCTTCAAGGGGGGCGACGGCATCGGCAAGGTGCTCGAGTTCGGCGGCGACGGCGTCACGCACCTGCCGCTCGACGAGCGCGCCACGCTGACCAACATGGCGGTCGAGGCGGGCGGCTTCACCGGCATCATCGAGGCCGACGACGTGGTCGTCGATTACCTGGTGAAGCAGCGCGGACTGCGTGCCGAGGACGTGCGGCCGCGCATCGTCATGGCCGACCCGGGCGCGACGTACTGCGCGACCTTCCGCATCGACCTCTCCGCCATTCCACCGATGGTCGCGACGCCGGGCGATCCTCGCAACGGCGTCCCCTTCGAGAAGCTCGGTCCGTCGGTGAAGATCGACATCGCGTACGGCGGCTCGTGCACCGGCGGCAAGAAGGCTGACATGGACATGTACGCGCGCGTTCTCGGCGACGCGGTGAAGAAGGGCAAGCGCGTCGCGCCGGGCGTGCACTTCTACCTGCAGTTCGGGTCGCAGGACATCCGCCGCTACGCCGAGCAGCAGGGCTACCTCGCCGTCTTCGAGAAGGCCGGCGCGGAGCTCGTCGAGCCGTCGTGCGGGGCGTGCATCAAGGCTGGCCCCGGCTCGAGCGACTCCCCCGATCAGGTGACCGTCAGCTCGCAGAACCGGAACTTCCCGGGTCGGAGCGGTCCGGGAAAGGTGTACCTGGCGAGCCCCCTCGTGGTCGCGGCGAGCGCGATCGCCGGGCACATCGCGCTGCCCGAAGAGATCTGACCCCTACTTGTCCCGGACGTTGACCGACATCTTCTTCACCTCGGAGGTCCCTGCGCCGAGCGAGCCCGTGACGTGCAGCGTGGCAGGGCCAGAAGGAATGGTGGGGAGCTCGCAGGTGAGCTTCAGCTCGCAGTCGCCGCTGTGCGTGTCCCCCTCGGACACCTTGGTGCCGCAGACCGACTCGGTAGTGTCCTTGGTGTCGCACGCGATGTGGCCGATCTTCGTCGTGCCCCCGAGGACGTCGATCTCGTAGTGGACGGCGAAGCGCGAGTTCGACCCGCCGTGCCACTTGCCGTCGGTGTCGGCCCAGAGGACGAGCGGGGCGCCCGTCGACGTGAAGTGTGCGTCGGCGGAGCCAGGGCCGTGGAGATCGGCCGTGCCGACGATCTTGCCCCGACACCCGGTCATGAGGAGGACGCCTGCGACGACGAGCACGGCGGAGAAAGAGCGCATGAGCTCCACGTTATCACGGGGGCTGGGCTCGCTTTCTGCGTGCTCGACGACCAGCCCCTCTTCGCGCTACTCCTCGGCCCACCGTGAGCGAGCTCACCATTCAGCCCAACACCCACGTCACCCTCGACTACGAGCTCAAGGGGGACGACGGAGAGGTCATCGACGCCAGCGAAGGCGAAGGCGGCGAACCCATCCGGTACGTCCACGGCTACGGCATGCTGGTGCCCGGCCTCGAGGCGGCCCTCGTCGGTCTGCACTCGGGGGACGAGCGCGAGGTCGTGGTCCCCGCCGAGGCAGGATACGGCGAGCGCGACGAGACGCTCGTCCTGGAGATCGAGCGGAGCGAGTTCCCCGATCCCAAGGCGGTCGAAGAGGGGGACGAGTTCGTGGCCGAGTCGCCGGACGGCGAGGAGATCGCCATGAACGTCATCGAGGTGAAGGACGACGCGGTGATCGTCGACGCCAACCACCCCCTCGCCGGCATGACGCTCCACTACAAAGTGAAGGTGCGCGAGGTGCGTCAGGCGACCGAAGAGGAGGTCGAGCGCGCCGCGTCCGACCTCGACGAGGCCCACGAGCACGTCCACGGCCCGGACTGCGACCACGACCACGGGGACCACGAGCCCGTGGCGCTGGGCCGAAAGCTCAACTAAGAAGAGGCTGCGAGCAGGCGAAGGCTTCCAAAGAAGAGAGATCAAGCACCATGGCGACCGGCACGACGAAGACGATCAATCCGTGGGAGTGGGACATCCGCGTTCGCGAGCGCAACGTCGGCAAGGGCATCTTCGACGAGAAGGACATCGAGAAGCACCTGGCCGGGCTCCCGGACGCGGCCGACCAGGCCGAGACCATCACCGTGCCGCAGCCTGCGCTCGGCGGCCGCGACGACTGAGCCAGTCGGAGGCCGCCCCGTGGAGGACAATCTTCCCCCCGTCGAGTTCACGACGTTCGTCCTGTCGCTCAGCCACTCGGCGCTGATGCACCTGGGCGAGGCGCCGGATCCGGAGACGGGCGGCGTCCTGAAGAACCTGCTGCTCGCACGGCAGACCATCGATCTCATCGTGATGCTCGAGGAGAAGACGAAGGGCAACCTGACGGGCGACGAAGAGCGCCTGCTGGCGCAGATCCTCTTCGACCTGCGGATGCGCTTCGTCGAGCAGTCCAAGACGAAGTAACCCTATGAAGGTGCGAAGAACGGCGTTCCTGGTCGTCGCCGCCCTGGCGGGCCTGCTGGGGGCGATGGCGTGTGATCGCGGCCTCTCCGGGACGGGGGACGGCGGAGTGGTGCTGCCTCCCGGCGCGACGCCGGTGACGACTGTGGCGGCTCCGCCAATCACGACCCCCCCTACCACCGCGACGATGGCCCCCTCTCTCCCCGAGACGGCGGGCTCCGTAGCCTTGCAGATGGGACCCCTGAGCTTCGCGCCTATCGCCCGCCTAGCCGATCCGAGCGTCGTCACCATCACAGTAAGGATGGACGAGGTGTCCCCGATCACGCACCGTCGCCGTCACGCGGCCGAAGGGCTCGGTACAGGCTTCGTTATCGACAAGGCGGGGGTCATCCTCACGAACAATCACGTTGTGCACGACCCCCACGTAACCAACGTGGACCAGACCATCGAAGTGAAACTGTCTGACGGGCGCACCTTCCCGGCGAAGGTCGTTGGGACGGATCCGCCTACGGACATCGCGGTGGTGCGCATCGAGACAAAGGACCTGCGCCCGCTGGTGCTCGGCGACTCGGACGCAATCGACGTCGGTGACTGGGTGGTTGCGATCGGCAATCCGTTCGGCCTGTCGCACACCGTGAGCGCCGGCATCATCAGCGCCAAGGGCCGCACCAAGGACGACGTCCCACTCGATCCCACCGGCTACTACGACTTCTTGCAAACCGACGCGTCGATCAATCCCGGAAACTCGGGCGGCCCGCTCCTCGACCTCCGCGGTGAGGTGGTCGGAATGAATTCGGCCATGCACACGGGCGGAGGCATCGGGTTTGCCATCCCGATCAACATGATCAAGCAGCTCCTGCCCGTGCTGCTGCGCGACGGGCACCTCACCCGGAGCGCCCTCGGCGTCCGCATCAAGGACGTTCGCGACCTTTCGCGGGAGGAGCGTGAGGTGCTGGGCTTGATGGCGGGGGGAATTACCGGCGGTGCGGCGGTCGAGTACGTGGTGCCAGGCGGCCCGGCAGACAAAGCCGGGCTCGCGGCTGACGACATCGTCGTGGCCTTCGAGGGGACGCCGATCGACCGGTCCTCGAAACTCCAGTGGCTGGCGAGCACGACAGGCGTCGGCCGGACGGTGACGCTCCGCGTCCAGCGCGAGGGCAAGCAGTTCGAGCAAAAGGTGACGCTGGGGCAGCTCCCCGAGCAGCCGGCAGCGGCGGCCGGTCCTCGCTAGCAGCCTGGACTCGTATTACCGTAGGGCCGTGCCGGGCCGACCCTCCGCTCGACGCGCGTCCGATGGGGAAGCTCCCCCCGAGGCGTCGGCGCCCCCGCCGGCACTGCCCGTGGTGAATACCCCGGCGCCTGCGGCGTCCAACACAAAGCAGGACCGGGCAAGAGAAGCGGAGGAAGACCGTGCGCTTATCGCGAGGGCGCAGGCCGGTGACATGGTGGCATTTCGACGGCTGGTCGAACGCCACCAGCGTCGAGCGTTCGCGATCGCGCTTTCTCTGGTGCGCGACGAGAACGACGCACGCGAGCTCGTGCAGGACGCGTTTCTCCGCGTCTTCAAGAACCTGGGAGGTTTCCAGGGTGGGTCCAGCTTCTTCACCTGGCTTTATCGCATCATCACCAACCTCAGCATCGATCTCATTCGGAAGCCCGGCCGGCAAACGACCGACCTCGAAGAGGCACGGCTCGAGCTGGACGATGGCGCCGACTTCGACTTGCCCTTCATCAGCCGAATGGACGGGGCCGATCCGATCGACGTCGTTCGTCGGCGCGAGATCGCCGCGAGACTTCAGACAGCGCTCGACGCGCTTCCGAGCTACCACCGGGCGGTCATCGTGATGCGCGAGATCGACGGCCTGAGCTACGAAGAGATGGCCCAGGCCATGAGTGTGTCGAAGGGCACGATCATGAGTCGGCTGTTTCATGCACGTCAGAAGCTCCAGCGCGCGCTGGCCGACTGCTACAAGGAGCAGATCGGCGCCCGTCCGTCCGGCGAGGTGCCCGCGCCGGCGAGCGAGCCGGGGAGCGCGCCATGAGCCTCTCCCTGGAGACGATGACCGAGCTGATGGCCCTCGCCGACGGCGAGCTCGAGGGCGAGGCGCGCGAGCGAGCCGAGAAGCTCGCGTCGGAGAGCGAAGAGGCGCGGCGGGTGGTCGACGCGATGCGAGCGCCGGTCCTCGGTGCCTGGCTGGCCGAGGGGATGGAGGAGCGGACGGCGGCGGCCGACGGGATCGCCGACGCGGTCATGGCGAAGATCGACGCCGCCCGACGCGACGCGGGTATCGCGGGGGTGGTGCGCCTGTCGGATGCCCGAGCTCGACGGTCGGGCGTCACGCGGGGGCAGATCGCGGCGGTGGCGGGGTTCCTTGCCCTGGCGGCCACCATCTTCCTCTACATGCACAACGACCGCGACGGGGCGGACAGCGTGGCTCCCGTGGCGAGCTTCGTGCCCACGGCGGTCGCGCCGAGCACCGAGGTGCCGGCGGCGGCTCCGGCAAGCGCGCTGGCGCAGGCTCCGCATGTGCAGCAGGGCGGGCAAGGCGTGGAGGTCGACGAGATCGACTCGCCCGCGCACGACGTCACCGTGTTCGAGATCCCGGCCGGCGGCATGGCCGCAGCGGCCAGCGGGGGCGCCCCGCCCAGCGTCGTCATCATGATCGAGGACGAGCCGGTGGCGCCATGATCCGGAGGAGGGTCCTCGCGGCCGGCGCCGCCGTGGTCCTGGCTGGAGCTACCGGTGTTGCCTGGGCGACGCCGACGAAGGGCCCCAACATCGAGCTGACCATCATCCACGCGACCTACGTCGACGGCGGAGCCTCCATCGACTCCCGGCTCCCGCGTCTGCCCAACCTGACGAAGTCCGAGCCCTTCGCGCACTACAACGTCTTCCGGCTGCTCGACCGCAAAGAGCTCCCGCTCGAGGCGGGCAAGCCCGTCGCCTACGCGCTCGTCAACGGCCGCAACGTCGCGGTGACGCTCGGCAGCGTGTCCCAGGGCGACGCCGGCGAGAAGCGCTACCAGCTCGAGGCGCACATCGGCGAGCCGGGCAAGGCCGCGTACCTGAAGGGCCTCCAGGTCACGCTGGGGGAGAATCAGGCGTTCTACGTGGGTGGGCAGAGTTTCCAAGGCGGCACGCTGTTCCTCGAGCTCGTCGTCCTGCCCTGAGTCGTCCGCCGGGTTTTCGCCCCGCCGGGGGCCTTGTGGTAACGAGGAAGCTGAGATGCTCTCCCGCAAGGCGGACGGACCGCTGACGGTGCAGATCCCCGGTCCCACGGAGGATCGGCCCTCCTGGACGAGGGTGGGCGTCATCGCGGCCATCGGCTTCATCGTCGGGGTCGCCTGGCCGAGGCTGGCCGGCGTCCGCATGGGCCCGAGCGTGCCCGAGAGCGCCACGGCGTCCGTCGCGGCCGTCGCGCCTCCCTCCGACCCCGCCACAGCGTTGCCGGCCGCAGCGACCCCGCCGGCGTCGACGGGCGTCCCCGCGGTCGTCGTCGCGCCCGCGCCCACAGCCTCGGTCGCCACCACGGCCAACCTCAACGTCGGACACGGCGTCGTCTTCGCGTGCAAGACGGCGGATGGCGACTCGCTGAAGGGCGGCGAGTGTGGCGGCCTGCCGGGCCTCGACGGCATCATCATGCCACGGCTGCGAAAGCTCGCCGATTGCCCCGAGGCGGCGGGCAATAACGGCAAGCTCCACCTCGTCGTCCACGTCGACTTCCCGCGCGGGGGTGTCGGCGTCGACCTCGGGCGAGGTCACGGCGTCTCGTCGCCCGACGCGCTGCTCGCGTGCGCGAAGAGCGCGATGAGCGGCGTCGGTCTCGGCGGCGTGGCCCACGAGAACGCGCGCTACAGCGTCGCCTACTCGGTCACGTTCGCGGGCGAGGGAGCGGCGGCTCCGTCGGCCAGCGCTTCGGCCTCGGCTCGCACGGCGGGCGCTTCGAGCGGGGAGGGGGCCGAGGGGACCGCGCAGGTCGTCTGGGAGGTCGCCATCGTGCGCGACGCTCCGAAGACGGGGAAGGTCGTGGCGCGCCTCCAGCACGGGGCCGAGCTGCACCTCGGCACGGCGAAGGACGGGTGGTACCCCGTGAAGTTCGGGGACGGCTTCACGAGCGACGGCTGGGTCTATCGCGGCGCCATCGGTCGCTAGAAAGGAGGCCCCTCGTCGTCCGGCGCCCCGTCGTCGGCCGCGTCGGTCGCGAACGGGGCGGTTCGGGGACGCCCCTGCTCGTCCACGGCGAGGAGCTGCTCCACGCGCCTCTCGGCCCCGTCGAGCCTCTGCTGGGACACGCGGGACAGCTTCACGCCTTCTTCGAAGAGACGGAGCGACTCTTCGAGCGGCAGCTCCCCACGCTCCAGAGTCTGCACGATCTCGCTCAACCGCTTGATGGCCGCCTCGAACGAGGGGGCCCCCTCGGCGGGCTGCGCCTGCGGGTCGGGCTCCGGAGACGAGGGACGTCGGCTCATGGCTCAGCGAGAGTCGTACGCGGGAAGGCGGGGCGCAAGGCGCAGGCGCGAGTCTCCCGGCGAGAGGCCGGGGACGAGCGCGTAGCCGTCCTCGTCGAACACGATGGGGAGCGCCGTCCCCCTCGCGTCGAGGAGGGTTCCCGTCAGGTCACGCGGGAGCCCCGCCCCCTCGGCCGCGACGACCCGCAGCCACGCCACCTCCCTTCCCGGGCTCCGCCCCGGCCCTGCCAGGCCTGCGAGCGCCCGCTGCGCGAGGAGACGCGTCACACGGTCGGGCTCGAGATGCGCGGCCAGCTCCAGCGCATCGCGCACCGACGGCGCGTCCTTTTCCTTGCCCGACCGCGCCGCCAGCGCCTCCACCAGCGCTCGCCGCACCTCGGCCACGGGCTCCCACGTGTACGCGCGCGCGAGCCGACCCGCCGTGTCGGGCGCCTTGCTCGCCGCGAGCCCGCGCGCGACGTGGGCACGCATCACCGGATCGCGGGAGCCGAGCAGCGCATCCACCTTGGGCGCGAGCTCCTCGTCGGCCCGTCGGGCGAGCGCGAGCGCTGCCAGGGGCGCATCGGGCCCTCCCGCCTGCGCGCGATCGAGCAGCGTCGTCGTCGGCACGCGCCCGCCGGGATCCCCTTCGACGAGGCCCACCGACAGGACCTGCCGCGTCGTCTCGTCCTGCTCGACCGCGAGCCGCGCGGTCAGCGTCTCGGCGTTCGTCGTGTCTGCGTTCCCCACCGCGATGGACCCCATCGCCGCCGCACGGCGTACGCGGGGATCCCGGTCCTCGAGGGCATGCTTCAGCGAACGCTCTCCCAGCGCCACCAGCGCCTCGATGCCGAGAGCGCGCTCCGTCCCGTCTCCGGAGGCCGCCATCGTGGCGAGCAGCGCATCGCCTCGTCCGCTCCTCTCGCCGCGGACCGCCCGCCGGACGAAGTACGCCCGCGCGGCCATCCGCCGTGTCGCCGGCACGGTCGCCATGGCTTCGATCGCCGTCATCGCGGCCGGGCAGGGGGACCGGGCGAGCGCGTCCATCGCGTCCCCGGCCAGTCGCGGATCGCCCGCGAGCGTCACGAGTGCATTCACCGCGGACGGGCTCACCTGGCGTCCCAGTGCCACCACGGCCAGCGCCCGCAGCTCCGGGTCCGCCGAGGCCACCGCGCGGGCTGCGGCGGCCTTCGTCACGCCCTCGGACCGCACCTCCTGCGCGATCCGCAGCGCATCACGCGCCGTCGCATCGTCGGCCGCCAGGAGCTCGACCGCCTGCGCCGCGTCCGCAGCGCCCAGATGCGCCAGCGCCTCGGCCCCCGCGACACGCACCCGCGGGTCCTTGTCCTTCGCCGCTTCGTGCGCCACGTCGAGCGCCCGCGCATCACCCGAGAGACCGAGCGCCGCGACGGCCGCCGCACGCAAGGCGAGGTCGCTGGCGTGCACGGCCCCGAGCATGGCCCCGAGCGATCGCAGATCGCCGAGCTCCGCGGCGAGGGCGACCGTCCCCGGCGTCGTCAGCGCCACGCCGCCGAGCAGCGGTGTCACCGGCGGGAACATGGCCAGCGCGTCGAGCGCCGCCGCCTGCCCCGGCCCTCCCGAGCGTGCGGCGGCCAGGAGGGCCTCGAGGGGCCCGGTGGCGCCCGACTGAGCCAGCGCCATCGCCGCCTCTTGGCGCGCGAGAAGGACGCGGTCGACGTTGTCCGCCTCGTCCGCCGCCGGATCGCGTGCGGTCGGCGGGGAGCGAGTGGTGAACGCCTGCGACGACTCCCGCAGCAGGTTCTCCAGCGCGGTCCGCGCGGGCTCCCGATCGATCCACGAAGCCAGCCCTCGCACGACGACCAGCAGCGCGCGAGGATCCTGCCTCGCGATGCCGTCGATGGGTGCTCGCGGATCGAAGCCCCCCGGCAGCCCCGCACCCGACGCGCGCTCCAGCAGCGAGAGCCCCTCCGGTGAACGCGTCGCCGCGGCGCGCTCGAGACCCCGGAGCCGCTCGTCCACGTCGGTCGAACGAAGGAGGCGCAGCGCGACGTCGACCCCGAAGCGCCCGCGCAGGTTCTCCGCCGGTCCCTCGACGAGCGTCATGGTTCGCGGCGTGGCCTGCTGCGGCGGCGGAACTCGGATCGGCGAGATGCCCGCTCCCGGGCGCGTCGGCATCGGCTGCGCTCGAGCCTCGGTGCCAGCGCCCGTCGCGAGCGCGAGCAGCACCGCCCATGCCGCCGCGGGGCGCCGCCTCACTTCTTCTCCTTCGGGTCCTTCTGGTCCGGGAGCGGCGACGGCGGCCTCTCGCGCGTGCCGAGGAGCACCAGGAATCCCACGCCGGTCGCGGCGCCCGGCTGCTGCTTCACCGCGTTCCACCCGACCGCCTCCGCCGCGCCGGGCCGGTGCGTGTACGTCGCGAGGCGGTTGGCCACGAGCATCGCCCGCTGCAGCGAGCCGCGCTGCGCCTCCTCGGGCGGACCGGCTCCCGGGCGCGCCCCGACGGCGAGCGTCCAGTCGGGCCGCCGGTTCAGCTCGAGCGCGATGGCTCGTAGCGTCGTGGCGCTCTTCGGGTCGATGGCCAGCGTGTCGCTCGTCCCCGTGAACAGGATGGCCTGCGCGACGCGCAGCTCCACGGCGCCCTTGACCACGTCGACGACGACGAGCGGTCGGCCGCCCTCGTCGGGGCACCCGTCGTCGTCCTTCACGCCGTTGAAGACCTCGGCCTGGTCCGGGCACTGGTCGACGTCGTTGTCGTAGCTGTCGCCGTCGCGATCCGGATTGGGGCAGCCGTTGCGCGTCGGGTCCGTGGACGGCTCGCCCTTCACCCGCGGGCACGCGTCCTCCTTGTCCGGGATCCCGTCGGCGTCGTCGTCGGGATCGGGGCATCCGTCGAAGTCCTCGAAGCCGTCTTTGTCCTCGGGCTGGTCGGGGCACTTGTCGGCGTCGTCCGGGATGCCGTCCTTGTCCCGGTCCTGCGACGCCGCCGGGCAGCCGTTCTTCCTGGGATCGTCGCTGGGCACGCCCTTCACGGCCGGGCACGCGTCGACGGGATCGGGGATGCCGTCGCCGTCGGTGTCGGGCGCGGGGCAGCCGTTCTTGCGGGGATCGTTCCACCACACGCCCGGCACGAGCGGGCACGCGTCCTGGGTGTCGAGGATCCCGTCGCCGTCGGCGTCGTCCTCCGGGCAGCCGTCCTCGTCCTGGATGCCGTCGAAGTCCTCGGCCAGATCGGGGCACTCGTCGACGTCGTCCGGGATGCCGTCGCCGTCGCGGTCGTGCGCGCGCGGAGTCCAGCCCACCGCGACGATCACCCGGACCGCCGGCACGCCCACCGACGTATCGAGCCCGAGGTCGGCGCCCGCGAGGACGAACGCGTCGCGGTAGTGGCCGAAGCCGATGCGATCGTCCAGCGCGAGCAGCGCTGGAGACAGGCTCGATGCGCCCGGCTGGAAGGGCGCGACGGGGGTCACCGGAAGCGCGCCGTGAAGGGCAATCTCCCAGGACTGACGATCGCCCGAGTCGAGCGAGGGAAAGACTCCCTTGGGCCTCAGCGTCGCGCCGATGGACCACGGGAGCTCGTCGCCGAAGGTCACTCCGCCGAGCGACGCGTCCGGCCACGTCTGCTGCGCCGTCCTCAGCGTGTACCCCAGGCTCGCGCGGAGAGCGCCGACGCCGAGCGCGTACTCGGCCATCAGCCGCAAGGAGACCGTGACGGAGCCGTCGCTCGCGAAGCTCGCGCGTTCGCCGGTCGGCACGGACAGGGCGCCGAGCGCGGCGAGCCCGAAGCCGAGCGGGACGCCGTGCGGATCGTTGCGGAGGAGCGTCCCCTTGCCGAGGATGTTCACGTCGCCGATGCCGCTCGTCGGCACCTTGCCGCCGCTGACGATGGTCGCGGGCAGCCCCGAGGTTCCGTCCTGGAAGAGGTACACGGGCAGGTCCACGCCGATCGCCGCGCGATCGCCGAGGCCGATGCCGGCGACGAGGTCGGCCCCCAGCACGTGCGCCAGCGGATCGGACGCGACCGCGTTGGTCGTCGCGTCGCGCAGCACGACCGGCATGTGCGCGTAGCTTCCCCACGCGCCGACGTTCCACTGCCACGGCCCGGGCGACTGCGTGGGCTCGAGGACGAGGCCCGCCTCCGGGGCCATCGACGGCCTCCAGGTGCGGGCGTCGATCGACGGCTCGGTCTGCGCCGCCGCGAGGGAAGGGAGGGAAGCGAGGAGCGCCGCGAGGAGCGTCGCGGGCAGGCGGCGGAAGGCGGGCATGGTCGAAGCTCCCGGCAGAGTATGCGAGGGAGCGTCATAGAAGAAGGGCGGCCACACGTCGGTTCACGAGCTTGCCAAGGCCCTCGCGCCGTTCGCGCCGGGCGACGGTGCGTTCGCTGCGGCGCGCGTCGGTCGGGTCGTCGGGACGTTACTTCGCCCCGTCGTACGGGACAGCGCGCTCCGACGCTTCCCAGATCGCGCGTATCGCCGGCTTGTGCTGCTCCTCGTGCGCATGCCCGACGAGGCCCGCGCAGCGCGCGAGGACTGCGAAGCCGCGCAGGATCTCCGCAGGCAGCCCGCAGTCGCCCAGGATGGCGGCGATGGCGCCGGTTGCGTTGATCGTGATGTGCTTTCCGAAGACGGCATCGACCGCCTCGGCGAGCGCGCGAAGGGCGGCGACGTGGCCGCTCGCCACCCCTTGCGCCTCCGCGAGCTTCAGCAGGACGATCGACCGCGGGTCGTCCGGCTTGTGCTCCGGATGCCCGAAGCCCGGAACGGGACGCCCGGCCGCCCGATGCTCCTCGGCCACGAGCCGCGCCTCCGTCGCAACGTCGGCCGCGCCGAGGATCCGCTCGAGCAGCGCGGCGCACCCCTCCACCGTCCCCACGAAGGCGCTGCCCACCGCCAGGAGCCCTGCGGCCACCGCCGACTGCAAGGCCTCCGGCGCGCTCGAGTAAACGAGGCGCGTCGCGAGGGCGCTCGGCGTGAGCCCGTGCTCCATCAGCGTGACGAGGCACGCGTCCACCATCGCGGTCTCGGCCGGCGTCGGGACGCGACCCGTGATGTGGAGGTAGGTCATCTCCGTGAACGTCACCTTGCCGATCAGCTCGCGGCACAGGCTGCGCCCGCGAACGAAGACGTCCTCGGCGGTGTGGGTGGCGATGCTCGTGGTCGGCGGGGGAGGGGAGGAGCTCATCGGCTTGGGACCTCGTGGGGGGGACTCTCGAGGGCGAGGCGCTTCTCCAGCTCGTGTCGCTGGACCTTGCCCGAGGCGCTGCGCGGGAACCCCTCGAGCGGGATGAACACGATGTCCGCGGGCTGCTTGTACCCCGCGAGCTGCGCCCGACAGCGGGTGCGGAGCTCGTCGACGGTCAACGACTCGTCGCCTCGCGCGACGAAGGCGACCGGCACCTCGCCCCACCGGGCATCGGCGCGCCGCACCACGGCCGCGTCGGTGACGCGCGAGTCCTGCAGGAGCACGCGCTCGATCTCCGCGGGGTACACGTTCTCGCCGCCCGTCTTGATGAGGTACTTGACGCGATCCACGAAGTCGAGGGCGCCCTCCTCGTTTCGCACGAAGACGTCGCCCATGTGAAACCACCCGCCGCGGAAGTCGTGCGCGTTGACGTCCGGCGCCCGCCAGTAGCCGCTGAAGAGGGTGGGGCCCCGCATGCACAGCTCGCCGGGGGAGCCGTCGGGCACGTCCATGTCGTCCGGGTCGACGAGCCGCACCTCGCAGTACGGGCTCTGCGTCTTCGAGAGTCTCGCGGGGGCCACGCCCACGGGGATGAGGCTCGAGGAGCACGGTGGCCACCCGGTCTCGGTGGCGCCGAAGGTGTTCGCGTACGGCGCCCGGAGGAGCGTCGTTATCTCCGCGAGCTGCGCGGGCGGAACGAGGTCGGCCATCACCCCGCACACCTTGACGCCCTTCGCGGTCACGCCCCGCTCCCGGAGCTCCGCCGCGAACGAGCCGACCATCCCGGGCATCAGCAGCAGGTATCCGAGCTCCCGGGTGGCCACGAGCTCGGCGAGCCTCGCCCGGTCGAAGCCGTCGACGACGACCACCGAGCCTCCGGACATGAGCGCCCCGAGCGCGCACTCCGCGGCGCCCATGTGATGGAGCGGCGACCACGCGACGAAGGTGTCTTCCCCCGCGAGCCCGTACTCGGCGCGGACGACGAGGTTGCGCGCGATCTCGGCGCGGTGGCTGAGAACGGCGCCCTTGGGGAGCCCCGTCGTACCGCTCGTGTAGAGGATGAGGAGCGCGTCCTCGGGGTGGACCTCGTCCCGCGCCGCCGGCTCGGGGGCCTGGAGGAGGAGTCGCTCGTACTCGTCGCCGAAGACGAGAGCGCGCGAGGCAGCCGTGGCGCTCGCGAGCAACCCGGCGTGGCGGGGAGAGACGACCAAGCACGCGGGCTCCACCAGCTCGAGGCACTGCGCGAGCTCGGGGGGAGCCAATCGCCAGCTCTGGCACGCGACGATGGCGCCGAGCCACGCGCTCGCGAGGAACACCTCCAGGTACTCCGCGCGGTTCTCGGACAGGAGCGCGACGCGTACTCCGCGACCGACGCCGCGGGCCTGGAGCGCTCCCGCGAGCCGCCTCGCGCGCCAGGCGAGCTCGCCGTAAGTCCACCCGCGCGTCGCGTCCTCCACCGCCGGCCGGTCGGGATGCACCCTCGCCCGCGCGGCGAAGAGCGTGGCCACGGTGCTCCCCGCGCCCTGCAGGACCAGCGGTCCGCCATCGTGCCCCATCTCCGAGCCCGCCATCGCCGCTCTCCCCGCTTACCTGAGCAAGTGCTTGGCGACCCTTTCGGTCGCCGTCCGCGGCAGCGCGTCCCGCACGAGGATCCGGGTGGGGACCTTGAAGTCTGCGAGCTTCGTTCGCACCCAGTCTCGCAGCGCGTCGACGTCGATTGCCGCGCCGGCACGGGGCGCCACGTACGCCACGATCTCGTCCTCGCCGAGCGCCGACGGAACGCCCACGGCGGCCGCTTCTCCCACGGCCGGGTGCGCGAGGAGCGCGTTCTCGATCTCCGCCGCCGCGACGTTCTCCCCGCGCCGGCGGATCATGTCCTTCTTGCGCGAGACGAACGTGAAGAAGTCGGCGCCGTCGCGGCGGACGATGTCCCCGGTGTGGAGCCACCCACGCGCCAGCGCCACCGCGGTCTCCGCCGGATTGTCCCAGTACCCGCTCATCGTCGCCGGATTCGCCAGCCAGAGCTCCCCAGCCTCTCCGTCCTGCGCGTCCTTGCCATCGTCGCGCACGATGCGCGCGCGGTTGATGTCGCCGAGGCGCGGGTGCTGCCGGAGGCGCCCCATCGTGCCGTACCTCGGCGCCAGGTCGCGCGGCCAGACCGTGCCGAAGGTCGTCTCGGACATCCCGTAGCCCACCGTCATCGCGAGCCCGAACCGCTCCTCGAAGGCCCGGTGCTGCGCCTCGGGGAGGGCGAGGGCGGCGTAGCACGTGCGCAGGGAGTGCTCGCGGTCGGTCGCGCGCTCCGGACCCGCGAG
>Ga0182030_10012972_pt1 | contig 16638 bp, 7 predicted proteins | sample 812S3MmetaG_FD_121299 | JGI IMG/M metagenome (GOLD analysis project Ga0182030, IMG submission 121299) | Permafrost microbial communities from Stordalen Mire, Sweden - 812S3M metaG (Illumina Assembly) | ecosystem: Environmental > Terrestrial > Soil > Wetlands > Permafrost | place: Sweden...
CCGGACAAAGAGTACAGCCTGGCGGATTGCATTTCGATGCAGACGATGCGCAAGGAAGGGCTGACCGAGGTTCTCACCAATGACCGGCATTTTGAGCAGGAAGGTTTTCGGGCGCTGTTTCGGAATTCTTAGCACCACCCCCGAGTCACCCGTAAGCGCCCTTCCCCAAAGAGAGCATGAAGGCCGGCCCGTGGTCTAGCCAGGCTAGATAGTCTAGCCAGTTTAACCCTCTGTGACAGGAAGCTGCGCTCAAAATTTTATGTACCCCACTCCGGGCCGGACAGGAGGATCTGAGCCCGCACCGTGCGCTGCGTGATCCACTACGCCGCACCGAGCGGCAGGAGAAAACGCGGCGCGTCGAAGCGGTGTCCAGGAAAAAGGGCAGCGGAAGCTGCGTTGAGGAGCCTGAACTCGTCGGGTGGAAGCAGCACGTACGGCCAGGCTGCGGTTGGCCTACCCGCTTTCCTCAAACCATATTCGAGGCGTATATGATGGGAGATGCAACCGATGAGCTTCCCGGCAATCCACTTCAGATCTTCACCCGGCTCCAGGAAAGATCGCCCCGCGCCCTACAAAAGCCGCCGGCGAGCCGGCGCGCGCCGCTGCCTGGGCGGGGAACTGGCGTTCCCACGGGGGTATCGGGCCAGTGCCGCCTAATTCGCTGGCCTTTCCGCCGACACTGGATAGCGTAAAGATTCATACCGCTTATCGCGACCGAAAGCTGTTTGTCTGGGGCGAGTCTGCCTCTCAAGAAAAGGTCTCTCCCGGTAGGCTCGCCTTCGCCGTGAGACCGGTCCGGGTCGGCCGGGCGATTACCCAAATCGCCAACAACAAACTCCCTGCCACATATCAGGCAGCGACTATCTGGCTCCCCACGCGCAACGGGAAGCCTATCGGGCATGCCGAGAGCCCGCAGCGGAACGAAGCCATTCGGCCCTGGGCCCTTTCGACGGCCATTCTGGACGCCCCGAATGCCCTCTATTTTCTCGACGCGTGCAATCGGTATCCGTTCGCCGAGGCATGGGGTACCAGAATTGCTCCCAGCACCCGGTTCTGGTGCGCCGCGCTTCGTTTCGTCGCGAGCCTGGCCGCGCGCGATCGCTTTCTTCCGTCCCTGTCGGCCAAAGGCGAGGCATTCCATGCGCGATGGATGCCCTTGCTCGCAGCGCCGGATCGGCACGCGCTAAACCAACTTGCCGCGGCCATGCCGCCTCCGGCCCGCGCCATCACTCTCGAAACCAAAGGCAATGGGAAACCGCCGGAAGACGATCCCGCCCACTTGCTCGCCAGCTTCGTCGAGTGGGTCCTGGACGCCTTCCCCCGGGTCGCGAACAGGTCGGGGGCGCCGCGAACGCTACCCCGCGCGATCAACGAATCGAACATCGCCTCGGCATGGATCGGCAACCTGTGTTCTTTCGAGTCCCAAATTCCCGGCGATCGCGAACTGCTTGCGGGCTTCCTCCGTAAAGTGAAGGCATGGCAGCAGCCGGCCCTACGGGAAGCGGCGTTTCCCTGGCTGCTCAGTTTCCGCCTGCGGGAACCCAGCGACGGCGCGGAGGACGGCGCATGGCGCGTGCAATACCTGCTGCAGTCAGTTGCCGGTGGCGCACCTGTTGCGGTTGACCGAAGCTCCCTTGACCAGCGCCCGGCACGGCACCTGGCCCGCCTGCTGGCGAAGGCCGCCAGCATCTGCGCCGATATCCGCGAGGACTCAGACAGTTTCCCGCTGGACGTCACCGGGGCGTTTCGCTTTCTCACCGAGACCGCGTCCGCGCTGGAACGGGAAGGCTTCCGGGTGCAGGCGCCGGACTGGTGGAAGCAGCATGAGGCGGCCGCCACGGTGCGCGCCCGCCCGGTTCTCAGACCATCGTCCACAAGCCGGACCAGCACGTTTTCGCTCGATGAGTTGATGCAGTTCGATTGGGAAGTGGCCATCGGCGGAGAGAATTATACGCGCGAGGAACTGGACCGGCTGGCCGAGTCTACCGCGCCGCTGGTGAAGGTTCACGGCAGGTGGCTGCCTTTCGAGCCGCAGAGCATTCGGGCGGCGCTGGAGCTGTGGAAGCGGAAAGCGGCCCCTGCGCGCGACCTGATTCGCATGGCGCTGGGCGGGGCTGAAGCGGCCCCCGGCGTTCAGTTCGAAGAAGCGCGCGGGGAAGGCTGGATCGGCGAGCTGCTCGAAAAACTGGGAGGCAAGACCCGTTACGAGGAGCTTCCGGTCCCGACGGACTTTCAGGGCACGCTGCGTCCCTATCAGGTGCGCGGGTTCTCGTGGCTGGGTTTCCTGCGGCAATACGGACTGGGCGCATGCCTGGCCGACGACATGGGCCTGGGAAAAACCATTCAGGCCCTGGCGCTGTTCTGCCATGAGCGCAACAACGGCGTCAACCGCCCGGTGCTTCTGGTGTGCCCCACTTCGGTTGTCGGAAACTGGCGGAAAGAAGCCGCGCGTTTCGCTCCCGGCCTTCCGGTGCTGGTTCACCACGGGCTGGCGCGCACCCGCGGCCAGGAATTCGTGGAAGAGGCCGGGCGCCACGCCGTGGTCATCTCCACTTACTCGCTGGTGCATCGCGATATCGACATTTTGAAGGATGTGGCGTGGTCCGGAATCGTCCTGGACGAAGCGCAGAATATCAAGAACCCGGAGACGAGGCAGTCGCGCGCGGTCCGGTCGCTCGCTGCCGATTACAGAATTGCCCTTACCGGAACGCCGGTGGAGAACAATGTGGGCGAGCTGTGGGCAATCATGGAATTCCTGAACGCCGGCTTTCTGGGCAGCGCCGCCGAATTCCGGCGAAGTTTTCTCCTCCCCATCCAGAAAAGCGCCGATAACGATGCGGCGGGAAAGCTTCGCAAGCTCACGGCCCCATTCATCCTGAGGCGGCTCAAGACCGACCGGACAGTGCTGGAGGACCTTCCCGAAAAGATGGAGATGAAGGTCTTCTGCAATCTGACACCGGAGCAGGCTTCGCTGTACAAGAGCGTGGTGGAGGATACCACGCGCTCGCTCGACACTTCCACGGGGATCCAGCGGAAGGGACTCATCCTCGCCGCGCTCACCAAGCTGAAGCAGATCTGCAATCATCCGGCGCAGTTCCTGGGCGACGAATCTCCGCTTCCCGGGCGGTCCGGAAAGCTGTCGCGCTTGACTGAGATGGTGGAGGAACTGCTGGCCGAAGGCGACCGCGCCCTGATCTTCTCGCAGTACGCGGACATGGGCCAGCGGCTGCGCAGCCATCTCTCCGCGACATTCGGACAGGAGGCGCTCTTTCTGCATGGGGGAGTGCCCGCCCACAAACGGGACCAGATGGTGGAGCGATTCCAGAACGGCGGCGATAGCGGCCCGAAGCTCTTTGTGCTCTCGCTGAAAGCCGGCGGCACGGGGTTGAATCTCACGGCCGCGAACCACGTCTTTCACTTCGACCGGTGGTGGAATCCGGCGGTGGAAAACCAGGCCACCGATCGTGCGTTTCGCATCGGCCAGACGCGCAATGTGCAGGTTCATAAGTTCGTCTGCGTGGGCACGCTCGAAGAAAGGATCGACGAGATGATCGAGCGTAAGAAGGCCATTGCCGATAACGTAGTGGGCGCGGGAGAATCGTGGCTCACGGAACTTTCCACGGCTGAGATCAAGGAGCTGTTTGCACTGCGGCAGGAGGCCCTGGCATGAGTAAGAGCACGAGTAAGAGCTGGTGGGGCGCGGCGTGGGTGGAGAAGATGGAGCGTCTGGCGGAGTCCTCACGGTTCGCGCAGGGGGCCAGATACGCGGCCGGCAACAAGGTGCAGCGATTCCGGTTCGATGGGCGCACGATTACCGCCGCGGTGCAGGATCCTACTAACGCCCCGCCGTACACCGTGCGGATCACCTTCGATGCTTTCTCGCGGGAGCAGTGGGACCAGTTGTTTTCGAACGTTCGGGACCGGCGTTCGCTGGCCGCGTCGCTCACGGCCGGCGATCTTCCGTTGGAGATTCAGACGGCGTTTTCGAAAGCCAAGCTGCGCTTCATGCCGGAGCGCTATGTGGACTTGCATTTGGAATGCGCCTGCCCCGACTGGCTCAAGCCCTGCAGTCACCTGGTGGCCGCGTGGCTGAAGTTCGCCGGCGATTTCGAGCGCAATCCGTTGCTGCTGTTCCAGCTTCGGGGGATGGAGCGCGCGGAACTGTTCGACACTCTGCGTGGCCGCGCCGAACCCATTCCGGAGGCGGAGCCCGAAGCGGAAGATGCAATCGAGGAATCGATTCCTGTAAAGCTGGAGCCCCTGCCGGCGGATCCCGAAGCCTACTGGGCGGAGCGCGCGTTTCCAGCTCCTGGCCCCGAATCGGGCGAGCGGCGCCTGCTGGACGATGACATCTTCGAGAAACTGGGCGCTCCGGAGTTCGCTGGCAACTGGCGACCCCTCGAGGTCCAGTTTCTTCAGGTCTACGATTCGGCCTACGAGTTGGCCGCGCTGGTGCTGAAGAAGTGAATCCCCACGCCATCCTCCCCGATTTCGTTTAACATATGAATTAAATCCGATCCAGGAGAAAAAACGATGGCGTACGACGTAAGCCGACGATCCCTGTTGATGGCTGGGCTGCCCGGGGCGGCACTGGGCTTCCAGGCACCCACCCAGGCGCAGGAAGTGACAGTCCCCGGCGGCCCGCCGGCCAAGCCCCAGTATTCCATTAAATTCGCGGTCATCGGGCTGGACCACAATCACATCAATGGCATCACCGACGCTCTACGGCGCGGCGGCGGCCAACTGGTGAAAGTGCATTCCACCAATCAACCGGCGCTGGCGGACTTCCGCAAGCGGTATCCGGACGTGAAGGCGGCCGCCAGCGAGGACGAGATTCTCAGCGATCCCTCCATCCAACTGGTGGCCAGCGCGGCCATCCCCGACCTGCGCGGGCCGCTCGGCGTGCGCGTCATGCGGCACGGCAAAGACTACCTCAGCGACAAGCCCGCGATGACCACTCTCGAGCAACTCGCCGAGGTCCGCAAGGCGGTGAAAGAGACCGGCCGCATCTTCGCCGTCATGTACTCCGAGCGGCTGGAAGTGCGCGCCGCGGTGCAGGCGGGCGAGCTCATCAAGGCGGGCGCCATCGGAAAGGTGGTCCAGACCGTCAACCTGGCCCCGCACCAGGTGAATGAAAAAACGCGCCCCGATTGGTTCTGGGATCCGGCGCGCTACGGCGGCATCCTGTGCGACATCGGGTCGCATCAGGCGGACCAGTTCGTGTATTACACCGGTTCGACCGTGGCGGATGTGACAGCGTCGCAGGTGGCCAACGTGAATTATAAGCACCGGCCGAAGTTTCAGGATTTCGGCGACATGATGCTGCACGGCAATGGCGGTTTCGGCTACGTCCGCGTGGATTGGTTCACCCCCGCCGGCCTGGGTACCTGGGGCGATGGGCGCTTGTTCGTACTGGGAACCGAAGGGTACATCGAACTGCGGAAGTATGCCGACATCGCGGGGCGGCCGGGCGGCAATCACCTGTTCCTGGTGGACCAGAAGAAAGCTACATACATGGATTGCAGCAAGGTGGACCTGCCGTTCGGCGCGCAGTTTGTGGGCGATATCGTGAACCGCACGCACGTGGCCCAGGACCAGGAACAAGCCCTGCTGGCCACTGAACTGGTGCTCCAAGCGCAGAAAAATGCGCGCGTTCTATAAGGAGATGGCGTCATGGCAAGAGATCAAAGCGTTTCCCGGCGATCGATCCTGAAGACAGGCTTAGGTGCGGCGGCCGTTGCGGGGTTCCCGGCGATTATGCCGTCCACGGTGTTCGGGCAGAATGCCCCAAGCAACCGGATCAACATCGGCGCCATCGGCGTGGGTCGCATTTCGCGTACTCACGACTTGCCTGCGATCCAGAAGGTGGCATACGCGCGCATCGTAGCGGTGTGCGATCTGGACGCCAATCGCGTGGAGCAGGGACAGGCGCTGGTGAACGGCTTCTACTCCACCAACAGCACCAAGGGTTACCGCGACTATCGGGAGTTGCTGGCCAATAAGGATATCGACGCCGTGGTGATCTCGACTCCCGATCACCAGCACGCCGTGCTGGCGGTGAACGCGGTGCGCGCCGGCAAAGACGTGTACCTGCAGAAGCCGGCCTCGCTGACCATCTCCGAGGGCCGCGCGATGGCGGATGCGGTGAAGGCTTCGGGGCGGACCTTCCAGATCGGGTCGCAGCAACGCTCCTGGAAGCAGTTTCACCGCGCCTGCGAACTGGTGCGCAACGGACGCATCGGCGATGTGCAACATGTCGAAGTCGGTCTGCCCGGCGATCCTTCGGGACCGGAAGCTGCGGAGATGCCGGCGCCGCCGACCTTCAACTACGATGCCTGGCTGGGCACCACGCCGGTGGTGTACTACACCGAGATGCGCGTGCATCCGCAAAAAGGTTTCGACCGTCCGGGATGGCTGCGCTGCGAACAGTTCGGCGCAGGTATGATTACGGGCTGGGGCGCCCACCATGTGGATACGGCCCATTGGGGCATGAACACGGAGCTCACCGGGCCGGTGGAGATCTGGGGCACGGCCGAATTCCCCACGCATGGATTATGGAACGTGCACGGGAAGTTTAAGACCGAAGCCCGGTACGCCAACGGCATGACGATGTCGATTTCAGGTGACTATCCCAACGGCATCAAGTTTATCGGCTCCAAGGGTTGGCTCTTCGTGACGCGCGAGGGGAACGTAACGCCCAGCGATCCGGTGCAAGGCAAGCCTGAGGGCAAGCCGTTGGAGGCCAGCGATCCGAAGATTCTGGATAGCGTCATCGGGCCGAACGAGATTCATCTGCCCACATCCGACGAGCATCACGCGAACTGGCTCGACTGTGTGCGGACTCGTAAGGAGCCGCTGGCGCCGGCCGAAATCGCGCACCGGGCCTGCTCCACTTGTCTGCTGCATCATATCGCCATGAAGGCCAAGCGCAGGCTGTATTGGGATCCGGCGAAGGAGCGCTTTCAGAACGACGACGAAGCTAATGCTTTGCTGAGTAGGCCACAGCGGGCGCCGTACGGGTTCAAGTCGTAAGTTAGGAACTCCTGAGGTCGCCCCGCAATTTCAGCCTGGCGGGGAAAATGGGCTGAGCCATTCCTTTCGATGGCGAGAGCTTCGCAGGTGGGCAGGCGGTGCTCGCCTGCCCGCCCGCACTGAATTTGGGGTCGCTGCTCGAATAGAATCGAGCGAAGGCGAGCACCGCCTGCCCCACCTGCGGGCTCACTGCAAATTCCACGACGTCGGGAGTTCTGAAGTTACTAAGTACACACCCAGGGCTAACGCTCCCTTACGGTCGCGGCTCGGTAAGCGATTTCATCCCGAGCCGGGGCACCAATAGAAAAGGGGGCCGATCTTGCGATCAGCCCCCGGTGACCTGCAATACAGGGTTTTAGAAGTGAATCCGCAGTCCGAACTCCATGGAGCGCGGGCTGCTCGCCTGGCCGGTGATCTGGCCGAACGAGGACGGGCTGGTGAGGTTGAGGCTCGCACCGCCCGGCTGGAAGTGGTTCAGGATGTTGGTGAACGTAAAGAACAACTGGGCGCCCACGTGCTCCTTGTAGAGCGCCAGATCCTTCACCACCTGAGCGTCCAGGTTCCAGGTCGGCAGGCCGCGCAGACCGCCGGCCCCACCACCGCAACTAGTGTCGAGACCCAGCACGCAGGGCCGGAACTCGGCGTAAACCGCAGCCGGATTGCTGAACTGGTTGAGGCCGTACAGAACCCCGGAGTGGAGTGCGGTTCCGACCGAGTTGGTTCCGAAAACCAGGTTGGTACCGCTGCCGCCGGTGACGCCGTAATGCGCCGATGAACCACCCGTGAAAGGCCCAACGCCAACGGCATTGTCCGAGCTCGTATTCGAGTCCGCACTCACGGCGCTGGTGCCGGGCGTGGTCACTTCGCCGAAGGCTTCGCAGCCGCTGCAACTGCCCTCGCTGTAGCCGACCGCGGTGGGGTTACCGCTCTGCGCCGTGAACAGCGGAGAGATGGTCCATCCGCCCAGGAGGTGTCCGAGCACACCCTGCTGCCGCTTGAAAAACGGCACGTCGTAGTACATGTTCAAGTTGTAGATGAACTTGATGTCGTAAGGCTGGGCACCATAGTTGGCAGCCTCATTGAATGGATTCAACGCCGTGTAGCTGCTGCTTGCCTGTACCTGGTTGCCAGTGCCCAGCGCCCGGCCCCAAGTGAAATTGGAAGTGGAAGTCAGGCCGTGCCAGGTGTTGGTGCGCACGGTAGCGAACAGTGCGTTGTAATTTCCCCACCCCAGGCTGGTAATCATGCCTATGGAGGTGGCCTGTCCGTTTCCGCCGTTATACCCTTGGCCGTACGTGCTCCGGGGCAATATCCAACTGCTGGTGGCGTCCATCTTGTTCCAGAGGTCGGATACGGCGGTTTCCTTGATCAGCGAACCGTAGCTGGAAGCCACAGCGGCCGAGCAACTGGCGTAGCCCTTGCAGAAGGCCGAATTCGCCCCGCCCAGCGCGGTTTCGAAGAACGGCTGTGCCGTTACGGCGCTGGCGCTCACGCCATTGAAGAACATCTGCTCATAGAGTTGGGCATAGGCACTCGCGAACGTCTGGCCGCCCAGCGTTTCCATCGTGGGAACCGAGTCCAGATTGAGTTCCTGGTATTCGTTCTTGATAATCTTCCCGATATAGCCAACTTCCAGGTGCAAGTGCGAGTTCAATTCGCGCTGCACGGTCAGAGTGAGGTTGTCGGTGCGGTCCGGTTTGAAGTTCGGATCGAGGGACTCGGAGTCCACCGATTCGGGATACGTTCCGCCGGGATAATATGGCTGCGGTAGCGTCGGTGTGGCCGCCGACAACGGCGCAACCAACCCGTCGGTGCCGATCCGGAACGCCGTGGCCGGGGTCGCGAAGCCGCTTCCCGCGCAGCTTCCGTTCGAAAGCGGGTTCACACAGGTGACGCCTTGCAGCAGGCCGGGGCCCAGCAGCGGTACCAGAACCAGGTCCACGCCGTTCAGACGTCCGTAGATGCGGCTGTATCCGCCGCGGATTACGGTCTTGCCGTTGCCGAATATCTTGCCGAGCAGTCCGTCGCTATAATGCGGGTTCCAGGCAAAGGATACGCGCGGGCTGAATTCGCCGTAATACGGATTGTAGGGGTACTTGAGTCCCGAACCCACGCCTCTTACCAGCTCGTAGCCGATCTGCGGCGTGTACATAGATCCCTGTAGGGCTGCCGCTTCCCGTTGGGCGAGGAACGACGCCGTCTGGATCGGTTGACCGTTGGAGTCCACCAGCGCCACTTGCTCTCCGTTCTTCTCGTAGGGCGGCATTTCCAGGTTCCATCCCAACCCATAAGTCAGGGTGAAGCCAGGCTTCATGTGCCACGAGTCCTGGAAATAGACGCTGTAATAGGGAATTATCGCCTTATCGGTAGCTGGAGTACCGAGCGGTTCCAGATTCAACCCGGCCGCCGAGCGGGTGTACATCACCTGGGTGGAACTGAGCATGCCCAGAGCTTCGGCATATTCCGTCTCGTAAGTGGAGATAGAGCCCGACGGAACCGAGGCAGGAATCCACGGGCTGGCTGTGGAGCCCGCTGGAACCCAACTGAATCCCGCGTTTTGGGACAGGTAGGCGGTCTGATTATTCACGCCGGCTCCGTTGTCCGTGCGCGAGTGGTAATCGAAATTCCGCGCATAGGCGCCGCCGAAGGTGAACATGTGATTTCCCTTGAGCATGTTCAGATCGTCGCGCAGTTGCTTATCCTGTCCGTCCCAGAAACGCTGACGGATGCTCTGCGTATTCACGTTATAGGGGATCAACGCACTGGTGCTTTCGCCGCCGATTTCCAGCGCGCCACCCAGGCCGAAACCCTGCGCCGGGCCGGCGCCGTCGGACCACTGCCAGAATTGCCGCACGTAGCTGAACACGAAAGCGTTGGTGGTTGACGGATTGACCACGCTGGTCAATCCCGCGGTCCAAACCGAAGGCTGCTGCGGCCGGGGAGCGGTCGCGGTGGGGACACCGAACTTATCGCCGGGCAATGCGCCGCCGACGTCGATTTGGTTGCCGGTCAGGCTGACCAGTTTATAGTCGCGATAAGTGACATAGAAATGCTGCTTGTCGCTGAAATCGTGATCGATGCGGCCCACGTAGTTGTTGGTAACCAGAGGCTCGCGGATGCTCGAAAGATACCCCTGCGTGTTATAGCTGTCGCCGGCCGCCGGGTTGTTTTCGAGCGGCATCTGCGTGCTCCAGATCTGATTGACGATGGGGTTGAGACCGATGTTGCGGGGGTCGCAAGCGCCGGCCGGGCACACCGCCGGCTGATAGGTAGTGCCGCCCACGGTAACCGGGTTGGGCCCCAGATTAAATGCAAGCTCCGAGCCTGCAGTGGATCCCGGCACCTGGATCACGCCCGCCCGCAGCAACGCCGAGGGCACGGTCTTGGTGTACACGACCGCATTGGGATACCGCAGCCCTTCATAATTGGCGAAGAAGAACCACTTGCCGCCCAGAAACGGTTTGGGAAGGAGCGGGCCGCCGAGGGCGCCGCCGAAACGGCTGCGATGGTTCTTGGGAAAATCGGGCGGCGTATCCGCGAACGTTTGACTCCCGTAGGTGTACGGAGTGTGGTTGTTGGTCCAGCTATTGGCTAATCCGATCGCATTGTCGAAATAGAACATATACGCGGCGCCGTGGAACTGGCTGGTGCCGCGCTTGGTGGTCATCTGAATCTGGGCGCCGGACGAATTGTTGAAATCCGAGGTCTGATTGCTGACCGATACCTTGAACTCTTCAATGCTCTCGATAGGCGTCGGGATCACCCCCGAAGGGCTGCCGTTAGTCTGGCTTCCGCCGATACCGTTCATATTGGTCTGGTAGGTGGTAACGTTCCCACCCATGTCGTCGGTAACGTTGGCGCCGTCGAGCTGATAGGTATTCAAATCTCCGACGGCTCCGGCCGCGTTACCGCTGGGCGTGGTGGCGGGTTGCAGCACCGCCATGGAAGTCGCGTCGCGGCCCAGGTTCGGCAGCACCATCAGCGACTGTTGGCTCAACGTGTTGCCGACCGTGGCGTTCATGGTCTGCAACTCCGCTCCGATGGTGGCCGACACTTCCACGGTGGTGGATGTGGAACCGACCTTCAGGCTGGCGTTGATGGTCAGCGCCACGCCGACATTTACACCCTGCGAATTCACGTCGTAAGTGGTAAATCCCTGTTTGATGAACGAGATGTTGTACTTGCCGGGCGACACCGAGGGGAAAGTGTAGCGGCCCGCCTCATTGCTGACGGTCGAGAACGCGGCGCCTGTACTTATTTCGGTGATTTTGACGGCGGTGCCTGGAACGGCGGCGCCGGATTCATCGGTCACTTGTCCGGCGACCGTCCCGGACGTGCTGGTTTGAGCCCTTGCCGGTACGGCGGTGAAGCCGAATACCAGCGCTAAAGTTATTAGAGATACTACTAACCACGAGCTGTTCCGCGTAGAAACAGTTGTACCCCACAACGTCATGTTCAACTCCGTTACCCCAAATGTGCCTAATTTTGGTGACTAGGCCGAATAGCGAATAATGGGGTCGATTGTAATGCGGGAAAGAGCCCAATGTCAACGCAAAGTTTTGATGGGGCCTATCAGTTTTGGCCTCTGGAGTCCTTCAGCGCTCATTCCAAGCTACTTAACCTGGCCTGACCGGTGCGTCCGGATGGGGGGTAGAGTAGATACAGTCGGCGCTGCGCAAGTCCCTCTTGCCGGAAAAATTAAAAAATAAAATGGCGCCCGTCTTTCGGACCACCCCCCCAAAGAGGGTCGAAAAAGGGGGTAGAAGTGAAGCTGAAATCCGAACTTCATGGAGGATTCCCCCCGGCCTCCGCGTTGGCGGAGCCCGCGCAAAGTCTTGATCGAGCCAATCAATTCCAGGAAGGTAAGTCCTCTCTTCGCGTCCGGCCGGAGTTATAGTAGCTATAGTCAATGCTGCGCGATCCCAGTCTGATTCCTCTCTCGCACCAACACCACAACGGATTGGTTCTGTGTGTGACGACGCGGCGGTCGCTCGCGCAAGACTCATCCCCGGAGAACGTCGCCAGGCTGGCGCGCCGCATCGTCGACCGGTACGAGTTGGAGCTGATCAACCACTTTGAAATAGAAGAGCAGGTGCTCTTTCCGGCGTGTGGCCCCATGCCCCTCATTGATGAGTTGCTCGCCGAACACCGCGCCATCGAAGCGTTTGTTCCTCCCCTGCGGACTGCCCCGTCCGCCGATCTACTGGAGCAGTTTTGCGGGCTCCTCTCAACCCACATCCGCCGCGAGGAGAGCGAACTCTTCGAGCAGATCCAACGCGCCCTGCCGCGCGATGTGCTGGACCGCGCCGGCGCCGAGATCGACCGCCGCGCCGTCCGAGTCTGCTTATAAAGCTTTCGGCGAGCGGCTTTCAGCCTTCCGGGCAGCCGCGTCTATCCCCAGCAAGTGCGCGATATTCAGCGCATTCGACCGCGTCAATATGCCGTCGCGCAGTGTGTAGTCGAATCTAATATCCCCGCCTTCACCGGTGTCCTCGAAATGCACATTGCGCCCCGGCAGGCCGCCCGCGGCAATTTCCGTCAGCGTCAGATCGTGGGTGGTAATGGCGCCGATGGCGGACCGCAGCAGCAGCGCGCGGACTACCCATTCGGCGGCGATCCTGCGGTCGTGGGAATTCGTTCCGCTCATGATTTCGTCGGCCAGGAACAGCATGGGCCCTTCGCCCGCCGCCTGGATCATGCGCCGTAACCGGTCCATCTCGGCGAAGAAATGCGACCGTCCGTCGGTCAGCGAATCCTGCAGGCGTATCGCCGCGCCGATCGCCAGACGCGACAGACGCAGCTTCCGGCAGCGGACGGGCGCGCCCATCCACGCCAGCACGGCATTCTGTCCCATGGCCCGCAAGAAGGTGCTCTTGCCCGACATGTTCGATCCACTGACGATGAGGAAGCGCGTGCCGTCCCCCAGTTGTACGTCGTTACGCACCGAGGTTCCGGTATCCAGCAGGGGATGGCCCAGGCCCTGTGCGTCGAATTCCGGCTCGCCTTCCAACAGATCGGGCAACACGTCGTGCGGATGTTCGCGGGCGTAGGCGGAAAGCGAAATCAGCGCTTCGAATTCGCCCAGCACCTGCAGCCACTCGATCAGTTCCCGTCCATGGTGGACGCGCCACCGGTCGATCGCCATGGCGAATTGCGTGGCCCACAGCAGCCCGTAGGAGACCAGCGTAAACATCGGATTGTCGCGCAGATCCAGCCACTTGACCAACCGCCATAGCCGCCGCATGCGGGCCGATGCACTGCTGGCACCGTGGCCCAAGCGGCCCTCCAAGAACGCCAGTTTGGGCGACGAGAATTTTCCCCGCTCCACAATCCGCAGCAGTTCGCAGAGAATCGGCAGTTCAATAGAGGGAAGCTGGACCGATTCCAGTACTAAGCGTGCGCGCTGCGAAAATAGTCGCACCAGGAAAATCTCGAGCAACCCGACGGCCGCGGCAGTTCGCCAGAAATCCTCGGGCGCGAGCGCGTGTGTCCAGTACAGCACCGGAAGCACCAACGCGGCGGCCGCCAGGGCCAGGGCCGCCGGCGTGGCCCACCGCGGAAAGGGTGAAGACACCTCCGCCAACCAACGCTGGAACGTCTCGGGACGGCAATTGGACACCAGACTTTTGCCCGCCACGGCCAGGCGCTCCCGCAGATCCTGGCAATCCGCCAACTCCGCCACCGCGGCCCGCCGCGCAAGAACCTCTTCCCTGGTCGCGGGCGTCTTCATCCACCGCGCCAGAGTCTCGCGCCCAACGTGGGTCCGCGCCGAGCAGAGCAGTTGAAACAACCCACCGCGGCCGAACAAGTCGAGATCGGTGGAGTAGAAATGCTCCGCGTCCTGGAAGTCCTGCCCTTCGTCCAGAGCGTCCCAATTCAGTGTGAGGCGCGCGATTCCATGCCGGTAGTACTCCTCCAGGCAGCGTATTTCCTGCGCCCGTTTACTGCCGCGCGCCATGCGGCGGAGCAGGTAACCGGCAATCGGGATGAGCGGAAGCGGGGTCCATAGGGGGAGGCTTTTGACGCTCGCTGCCTGGTAGAGGACCACGGCCGCTACGAGCCCCAGCAATAACAATCCTCGCGAGGCCGATTGGCGGCGCCGTCCGTTTTTCTCCGCCGACCGGTGCAATTCTTCCGCCCGGCGTTGGTACGAGTCCAATGGAGTTTCATTCGCCACTGGTTCCAGCTTACTGCCTGGCGGGGCATGCTTTTTAGCGTAGTCGGAAGTTTCAGAAGTTCGCTAACGTCAGAACTCCCGATGTCGTGGAATTTGCAGTGAGCCCGGAGGTGGGGCAGGCGAGCACCGCCTGCCCCACCCGCGAGCTCTCGCCATCGAAAGGAATGGCTCAGCCCATTTTCCCCGCCAGTTTGAAATTGCGGGGCGACATCGGAAGTTCTAAACGTGTTGTTCCCGATCGCTCCCTCACGGTCGCGGCTCGGAATGAAGCCGCCTACCACACGTGGCAGGCATGCACCGGAGCCATGGGCTGCCCCGGCTTGCACGAGAAGGCCTTCTGAAACTCCGGCATATTCACCACCACGCCGTTCACGCGGAATTCCGGGGGCGAGTGCTCATTGGTCTGCACCTGCAACCGCAGCGCCTCTTGACGCGCATTTTCGCACCAGATTTGGCCGAAAGAGAGGTAGAAACGCTGCTCCGGGGTGTAGCCGTCGATCTTAGCCGTCTTGTCGCCGATGGTGTTCAGCAGCGCCATCAAAGCGACGCGCGCTCCGCCATTGTCGGCGGTATTCTCGCCGAGAGTCAGCTTGCCGTTGACGAAGGCGCCGGGCGCTACCGAGAAGCCGCCGTACTCGTCGGCCAGGCAGGCCGCGCGCTGTTGGAATTCCTCGGCATCTTTGGGAGTCCACCAGTCTTTGAGGTTGCCGCGAGGGTCGAACTGGCGGCCCTGATCGTCGAATCCGTGGGTCAGTTCGTGCCCGATCACCATGCCGATGCCGCCGAAGTTCACCGCGTCGTCCACGTTGGTGTAGAAGAACGGCGGCTGCAGGATGCCGGCGGGGAAATTGATGTTGTTCATCTGCGGGTCGTAATAGGCGTTGACCGTGGGCGGCGTCATGTCCCACTCCAGGCGGTCCACGGGCTTGCCGATCTTATTCAACTCGCGGTGAAACTCGAAATCGTCGGCGCGGAAGCTGTTGCCCAGGGGGTCGTCGGGCTTGATCGCGACGCTGGAATAATCGCGCCAGCGGTCCGGATAGCCGATCTTATTGGTGATGGCCTTGAGCTTCACCAGGGCCTGCTGCTTGGTGGCCGGCGTCATCCAGTCGAGCTTTTCGATATCCTCGCCCAGCGCCTTTTCGAGCGCGTCCACCATTTTCAGAGTGCGCGCCTTGCCTTCCGCGCCGAAGGTCTTCTCGACGTAACTGCGGCCCAGCGCCTCGCCCAATTCCTGGTCGGTGAAATCCACGCAGCGCTTCCAGCGCGGCCGCATGGCTTCCGTTCCGCTCAGCGTCTTGCCATAGAAATCGAAAGTTTCCCTGGCGAATGGCGCAGGCAGGTATGCGGAGCTGCTGTGTACCAGTTGCCAGGTGAAATAGGTCTTCCACACTGCCAGCGGGGCGCCTTCCACGGTGGCGTTGATGGTCTTCACAAACTCGGGATAAGAGACGTTGATGGATTGAAACGCGGGCGCGCCAGTGGCCGCGAAGTACTCGTTCCAGCGGAAGGCGGGGCTGAGCGCCGCCAGTTCCGGCTTGCCCATCTTGTGATAGATCTTGTCGGGATCGCGGCGCGAAACCAGGTCGAGCGAGCCCTTGGCCAGGGCTGTTTCGAACTGCACGATGGCGGCGGCATCGGCTTTGGCCTGGTCGGGCTTCTCGCCGGTCAGTTCCAACATGCGCTGCACATGGACCACATACTTCTGGCGCAATTCCACGGATTTGGGATCGTCTTTGAGGTAGTAATCGCGGTCGGGCAGACCGAGGCCGCCCTGGTCGAACTGCGCGATCACCGCATTGGAGTCCTTGAAATCCTGGCCGGAATTGAATTGAAACAGGGCGCCGACGCCCATGGCGTGCAGGCGGGCGATCTCATCGGCGAGTTGCGCTTTGTCGGTGAGGTTGCTAATGCGGTCCAGTTCCGGCCGCAGTGGCGCGAGGCCTTTGGCGTCGATGGCTTTCTCGTCCAGGCATGCGGCGTAGTAATCGCCGATCTTCTGGGTAGTGGCATCGCGGCCGGCGGCGGGCTTGGACGCCTGTTCCAGAATCTCGTGGAGGATATCGCGGTTGCGATCCATCAGTTCGTTGAAGCGGCCCCACATCGCCTGGTCGGCCGGGATGGGATTCTTCTTCATCCAGGAACCACATGCGTACTGGTAAAAATTGACGCACGGGTCGACGGATTTATCGATGGCGGTGAGATCGAACTGTGCCGGTCCGCTGGCGCGGCTGGCATTCGGTTGCGCGGACAGGACGCAGAGTGTGAGCGAGGCAACAACCGTGAACTTCAACAATGGCGGCTCCTTGTTCTTACTGTAGCGTACTCGTTTCGAGGGAGACTCCCCCGAAAAATGACCCTGGTCATTCGTCCGGGATGAGATCGCAGAATTTGGGATGAGCCCGGAGGTGGGGCGGACTTCAGTCTGC
>Ga0182030_10012973_pt1 | contig 16638 bp, 14 predicted proteins | sample 812S3MmetaG_FD_121299 | JGI IMG/M metagenome (GOLD analysis project Ga0182030, IMG submission 121299) | Permafrost microbial communities from Stordalen Mire, Sweden - 812S3M metaG (Illumina Assembly) | ecosystem: Environmental > Terrestrial > Soil > Wetlands > Permafrost | place: Sweden...
CGCCACCTCTGCGCGGATATGATGTCCGTCGAGTCATCCTAATTTTGGCGAATATAAGTCTCTCCTCTGACATCAGCCGCATCCCTTTTGCTCTCAGGCTATACCTGCCTTGGCACCAGCAGTCTGCTACGCGGGCATTCTGGGGTTCGGTATCTTGCCGGCGTCCAATTCGGGTTTAATGGCATTTACATTGATCGTCTGGTCCATCGTTGTCGCTTTTACTCGAAGTATGCTCAAAAATGTTTTTCAAGCGGCAGGCCAGCGAGAACTCGTCCCTAGTGTCTCGACGATCCGCGCACGCGCCGCAAGTAGTGGTGCGCCGAGCTTTGACCGGATGCCCTTGAAGCGTGTCGTCGGCACTGGAATGGATAGCGCAACGGCTCGGCCAATAGGATCGATGAAGCCGGCGCCGATGGCCGAGATACCTTCGGTGTGCTCCTCATCATCGACCGCGATGCCGGTACGGCGGCACGTCTCGATATGCCTGAGCAATTCGATTCGGTTGGTCATGGTATTGGCGGTCAGGGGCGGCAGCGGGCCGCGCAACAGTTGCTCGGCCTTGGCCTGCGGCAAGACACTTAGCAGTGCTTTGCCGTTGGCGGTGCAATGGAGCGGAAAGCTCTCGCCGACGGCGGACACGGCGCGCAGGCGGTGGGAGCCCTGAATCTGGTCGGTGAAGACGGCCATGTTCCCCTTAAGGACGGAGACATCGACGGTCTCGCCGAGAGTCTGCGACAGTGCGGCGATGATGGGCCGTGTAATCTGATCAAACTCCACGCTCGCCGACGCGGCGAGCCGAATCAGCGCCGGTCCTAATCGCACGCCTGAGGTCGGGGAGGCGGCGATGACGAACTGCTCTCCCCGCAGCGCCTCGACGATGCGCTGCACGGTGGATCGAGCCAGTCCGACGCGCTCGCCGATCTGTCCTAAACTCAAACCCTCCGGCTCACCTTCGAGCGCGCGCAGTACGCTGATCGCGCGAGAAATAACCTGAACGCTCTGCTTGGGGCTGGGGCTGGATTGCTTTGGCATTAGCTAGATTTTGATGTGCTCGCGACCCTTGAGTGAGAGTATCCGCCGCGCCTCGTCTGCAGTCGCAATCTCAAAACCGAGTTCCTCAAGGATGCGGCGGATCTTCATCACCTGCTCGGCATTGCTCGCCGCGAGCTTGCCACGTCCTATGTAGAGCGAATCCTCGAGCCCCACGCGCACATGCCCACCCATCATGGCGGCCTGGGTGATCAGGGGCATCTGTTGCCGGCCGGCGGCGAGCACCGACCAGACGTAGTCATTGCCAAACAGGCGATCGGCTGTGCGGCGCATGAAAGTGACGTTGTCCGCCTCGGCTCCGATGCCGCCGAGAATGCCGAACACGCTCTGGATCCAGAGTGGCGGCGTTGCCAGACCTTTGTCGAGGAAGTGAGCCAGGTTGTACAGATGGCCGATGTCGTAGCACTCGTGCTCATAGCGGGTGCCGAAATCGGCCATCAGGTGATAAACACGGGCGATGTCACGAAACGTGTTGCGGAATATGAACGCCTCACTGTCCTCGATATATTTGCGCTCCCAAGGGAACTTCCAGGCTTCGACTTTGGCTGCCATGCCGTGAAAGGCGAAGTTCATCGAACCCATGTTCAGCGAGCACATCTCCGGCTGAAAGCGCAGCGCTGCCGCCAGCCGCTGATCGGGCGTCATGTCGGGACTGCCGCCGGTGGTCAGATTGATGACCGCATCGCAGGCACCGTGGATTTGCGGCAGGAACTGCGCGAATACATCCGGATCTCCGGTTGGGGAGCCATCCTGCGGATTGCGCGCATGCAAATGAAGGATCGCCGCACCGGCCTGTGCGGCCTCGATGGCCTGGCGCGCTATGTCGGCCGGCGTGTACGGCAGGCCCGCGGATAGCGTGGGCGTATGAATCGCGCCAGTGACGGCGCAGGTAACGATGACCTTATTCGTTGGCTTGGCCATATTTTGACTTCCGGCGTTTCAAACGCCCTGTTGCTCGAGCGCCTGCAGATGCTTGAGCACCCGGACGCGCAGTGCGGCCTGTTGCTCGGCATTCCAGTGTCGAAAGCCTTCTCCCGACTTCATACCGAGTTTCCCATCCTCGACCAGCTGCCGCAGCAAGGGCAGGGCGCCTGGCGTGCGGTCCAGGTCAGGCAGCACCGTCTCGTGGATCGCCAGGGTCAGATCAGTGCCCACCAGATCGGCGTTCTCGAGCGGGCCGAGCACGGCGAGCCGACGCCCAAAGCTTGCCTTTACCACCGTATCGACGGTACTGGCGTCGCAGACCCCGTTTTGCACCAGCGCGATGGCTTCGCGCCAGAGTGCATGTTGCAGGCGGTTGCCGACGAAGCCCGGCACATCCTTCTCGACTGTGACCGGCGTCTTGCCGGCGGCGCTGAGCAATGCGGTCATCGATTCCACGCTCGCCGTGGAAGTCGCGGGTGTCCGAATCACTTCGACCAGCGGCACCAGGTAGGGCGGATTCCACCAGTGAGTGCCCAGAGCGCGGCCAGGGACACGCAAGAGATGCATGATCTGCGTGATCGGAATCACCGAGGTGTTGCTGGCAAGAATCGCCTCCGGCGCGGCGGCGGCCTCTATATCCGCGAAGATCTGCTGCTTCAGCTTGAGTTTCTCGGGACCGGCCTCGAACACGAAGGTCGCCTCGGCGACTGCCTCTGCGAGATCTGAATGACCACTGACGCGATCGGCCGCGGCTGCATCCTGGCCCAGATCGATCAGATTGCCACAGATCCGCTGATACAGCGTGGCCAGCATTGCTGCGGACGTGTCGTAGACGCGTACGTTTAGTCCGGCCCGCGCGAACACCTGCGCGATGCCGTGGCCCATAAGGCCGGCGCCGATGACCGCGATGCGTGGTTGTACTGCCATCGGATCAGCCTGCTGTGTAGCCGCCGTCCGCGTACAGAATGTGGCCGGTATAGAAATCCGACGCGGGCGAGGCAAGAAACAGCAGCGGCCCGGCAAGGTCCGCAGGTTCGCCAAGGCGCCCGATCGGGATGCGCGCGAGCATGCCCGCTCGGGTGGTCCGTGCCTTATCGTTGTCCTCGAACATCCAGGCGGTGAGCGGGGAGCGAAATACCGTCGGGGCAATCGCATTGACCGTGATGCCGTACTTGCCCCACTCGCAGCCCAGCGCCCGCGTAAGCCCATCGGTGGCGGCTTTCGAGGCACAGTAGGCGCTGTAGCCAGCCGGATGCCCGAGCTTGCCCCGGGCAGAGGACACAAGCACCACCTTGCCGCCGCGACCCTGCTCGATCACACGCCTGCCAAAGGCGCGACACAGCAGCCAGGCGCCGGTGACATTGCCGTGCATGACATTCTCAAACCGTTCCGGGGACATATCGACGATGGGAGAGACATCGTTCAGTCCGGAACCGACGACCAGAATGTCGAGCGCGCCGAAGTGTTCGGTGCCGGCCTGCATGATGGCTTCGCAGTCCTGCTCGCTGTTGGGACGCAACGCTACCGTGACAACGTCCGCGCCCAGCTTGCGGCACTCCGCAGCAGCGGTCTCAAGCTCGGCGGCTTTGCCGGCCGCCAGCACCAGCCGTGCACCGGCGGTCGCCAGCACCTGCGCTGCCAACGCACCGAAGGCGCCCGAAGCTCCGGTCACCACCGCGACCTTCTCACGCACGCTGAAGAGCAGGCTCGGGTCCTTCAGTTGTGCGCTCACGGCGCCGCCGACGGATAGGGCATGACGACCAGCATGGTCGCCACGGCATTGCCGAGGTTCTTGACCTCGCGAGTCTCTCCGCCCGGTATGCAGCAACTGTCGAGCGGCCCGAGCGTGACATCCTGGCTTCCCACACGCACATTCAGCGAGCCGGTCAAGACCACGTAGACCTTCTCGAGCGGCGAGGAATCCGGTCCTGCGCCGCCACCCGGCAAAAAGTGCGACAGGCCGAGCCAGGAGGTCTTGGGGCCCGCCGGTTCAAAGCCCTGCAGTCGCAGCGAGCGCATGTCGTAATGATTCGGCGCCTCGTAGCGCTGCGCATCGGCAAAGCGTTTGACGTGCATCTCAGCCGCGTCCGCTCTCTATGCGGTATTGGCCCGTTGGGTCGATCATCGCCACCAGCCGCACGATGCAGCCATCGCCCTTCGTCCAGCGCCAGGGAAATCCGGCAAAAGTGACTCGCTTGCCGGTGACGGCATCGATCTCCCCACCGACGTTTTCAAAGCCGCAGATGCCGGCCGAGAGGATGGCGCGATGGCATGGCTCCCACTCGGGGAAGTCCTGCAGCACGTCGTGTCCAGTGCGTTTCTTATAGTCCTGGCAGACGAAAGGCAGCAGGCCATTGGGCCATCCCGGTCCGTGCGGACCAATCGCAGTGCCCAGCGGATGATCGAGCGCTTGGGTGTCGGTGCCGATCATCTTGACTTTCTTGGCAGCGAACCATTCGCCCGCTTCCTTATAGAAGCCGGGTGAGTAGCCGTAGTACTTCTGGTTGTCGCCGTAATACTTGTGCCAGCCGGTGTTGACGATCACGATGTCCCCTGGCTGGATCTTGGGGGTTGCCTTCTCGAGGTCCTCCGCCGTGATCACGCCCCACTCATCCTTCGGGATCGACACCACGACGCCGGTGCCGAAGAAATGCGGCAGCGGCACCTCATCCATGAACGGCGTGCCCTCGACCACATGCCCGGGCGCATCGATGTGCGTGCCCGAATGCATCACGGTCGTAATGCGCTGCGTCAGCACGCCGGATTTCGCCATCGAGTGCAGCCGCTCGATCTTGACGTCCTCAAAGTACGGCCAGCAGGGCTGACCGAGGCCCCAGGGGTGGCTCAGGTCGTAGAACTGCAGTCCCATGCTGTTCTTGAGATTCTCTTCGAAGGCGATGCCGCGGACGGTGATCATGGCTAGGGTAGCTCCGTTGGATGGGGATCGAAGCGCGGATCCCCGAAGAAAACCTTCGTCAAGTGTATCGCGACTCGGTACGATACGTCCATAGTACGGTGCAGCAGCGATTGGGGGAACAGTGCACAGCGATGCCTCGCCGCAGCGACGGGCTTCACGGGAGCTCGAGTCCGTAGCGCTCATGGCATTGGGGTTCGGGCTGGTCGGCATCGATCGCTTCCTGATCGCGACCATGTTTCCGGTCATCGCCGTGGACCTGCAGTTGAGCTATGGCGACATCGGCGTCATCACCGGTGCGCTCGCCATTGCCTGGGGAGCCTCGGCCCTGTTCACGGGCAATACCTCGGACCGAATCGGGCGACGAGCCGTGCTGGTCGGCGCCCTGGTGGTGTTTGCGTTGCTGATTGGCGCGAGCGGACTCGCCGCCGGGTTGGGAGGACTGGTCGCCGTGCGCGTGGTGATGGGCCTGGCGGATGGCGCCTACACGCCCACCAGTATCGCGGCCACCATCGAGGCCTCGGCTCCGCACCGCCACGGCCTCAACATCGGCATTCAGCAGATGATGCTGCCGCTGTGCGGCTTAGGGTTAGCGCCGCTGCTGGTGGCAGGTTTGCTGCGGTGGGTGAACTGGCGCTGGATCTTCCTGATCTTCGTACTGCCGGGTCTAATACTGGCCTACGCGGTCTGGCGAGTCATTCCCGGGAGCGCGCCGGAGCGATCATTGACGGTGACAGCCCGCAGCAGCCTCCAGGACTGGCGCGCGGTGCTCGCTTACCGCAATGTCCTGGTCGGAGGCGCACTGATGCTGTGCTGGTTGACCTGCTTGATCACGACCAGCGCGTTTCTGCCCAACTACTTCATCGATTACCTGAAACTGCCCTTTGCGCAGATGAGCGGCATCATGTCGGCCATCGGCCTAGGCTCGACCCTCGGGACGCTGGCACTTCCGTGGCTGTCGGACTCGATCGGCCGCAAGCCGGTCATGGTGCTTTCGACCATCGGCGCCTTAATTGCCCTAGTGCTGCTGGCGGGCGCCGGCGCCCGCACGCCGCTGCTGTTCTCACTGCTTTTCATGGTGCATTTCTTCAATAATGCGCTAATCACGCTGACGGTGGGACCGCTGTGCTCTGAGTCGGTGCCCGCGCGGCTGATGGCGACCGCATCGGGCGTCGTGATTGCAGTGGGCGAGTTGTTCGGCGGCGGAATCGCGCCAGTGGTGGTGGGTCAAGTCGCGCAGCGGATCGGCATCCAGCACATTCTCTGGCTGCCGTGCGTCATGATGGGCGTGGGCTTATTGCTTAGTACGTTCACCCTCGAAACGCGGCCAACAACTAAGAGTCGTGCTTGGTCAAAGAATGGGAAAACAGTGGAATCGGATTGCTCGACTCGCCTGACCGCACTTGGTTCGAAAGATCAATGAGGTAGTGACTGCGAGCCGCAACGCCCAAGTCTACGAGGTAGTGCAGTGATTCTTTCGCTCTTTCGTTTGGCGGTGGCCCCCAGTCTGGATCTTCAGGCCGCTGCCTCCTGGTGAACAAGGTTGAGTAGCGTCTCCATCGCAACGCGCTGTGTCCGTCGGGAAAGGCCCCGATCACTCGCGTACGGCGGCGGATCTCGCGGATGATCCTCTCGAGCGGGTTGTTGGTCCGGATCTGGCGCCAGTGGTTGCTCGGGAATGAAAAGTACGTGAGCGTCTCATGGCCTTTGCCGGCGACGAGCTCGGCGGCCTTCGGTAAGCGCATTGCTACCGAGCAACGCATCGAGCTTGCTTGGAGGCAAACATGTAACCGGCATCCGTCTTGCCTTCGAAGGTTCCGAGCACGTCCGGATATTTCCGCAAACCGCAGCCCGGTGGCATTCTGGTGAACGTCCGAGCACCGATCTAGTGATCGTTACTCTTAGCCTGAAAACATATTTTGTCGCGCCAAGCGCCCCTGCACCTGGCCGAGACTGGGCACCCGCCGATTCGAGACTCCGCCCTGATCTATCTCGATCGTCATACGCTGAATGGCTGATCGCTGCCGGGGGCGAAACTACCACCTTCGCGAAAAAGGGACCTGCTCTTATTCAAAAGCGGGCTTCAACTCTCTTCCTCGCAGCGCGCAGCCGCATCGGAAAGGTGCGTCCTACCGTCTCACCGCCGCTTGCAGACCATGATTGGCATGCAGGAGGGGTGTCCACTCGCGTAACCAGCCAAGCCCGCGCCGGCCGGCCGCGAACCTGTAATAAGTTACAGGTACGGCCGCTATCCTATGTGCAGTACCTTCAGGCTCAAGATGGATGCTGCGCGCTACCACCGGCGAAGCGGGCACGCAACGAATAGACCGATCAGGGTGATGCCGGGATCGTCACTCGTGAATGTGGATTGCCGTGAGCAGGATCATGTCGTGGGTCTCCGGTCTGCGTGAGTTGTCCGCACAGCGAGGAATACCAATGAAGGCCTATCACCCCCATTCGACTTCGGTCGCATCGTTGAGAGATATGGAATGCGCGGTTCGCTCGGCGCGAAGCCACACGCGTCCGAATTCAGAAGTTGCATCCCTCGTGAGAATATTAGCCGGCGTAGCCGTGCCGGCCGTAGCGGCGTTGGCCGGTTGTTCATGGGCGCCGCTCAAGTATGGAACCTCGCTGTCGCCCGCCGTACAAGCCGACACGGTGGCATATAACGATGCCGTCGGAGATGCGGCGGATCAGATACTGCTCACCAACATCGTCCGGGCGATGTATCAGGAACCCTTGAATCTGAGCCAGCTTTCGTCGATTTCCGGCGCCCTATCGTTCCAAGGAACCCTCGGATTCACACTACCGTGGGGTACGGGTGCAATGGGCGGAAACCCAGTCAAGGCGCAGAATCAGGCCACTCCGTCGATCATGGCCAGCACAACACCAACGTATTCATTAACACCCCTGAACACGCAGGCATTCATGCTCAGTATTTTGCAACCGGTGTCGGCTGCGTACGTGCTAAATCGCTGGCAGGCGGGACTATCGCGCGAGATGCTTCTGCGGCTATTTGTAAAGGAAATAGATTTTCCGAACGCCCTCAGACCCGGGGAACCTGATAGATATATCAACGATCCTGACGATGATTCAAGACTTAAGGCCTTCAATGATCTGGTCGATCATATGGTTGCCTCCCACGTCCAGTTAAAGGCATTCGACGTTATGGATCCCGTTGGTCCGCCATTTAGCTTGTATGCGAGTACGCCTACTACTACTGCGGGGCCTTCGACGAAGAGCTCTCCGACCACTGATGCAGATTCGACTGGGTTCGGCCTAATATCGGGAAGCAACGATGGCCAGTACCACGTGGGCAATAAATCGGGCACAGTAGACGCACCCGACGGGTCCACATTGACTGTCAATGGAAAGACCTCTCCAGCACAGGTTAAAATAACAAACGGTGGTCAACTTTACCGAGTCTATGCAGGCCAGGTGGAGCTTTGTGTCGACGCCGCTAAATTTAAGTCGTTAACCAAATACGACGTATTAGACCCAGATACGCAGCAACTCGTCGCAAAACTAGAGATGGACAACGCGGGCCGCCCATCAACAGAGATAGAAATTAAAATCGCCACCGACACCAAGGTTGCTGAAGCCGGTGAAAAGCATCTCGGTAAGGTCATCGTGTCGCCTGTATGGCTGTCAATGACGCAGTCAGGTGCGCAGCTTATGGGGGCGCCGTCTGCGACGCCGGCGGCTAAAGCGGGGCCTGCGGCGGCGGGTAATCCCGCGGGGGGTGGCACTGGCCAAGCCGTGACAGCGGCTCTGCAGGCGGGTCGAATCTCAGCAATGGTGGCTTCGATCGGCTGTAAGCCAGACGAGCTTATTCTGCCAATATCAGAGGAAGAGGAGTTTGCTAAAGCCTCGGAATCGTTTGTTCACGTCCAGTGGAGATCTGTCTCGGAGATATTTGAGTATTTGGGGGGAGTTCTGCGCTACGCGTCTAGAAGCGGCAGCCCTATTACAGTGACCACGGCGCGTGACGACACAGTTCAGCCTCCGCCCGTGGGCACACAGTCGCCACTACCTCAAGGGGCAGAGGCACCGAAGGATAAAACGCCCAAACCCCTGCCTACGTTGTTCCAAATCGCCAGGAATGGTCCGGGCCGTTTGAGCGTAAGCCATAATGGAGCGATGTACGCTGTCGCTGACATTGATCCAAAGAATCCAAAAAGCGACTACACGATGACAACTCTCTCCATCTTAAACGTCTTGGTGGACTTGAGTGCGCAGCCTACTGTCGCGCCGTCGTCATCTCAGCCTCTACGGCTGCTGCCATTACCATGAGTTCGTCGGGGCCTGCCGGAGGTTCCGAGGGACGCGGCATCGGTCCATCGTAGCGTTACTAATTGGACCGGCGATCACAGCTGTCGGCAGGACATGCGGCCCGGCAAAGGAGGCCTCCGGCATCTCAGAATGCCGAGGGCAACGACGGTCGCCGACCTTGAGGTGCCGCTGCCCTGGAACGTCAAGACCCTGCTGATGCCGGGTCCGCCCATTAGTCCCTGCGAAATCGTCGATTCCTGATCGCCCCGATCGGGCGCCGGCCGCCTTGAGTCGCGATGACGTGTTTCCCTGAGTGCTTACGGCTTACTTGCTCGATGCCGGCGCTTCCTTAGCAGTATTACGGCGATCTAAGAAGTTACTCCAGTCGCCAACTGAAGCAATAACGTCGCAGAACCTGGGGTGTAGTGGGAGCTCGTAGATGTACCGGACGAGCGTAATCGTCACTTTCACAGTTTTCCTGATCTATCTTTCCAGCCGAATTATTCGCATTCTCTGATCTGCACTTGCTTGAAATTAGATCAGAATTCGCTCCACCTCATCCACTGCCACCTCATCATCCCGCCGATCATACAGCGCCGTCGTTCGCGGCGACTCGTGCGCGGCCATCTGCTGCGCGAGCTCGCGCCGACCACCATTACGTAGATACTGTGTGATTCCGGTCGCCCGAAATGTGTGATTGCCGATCCTGGTCTTGATCCCGGCCGCGAACGCCCGCCGGCGGATCATTCGATAGACATCCGCCTGGGCGAGGGGATTGGTCGTTAGTTGTCGAGTCTTCCCGCGAGTACTTCGGAATAGGTATCCCTTGCGATCTTCGGCGATGCCGCCAGCGGCAATGTAGGCATCCAGATAGGCCTCGAGATTGTGGTTGCAGGGCATCTCATGTCGCTTGCCGCCTTTCTCATGCAGCCTCACCCATCCCCGGCGGCCCTGAGTGTAGTAGTCCTCGACGCGCATCTTGATCACCGCGCCGACACGTCCGAAGGTGTAGATCATGCTCGCTATCAGGGCCCGATCGCGCAAACCCACAACGGTCGAAGCATCCAGGGAATCCAGAAGCTCGCGGGCTTCTTCCTGCGCCAGCACCGGTGTCTTGCCTTTCCTGACTGTGTATTTGGGTCCCCGAACGGGCGCTGCGGGATTCGTGGCGATGACCTGGCCAACAACCAGCCAGTCGAAGAGCATCCGGATCGCCGCCAGGTGCTGCTTGACCGAGGGCTTGGCGAGGCGCCTGCCGAGCATTTCGATATAGGCCGCCACATGGACGGGCTCGATGTCGACGATCTCCGTGAAGTTCTGCGCCTCACACCACGCGGAAAACTCCAGAACCGCATGCAGATAGGCCCGTCGGGTGTTGGGATTTCGGATATTGGCGGCAAAGTACTCGATGAAGCGTTTGGCGGCCTTCGCCGTGGGCGCATAGAGCACCGGAACCGACCGGTGCAGTCCCGGTCCGCCGGTTCCGATGACTGCCTTTCCCGTACTCATATATATAGAGTCCCCTGCTGGCCTTCTCGCGTATGATAACGTCCTTTATCATACCTTAAAAGTTAAGAGGATAGGTCAGCTTCCTGGAGTCATGGAGGTAAGCCGCGTCGGCGATCGTCGCGACCTTAGAGCCAATAGGCTGCATTAATGAAGCATTAAGTTCTGGCCGGACGCCTATTCTAGTGCCCCACCTTTCGCTCCCAGTCGTAGATTTTGTTCTGGGCCGCCTGTGCGTCAGGCGCATCAGGGATAAGTGAGAGATAGCGCTGCATTTCTTTCACAGCGATTCGGTATTCCTTCATTTCGCCGAGGACTAGCGCGCGATTGAAATGCGCTTCAGCCCACCAGGGAGCACTCTTGAGCGCCTCGCAGTACCGATACGCGGCTTCCTCGTATTGCTTGTCGCGGATCGCGCCTTCGGCCTGCACCTGGTACTTTCGCGAATCTTCCGAAATAGTGGGTTTCGTGGATGCATTTCTGTAGTCAGCTGCAGCTTTCGCAAAAGTTGCGTCGGAAACCGAGCCTATCTCTTGATCATTTAGGATTGCGACTTCTTTGAGCGTTAATAGCGCATCCAAGAGCCTATTGGCAGCGCGCGCGTCCTGATTCTGGTCTTCCATTATGGCCATGCCATCGTTAAATACCAGGAAGACACTATCACTGGGCCAAGAATGCACGGAGACCTTGAGCTTCAGTGTAGCCAATTCATATGTATATTGATCGTCGATTACTAGACTGCTAAGGGCAAGTTTCACCTTTGGCGTTTCGTAATTGCCGCAGGAAAAAGTATTGTCAGACTTACAAATTCCTAGGCCCATCGAGGACGTCAGCACTAAACTGTGTGCCTCACTGACGGTCATGTGCGCCTCACTGACCGTCATTGGCCCGGTACCATTCTGTTGGGGCTCAACGCTTGCGCAGCTTGGCAGCACCGCAGCGCAAACGATACCTGTCAGCGTTGTGATTAATCTATCAATGTGAATAGTGATTTGTTCCGCCATGACGGTTCCTCTTGAGATATAGATTGCTTAGCAAGGCCGCGCATTGGAAATCCTTCTCCATGATCGAGCTACCACTTGCGCTCAATATTTATGCGCCTCCGCCGGCAACGTTGGCTTTACCGCCGTCTCACGGCGCTGGGCCGAGCAGTACAGTGATGAGGAGGCATCCCGTGAGCACACCGACGATCGTCTTAGCTTTTTGCACCGTAACGAACCACATGACTGATAAGCATCAGCTTCAGTTGAAGAACACTCCGAAGAAGGCTCATTGGGCGAAAAGGGAATAGCGTCATCGATCCTGGGCGAGACGGAAACCCCTAGCGCTGCCGCGCAACCCGGGTCCCACCCAACCGCGGGACGATACTCGCAACCACGAGGGGGCGGCGAGCGCATCGCCGCCACGGATTACCCGCTTTGAGCAATTATCAGAAGTCCTGGGCGTCCCATCTATCGGCGCACCTGCATAACTTTCATTGTAGCAATCCGCGACCCATTGAAAGACATTTCCGGCCATGTCGTAAAGACCAAGGCCGTTCGGCTCATGAGTGCCAACGGGCTCGGTCTGGCTCTGATTGTTGGCCACGCGACTGGCGTCGAACGCATCACCCCAATAGTAAGCCGTCGAGGCTCCTGCCCGGGCCGCAAATTCCCATTCCGCCTCAGATGGCAAGCGGTAGTGCTGTCCGGATTTCTGCGATAGCCACGCCATATATTGTTGGGCATCGTTCCAGCTAACGTAGATCACCGGCCGATTGCCCCGGCCCCATCCGTTGTCTGCCGGCGAGTAGCCGCCGCAGCCACCGTCGCCGACACAGGCGTCCCACTGTGCGAAGGTGACATCGTATTTTCCAAGTTTGAAACTCTTGATGCTCACTCGATGTTGCGGCCCCTCATCGTTGTGTCGATCTCTTTCGCTGGAAGGCGATCCCATCAAAAACGTCCCACCAGGTACGACAACCATGTCGCCGACATCCGCTACCTTTTGCTTTTCGGCCCGCTCCTGTTTATCCTGCCATTCGTAGATTTTATCCTGTGCGGCTCGCGCATCGGGCGCCTCCGGAACCAACAACAGATAGCGGCGCATCTCGGCACAAGCTTCATTGTATTTGCCCACTTCGCCTAAGATTAAAGCACGATTGTAACGTCCCTGCGGCCACCACGGCGCCACGACGAGCGCCTGAGCAAATCTGTCTGCGGCACCTTGGAAATCCTTATCCTTAATCGCCGAGTCAGCTTGCACTGCATATTTATGCGCGTCTTCCGGCAGCGTTGGCTTGACCGGCGCTTCGCGATAAGTCTTCGCAATCTCGGCGAATCCGGCGTCGTCCATTCTGGTCGAACTTTGCTGAGCTTGACCGAGTGGCGCAGCGATAAAAAGGTATGCGACTAGCGCGCCCGCGATAGCCTCAGAAACTTGCATGCTCATGCACCCATGGCTGCTAAGCGCCATTATCTGCCCAATATTCTATGAACCACATTCGTTGAAGCCATACAGCGCGTAAAGCTCGTGAGCCTGCACCGCGATCGCATCGACAACACCATCCATTCCGTGAAGGCGAAACGGATTGGCGGAGTGCAGGTCTTGTGGATCAGGCGCCAAGGTAACGCGGCGGCCGATCGCTGGCGGCATTGATGTAGAGTAAAGTGCCCCAAGTTCCTGGAGGCTTCCCTTGGGGTCGCCGGCTGCAGCGCCCGCAGCAAGCGCGACGGGTAGAAGCGGAGCGACGATTGCTGAGTCGGTAGCGGCATCGGCAAGAGTTAGAGTCGGGTGATCCTGGTGCATGTTCAAGGGCTCACCATCAACGACGTAATCGGTAAGGTATTGGTGCGCATTCGATAGGTCGGCACCTCTAATCGTATTGGGGTTAACCCCGCTAGGATTGAATGAGGTGGCCGTGACTTTATTGGCGACACCGGCTGCATCGGCCATGCCTCCCCCCATCGAGTGCCCAACGATCTCAAGGCCAAGCGAGTGAGAGGCAGTGGATTGTTTCAGCACATTGGTCAGGAAAATCGCTTTGTCATAGTAAGAGCTGTCGAGCCCCGCCGCTTGAGGAAAGTTGCCATTCTTCCAATCACGCAGCGCACTCGTACCTCGAAACACGAGAAAGATTGTCGTCGGATTAGTCCGGTCCACATAGATTGCCGCACGGTAGTCGGAATCCTCCGGCTCAAGCAGGTCTTTGATCGCCTGGCTACTCATCGCGGGAAACAGACGCTGCATACCTACGCTGTTAACGGGGTCGCTGATGCGATCGAAGCCCGCGGCCTGGAGGCTAATGGAAACAGGATCCTTCGGATCATTGTGCGTGTAAACATCAGAAGCCAGAAGGGCCCGACGTGCGAGTTGATAGGTTTCGTCAAGTTGACGGGACAGTGATTCGCAGATCGCAGGGCGGACTTTCCCGATCGGGCCACCAGTAGCCGGTTGTCGCAGCAGCGGCACTAGCGTAGTGACCGAAACCGTAGATAGTCCAAAGTCCTGTGATGTCGCTTTTTGAGGTTTTTGAAGCGAGCTCGTGACGGAAAGACTGCTCGCGCCCGACGCGGTACCTGGCGCTTGCGATCCGCTGATTGGAGTATCCGCGTGGCCTGTCGTAAGCCCAGCCCCACCAATGCTTGCTGCGCTTGGACCTATAGTTATGATGGCCGGATCGACGGTTGCTCCTCGTCCGCAAAGATCGACCGTCGAGGCGTCTTGCGACGGATCGCACTTAGGAACATTCGTTCCGAAGAACTGCGTTTGACCTCCTGGTTTTAGGTTGGGCTCGCTCCCGGCTGGTGCTGGTTCCCCCGTCTTAAACTGAAGGTCGGCGCCCGCACCGATGTCCTTGAACGCTAATTCCGCGGAGCTTCCTGTCCCTTTGAGCGAACGAAGAAGTTCCTGCTTGGTCGCCTCGTCCCGGCGGTCCTGCTCTTGCCGTCGTTGCTCTTGTAGTCGCGCCAGTTGTTCCCGCTGTTGCTCCTGCTGCTGTTGAATCTGAGCTTGGCTCGTGGCTTGCGCAGCCTGATCTGCCGCTTGTTGCTGGAGATCGCCGAGTAGCATCTTGGCAATCCCCTGCCCGATCACCGTCCCAGCCGCAAAGGCCGCGTTTTGCGCAGGCGTAAGTCCGCTGGACGTCGGGACATTAGAGCTGGCAGGCGGCGCGCCGGCCGAACAGCTGCAACTTGCAGTCGATATGTACTGGTTTGCCCATGATTGACACGCAGATTGAGAATCGAAAGGGCCGGACCTACCGGAGTACCCTCCCATCGCTATTGCGCATTGCGATCCGGAACAGGACCAACTTCCCCAGCACTGCGACCCAGCGGCCGCGGTATGGACCGACATGCAGCCAAGCATTCCAATTAGACCGATAACCCAGATTTTCATGCAACACTCGTTGGTTGACTAAGCTACTGAGTGATCGGTCCGGCGGGCGCCCAAGCAGCCTTGTCACCTTCCCAGGCGTAAATCTTGTCTTGAGTGTCCCTCGCATCCGGTGCATTTGGTACCAACGCCAGATACTTCTGCATGTGGTCCATGGCTTTGTCGTATTGGCGCAAGTCGCCGAAAATCAGTGCCTCATTGAAATGACCCTCCGGCCACCACGGTGCGATAGACAACGCCTTGGCATACAGATCCGCGGCATCCTGGAACCGCTTCTCGCTTACAGCTGCCTCCGCTTGCACACGGTAGCGACGCACGTCTTCACCGGGAATCGGCTTTACCGGCGCGTCGCGATAAGATTTCGCCTGCGCTTCGAACGCACTCTGTTCCTCCCGCTGCTCCTTCGGACTAGGGGCCGTCTTGATCACCGCCAATGCGTCGGCAACTCTCTTGGCAAGATCCGGCGAAAGCCAAGCCAGATAAACATCGCTGGCGGCAGTAAAATAGACGATGCCCGTATTGTTGCCGTGCAATATTTGTACGCGCACCGACAGATCCGAGGCAGGAAACGTGTGGCTGCGATCCCCCTTAGTCCCAACGAATATCAACACTTGATCGTCGGTTACTTCAATTCCACGGATTTCAATATTTCTCATGCCGCTCTTATTGAGACACAACGTGCCCGCAGCATTAATCAGGATTGCCACGGCATCATTGCGAGTAAGAATTGGATTCGCAATAGCGGACTCCGGAGCGATGTTACGACTCGCCGCAATGGGGCCTGGGATAATGGTCTCCGGCGTTGCAGCGTAGCCCGATGGCGATGACGCCATGGCGATGACCGCGATGCGAAGCATCGTCCGCATTCTTAACTCCTTATCGAACCCTTGCCGTCGGTCGTAACCCTACTGTGTAAATGGCTCGAGCGGAGGCAAGCGCACACCGTGATGAATTACTGTTTTCGCGGTGGTCACGGAATGCGCGATCTTCAGCTGCAGAGCAGCGTACGTACCGGCGACTTTGGACGCCCCATCGACGGAGACCTCTGTACCCTTAGCGAATGAATCGGTTTCCGCTTGATCCCTTTTGCGCGCCGATTCTGAAGCTGCCGCGCAGCTGACCAAGATCCATGGCAAAACCTTTACCGCTTCATATGCTTCTACAGGCTTTGACGCACGGCGTATAGGGATGTCTGCTTTAGGCAGAAGACGCCGCAATGCGCCAACCAGGCCAGAATACAATTATGTCACCCTGCCGTGTTTCGGCCTCTGACCTGGTGAGGGTCAGCCGCGCGACTCGATCACGCTACTCCGACCACCTATTTCGGACTCTTCTTCCCCTATCCCAGTACTCAACCTTCAGCATCTGCCAATGTGCGGAGCATACCCGCTGCTGCGCTTCTTCGTCCTCCAGGGATTTGGCGCCACTCGATCGGTCCGGACCGTCACCACGGGCACCAGAGGAATCATTTTTTTGCAGGTTCTGGCAACGGTTAATGCGCACCTGGCGAGTCAGGGTTTTAAGGTAAGCACCGGGACGATTGTGGACGCCACGATTATTGCGGCGCCCACTTCGACGAAGAACAGCAGCGGGGAACG
>Ga0182030_10012974_pt1 | contig 16638 bp, 8 predicted proteins | sample 812S3MmetaG_FD_121299 | JGI IMG/M metagenome (GOLD analysis project Ga0182030, IMG submission 121299) | Permafrost microbial communities from Stordalen Mire, Sweden - 812S3M metaG (Illumina Assembly) | ecosystem: Environmental > Terrestrial > Soil > Wetlands > Permafrost | place: Sweden...
ATGGGGAACGGTTCGCCATGATGAAGGAAGTCTTCTACCTGGAGTAACAGCCGCGTTACGCCGGCTGCGTCAGCAGACCGTCATTGGGGTAGAAGTGGTCGACGTTGTCCGGCGTGATGATCTGGTGCGTCGTGAACATGGCCGGCGGCACCGCTTTGCCTCCCAGGATGTCGAGCGCCAGGCGAATCAACCCGTCTCCGTATTTTTCCGGGAAATAAGCCACCGAGGCGATGAAGGGCGTGCCGGGGACGCGCAGCTCGGCGCGCGCTTCCGGCTCGGCATTCTGTCCCACAATGGCGCAATCGTTGGCGCGTCCGGCTTCCTGAAACGCGCGCAACGCCCCTAAGGCGCTGGGGTCGTTCACCGCCCCCACCAGAATGCGCCGGGCCTTGGATTCCCGCAGGTACTTGCGCACCCGCTCGTGGGAGGTTTGAAACTGCCCGTCGCCGTCGATGGAGACCGTCTTCGACTGCTCCGGCAGGCGGATGGCTTCGCTCAACCCGACGGCAATTCCGCGCATGCGCGTTTTCGGCAGAGATCCGGCGCGCTGCAGCTCGATCAGCAGGACTTCGCCGGCTTCTCCGTTCCAGTGCCGCTTGGCCCAGCGGCCCAGGTATTGGCCCGCCATCAGCCCGGCCTGGTAGTTATTGGCGCCGAAGTAGGTGGCGCCGGGATGCGGGATATCGATGGCGATGAAGGGAATGTGCGCCTGCATGTACTTGGCGGCGATGGCCGGGGCGATGGTCTCGTCGGTCTGAAACTCGATCGCCAGGTCCACCTGTTCGCGGATCAGGTAATCGGCGCTGCGCAGCGCGATCTTCGGCTGGTATCGATTGTCCACCACGATGAGTTCCACCTCGGCCCGCTCGGCGGCGCGCGCCAGCCCGGCGCGCACTTCGCGGTCGAAAGACGCCTCCTGGCCCTGCGCCGCGTAACCCAGGCGATAGAGCCTCCGCCGGCGCATCTCGGCGGCCAGGCGGTAGTGATTTTCTCCCACCTTTTCGAGAAAACCGCACTGATGCAGAGTGTACAGCAGGCGGAAACACATCCCCTTGTTGAAAGCTGTCCTCTCCACCACGTCGCGCAAACGAAGTACGTCTCCGGGCGTCCGGAATGCCTCCAGAATTCGCGAGGCGTGGACCAGCGATTTCACCATGTAGCGGCTGTGATTGGAAGTCTTCACGCGGACTCCGGCCGATTCGGAATCGAGGCCATCCTGTTTTAGCAGTTTTGAATCCCAAAACGCAACCTGCCCCGCCGCGATTTTCGCCATCCTGCCGCGAAGGCCTTGTCTTAGCGGTTAAGCGCATCATTTAGGCCGAATTGCACGGGCCGGCGATGTGCCCGTCCCGTTCCGCAGGGCAAAAACTCCGGCCTGCGGCGTAAGCCCTTGCCCTTACAGGCGTGCAACCCCGTACAATACAGGTTTTGCATTCAGAGATAAAACTATGACACCGAATCCCGCACTGGGAGTGCTTTTCCACTGGCTGGGCGGCCTGGCATCCGGCAGTTTTTATGTGCCGTTCCGCGGGGTCAAGCGATGGTCGTGGGAGACCTATTGGCTGGTGGGCGGCGTTTTCAGTTGGATCGTCGCCCCGTGGGTGCTCGGTCTGCTGATGACCAACGATCTGGCCGGCGTGCTGCGCGAAGCGCACACCTCGACGCTGCTCTGGTGCTATTTCTGGGGCGTGCTGTGGGGGTTCGGAGGTCTGACGTTCGGCCTGACCATGCGGTACCTGGGGATGTCGCTGGGGATGGCGATGGTGCTGGGATACTGCGCGGCTTTCGGCACGCTGATGCCGCCCATCTTCGACGGCGTATTCATGACCAGCGTGGTGGGCACGGTTTCGGGACGCGTGATTCTGCTGGGGGTGGGGGTCTGCCTGGCGGGCATCGCGATTGCCGGCAGCGCCGGCATGTCCAAAGAACGGGAAATGTCCAAAGAACAGAAGCAGGCGGTGATCAAGGAATTCAACCTCAAGAAGGGCGTCCTGGTGGCGACTTTCTCGGGGGTGATGAGCGCCTGCTTCTCCTACGGTCTGCACGCGGGCGATCCCATCAAGGTGCTGGCGCTGGCGCACGGCACCACCACTTTGTGGCAGGGGCTGCCGGTGCTGGTGCCGGTGCTGCTGGGGGGCTTCACCACGAACTTCGTGTGGTGCGTGCTGCTCAACGTGCGCAATCGCAGCGGGCACGAATATTTCACCGCGCGCAAGAGCCAGGCGCCCATGCTGCCCAACTATCTTTTCAGCGCGCTGGCCGGCGTCACGTGGTATTTCCAGTTCTTCTTTTACACCATGGGCGAGACCCAAATGGGGCGCTACAAGTTTTCCAGTTGGACGCTGCACATGGCGAGCATCATCATCTTCAGCAGCCTGTGGGGCATCGGCCTGCACGAATGGCGTGGCGCCAGCCGGCGCACCAAGGGGCTGCTGGCGGTCAGCATTGCGGTGCTGGTGCTCTCAACTATGGTGGTCGGGTTCGGGAACTACCTGGGCACGCGCACGGCCGCGCAATAACGCGGAGCCTCGGCCGGACGGCCGGGCGGGGAGCTTCACGGTTTGGGGGATTTGTGGCGGAAACCGCTCCCTCGCGGTCCCTGACGGTCGCGGCTCCGACCCGGTCGCACTGATTTGGCAAGGGTTACAGAGCCGCCGCTCCGACCCGGTCGCGCTGATTTCGCAGGGGTTACAGAGGCGAGCGTAAGCGAGTGGATTTCCTGAAACGGTTATGCACCCGGCCCGGCGTAGTCGCGCCGTCCTGGTCGAAGTGTGGCAAACTATGGAAATATCATGCGCTGGGTGCTGTTTGCGATTTCCGTCTTCAGCTTTGCCGCCGTCATTCCCTGGGCCGCCCAAAGCGACGGCTTGCCCGCCGGCGAAGGCAGGGATATCGTCCTCAGAATGTGCGCCAACTGCCATGGACTCGATCGCGTGACGAGCGCCAGGTATCCCAAGAAGCACTGGGAGGACGTGGTGTACGACATGGTGTCTCGCGGCGCGGAAGGCTCGGACGACGAGGTGACTACGGTAATCGGCTATCTCGCGCGGAATTTCGGCAAGCCTCTCAATATCAATACGTCCTCCGCCGAGGAAATAGAGGACGGTCTTTCCTTTCCCGCGGCGGAGTCGCAACTGATCGTCCGCTACCGCACGGAAAAAGGCCCATTTAAGACCTACCAGGACCTTTTGAAAGTGCCGGGTCTCGATGCCAAGCTCCTGGATGAACAGAAGAAGAACATTCTGTTCTGACGCGGCGCCCGACGGTGTGTAGATGTCTTCGGGACTTGTGGCGGAAACCATTCCCTAACGGTTGTGGCTCGGTAACGGTCGCGTTGATTTCGCGAGGATTACCGGCCGCGAGCGTAAGCGACCGCCCCGTCAGAGCAGTGCGCCCGCATGATAAACTTGCGGGCTGGCTACGGTCGAGGTGGCAATTCCGACGCCGCGTGGCCCGGAACTCGAACAGGGGGGGATCTATTGTGAATCGACTCTCAGGCGCGGTTTTGGTGGGCAGCGCTCTCGCGATCCTCGCGGGTGGAGCGCTCTCACAGTCGAACAGAGACCAGGCTGCCGGCGCATCCAAGGAATGGCCGACGTACGGCCACGATCCGGGCGGCATGCGCTACTCGCCGCTGACGGAAATCACGCCGGAGAATGTGGTTCGGCTCAAGGTGGCGTGGGTGTATCACATGAAGCCTGCCGGCGAGGCGGCGCCAAGCCCCCGCGGGGGTGATGCCGCAGCGGCGGGCGGTCGCGGCGCCGGCGACGCCGTGGGGGAAACGCCCGAGTTTGCGCGTGGCCGGGGGCGCGGCGGGTCGGGCTTCTTCCCGAGCGAAAACACGCCGCTGGTCATCGATGGAACGATGTATATGTCGACGCCGTATTCCCGCGTCGTGGCCGTGGATCCCACCACGGGAAAAGATCTCTGGGCGTTTAAACTGCCCGCCAGCTCCCCTTCCACCCGCGGTCTCGAATACTGGTCCGGCGATGCCCGCACCACGCCCCAGATTGTCTTCGGTTCGAGCGACGGCAAGTTGTATTCGCTGGACGCCAAGACCGGCAAGCCCAACGATGCCTTTGGCGATAACGGCATCGTCAATCTGAACACTCCCGAAATCCTGCAAGGGCTGCCGGGGCGCGACGGGCTGAGCTCGCCGCCCATCGTGTACAAGAACCTCGTCATCACCGGCGGCACTACGCAGGAGCTCCCGTCGAAAGGGCCGGCGGGCGACGTGCGCGCGTGGGACATGCACTCCGGCAAGCTGGTCTGGACGTTTCATTCCATTCCGCGCGAAGGCGAGAAGTACCACGACACCTGGGCGGGCGACAGTGGGAAGAACCGTTCGGGCGTCAATGTGTGGGGTTTCCTCACCGTGGACGCCGAGCGGGGCATCGTCTACATGCCCTTCGGCGCGCCGTCGGTCGACCAGTACGGCGGCGACCGCGCCGGCGACAACCTTTTCAGCACCAGCCTGGTGGCGGCGGACGCGAATACCGGGAAGTACCTGTGGCACTTCCAGTTGGTCCACCACGACATCTGGGACGGCGATTTGACGGGCGCGCCGGCGCTCATCGACGTGAAGCAGGGCGGCAAGACCATTCCCGCCGTCGCCGCCATGAGTAAGGCCGGACTGCTGTTTCTGCTCGATCGCGTCACCGGCAAGCCGATCTATGGCGTGGAGGAGCGTCCCGTGCCGCAAAGCGAGGTGCCTCTGGAACGAACCTCGAAAACCCAGCCGTTCCCGCTCAAACCACCGCCCCTGGCGCGCATGACGATGAGCATGGCGGACATCGCCACCGTAACGCCGGAGCTGCAAGCCGCCTGCCAGAAACTCCTCACCGGAGTGCAGCTCGGCGGGCCTTACCTTCCGCCCGCTTACAACCGCCTGCGTGCGGCGTTTCCCGGCAACCATGGCGGGGTGAATTGGGGCGGGACATCGTTCAATCCGCAACTGGGCTATCTCTTCGTCAATACCAACGAGTTGGGGCAACTCTCCGGCCAGAAGGACCACGATCCGAAGACCGGCCGGGCACTCGCACGCGGGGTGGGCAACCGCGTCGACCCGGAGGGCCCTTACGAGGGCGTGCCGGACGGCGGGCGTCTCAGCATCCGGGAGCCCGGTTCGTCACAGCAACTGCCGTGCCAGCAGCCGCCCTGGGGTGAGTTGACCGCCGTGAACGTGAACACCGGCGAATTTGCGTGGCGGGTGCCGCTGGGCGTCACCGACAGCCTTCCGCCCGACAAACAAAAGACCGGGCGTCCTGGAAACGGCGGCACGATTGCGACGGCCGGCGGGCTGGTATTCGTGGGCGCGACCGACGACGGCCGCTTCCGCGCGTTCGACGCAAAGACCGGCAAGGAGCTGTGGACCTTCAAACTGGGCGGCGCCGCGGAAGCCACCCCGATGACCTATCAGGGCCGGGACGGCAGACAGTACGTCGTCATTACGGCCACCGGCGGCGGCTTTTTCAATAACCCCGTGACTGGCGACGACGTTATGGCCTTCGCGCTGGAGAGCTCCAAATAAGCCCACGGAGAATCGCAGAACGCCTGTTCAGGTCAGGGAGTCTGCCGTATGAACAGCGGGTCGTCGCGATACATCCACAGGTCATGGAGCATGGCGCCCCACTTGCCTCGCTGTAGATCTGAGCGTTGTTCAGGTCGAGCAAACCGTTCCAGTTGCTGTACAGTTCCAGTTGTACCACTTGAAGGGGTTCCGGAAGTCGAAACGGACTCCGATCCGCTTGGCCGTGCTTGGCCGTCCAAACCTTGGCCTTATTGGTTCCCCTCCGGCAGAATATTGCCTGACACCGTGAAGCCGCTCGTGCCGGATTCTTCAAAAGTCCGACGCGCGCCGCGCAGATCGTTGTTCACGAACAGCCTTTGGTCCGATACACCGGTTTGAGAAAAAAACGTACCGGCGTCGTTCGAGGCCCGGCAATCGCGAATGCTCACGCCGGAGCCATTTCGCAGCGCAACCGCCGGGCGACCGTTAGCGCCGCGGCCCTCGAAACCCTGGATCTCCACGTCGCCGAACTCCTCGCCTTCGATGCCATGCGTGAAGAAAGGCGGTATCGACTTGTCCCAGACCAGGTGGAACCCGCGGATGCGGAGGCCCTGAACATGGCGGAAGAAAAGGCCGGGGACGTCGTGCTCGAATAGCGCATGCGACAGGTCCGCAGCGGCCCGCAGATCGAAGTTGCCGCCGTAGCTCGGTTGCAGCTTGCTGTCGTGCATTCGCAGTCCCAAGTTCTCTATCAGCACCTCCTCGATCGGGCTGTTCGGCGAGCCGTACAGCAAGAACGAATTCTCGCTTTCGGCCAGGATATTGTTGAACCGGATGCGCCGAATATGACCGAGATTGGCGCTGGCGTTAGCGTTTCCCGGGACGGCAGACACGTTGGCGGGTTCGCCCTTGCCCCACCAATGGCCGGTGATCAAGCCCGTACCCATGACGATGTCCGAAAAAAGCACATCTTCGACGACGCCGCCGGAGCGCACGTTCACCTTCAGCCCGCAGTTCGAGTCGATAACCAGATTTTGGAACACGCAGTTGCGCGTTTCGCCCCCGGAATAGCCGACGCGAATCCCCGCCGAGCGGGCCGAGAGGATGCAGTTCGATACGGCCAGGTTGCGCGAGCCGAACACGGCGATGCAATCGTCTCCCGTATGGATATTGCAGTCGGAGACGCGAATGTTCTCGCAATCGCGTAGGTCCATGCCGTCGTCGTTCCCGATCCGGCGATCGCTCGCGTCGCTATTGATGTTGACGCCGTGCACAGTGACGTCGAAGCAGCGGTTGAATTGAATCGTCCAGGTAGGCGAGTTCTGGATTGTGACGCCTTCCAGGAGAGCTTTCCGGCAATTGATAAAACGGATCAGGTTGCCGGGCCGGTCACCATGGCCGAACGGTCCGGTCTCCGTTCCAAACTTCGGGTCCATGTACTGGTCCTTTTGGCGCGTATACCTCTTGTCCAGGTCCCCACCTTGATGGATCTGATTGGTAAGCTGGAACACCATGCCGTTGCCGTCAATGACTCCGTGGCCGATGATGGCGACATTTTCCGCGTCGCGGGCCGTCACCACGCCTCCGCGCGCCGACTCGCCGCTGACAGGCGAAGCTTCCCTGGGGTAGTCCGCCAGCACGGGGCTGCCTTTGACAATCGCGCCCGCATCCAGGTGGAAAACCGTGTTAGAGCCTAACGTTATCGGACCGGTAATGTAGGTGCCTGGCGGGACGTGAATGACTCCGCCGCCAGCATCGGAGCAGGCTTTGGTAACCCGTGCGAATGCAGCGGTATTCACCGTCTTGCCATCCGGCAGGGCACCAAAATCCAGGACGTCCAACGCATTTCGCCCCGTCGGTGCGATGTCCCGCGCGGCAGTCGTCTGTGCCAGCGCTCCCGAGAGGCCGGCGCCTGCAAACGCGGAACCGACAGTGATGATGGATCTTCGGCTCAACATATTCCATTCTCCCGTAAAGTACAAATCTCTTTCCGCCGGCCTTGGAAGGTGCTCCTGCGCCTTCTAACCCGCCGAGTTGCCGTTCCGAGACCGAGACCAACTCCGGGCACGTATGAAGAGGTTTTTTCCCGGCGGGCTACGTCTTCGGTTAGCATAACAGCCGACGATATTCGGTACGCCGAGTTGGCCGGCACGCCAGTCATGGATTGATTTTCTTCGATTGGCCGGGTTGGCCTACGCCGGCGCCCAGATCATTCCCCGTGACTATCTTGAACTCGGACTGGGCTGGGCTTATCGCCTCCCTGGCATGGGACAGGTCGTTGTCGACGAACGAGCGCAGGTCTTTTACGCTGTCCAGAGAGAGAAATGTGCCGGTTCCCGGGGCGGCTTCGCTCGCGCGCACGGAGACTTTGTCCCCGTCTTTCAGCGCGATGGCAGCCCCCGGGCCGGAGGCGCTCGCCTGCCTTCCGACGAAACCATCGATGGTCAGATTGGCGAAATGCTCGCAATCAATGGCCTCGGTAAAGTATTCCGGCAGAGCGTCCGCCCATTCCAGTTCGAATCCACGGATTTGCAGCCCATCGACATACTGGCAATACATTGCCGGGATATCGTGCTTGACAATGCCGGCCGCGGCGGACGAGCCAACGGAGCGAAGGTCGAAATTACCTCCTACAACGGCGCTGGCGGGGCCGCCTTTGAGTCGCAGTTTCAGGCGGTCGAAGACAAGGTCCTTGATGGAACCGGGGCCCAATCCATATACTAAGATGCCGGCTTCGCCCTCGGCGATGATGTTCGAGAAGCGCACGTTGGTGACTGCGGCGCCTTCGGGGCCTCCGCGGCCGCCCCGTGCCGTAATGTAGATCGGTTCGCCTTTGCCCCACCAACTCCCGTTGAACAGGCGGGTTTGCATCAGAATATCGGAGAACAGGACGTGATCGGCGGTTCCATAAATCCCGATCCCGCGGTTGGAGTCGCGGATCACTACGTTCTGGAAGGTGCAGTACCTGCCTCCGGCGAAACGGATCGCCGAAGAGCGGGAAATCAGCGTACAGTTAGTCACCGTCAGGTTTTCACAGTTATTGGCGGCGATGGCATCGTCTCCGGCTTCTATGTAGCAATCCGAGATGCGGACATTCTTGGCGTTGATGTTAATTCCATCGTTATTGGGAATTAGTAGGTTGTTCAATATCCTGATCCCGCTGATTACCACGTCTTCGGACCCGGAAAGGTGCAGCGTCCAATTGTGCGAATCCCGCAGGGTCACATCCCGGATCGTCACGTGCTTGCAGTTGACCAGGACGATGAGCACTCCCGGCCGGTCATTCCAGGGCATGGTGGGCTCAAGCGGCCCTTCCCATGGCAGCGATTTGACACTCATGAAATTATCGCCTTCGCGAGTCAGGCTCGGTCGGTAATCCGGAGGGTTATGGTGAGTGTTGCCGCCGACAAAGTAAGTGCCGCGGCCATCAATGACGCCTTGACCGACGATGCCGATATCTTCCGCCTGGTTGGCCACGATGAGGCCAAGCCGCAAGCCTTCGCCGTGGGATCCGCTCCGGCTGCCGAGATTGAATTCCGATTTGAGCTGATAGTCCGCAAGGTTCGGGCTGCCTTTGATGACCGCTCCGGCTTCCAGCCTGAGCGTCACGCGGCTGAGCATTACGAAGGTGCCTGTCACGTATTCCCCGGGAGGGAACACGACGGTTCCTCCTCCCGCTTGCGAACAGGCCTCAATGGCCCTGTTAATGGCCGGCGTGTCCAGAGTTTTGCCGTCTCCGGCGGCGCCGTACTCCTTCGCGTCAAACAGCGCCCTTTCAGCGCACTTCGCCTCCGGCGGCGTGTAAAGCGCCAGCCAACCGGCGATGCCAGCGAGGAGCAACAACGAATTTCCCGGGTGACGCATGTTTTCTCCCTTGACCAATCGATTACGCGCAGCCCACCATCTCCGCCGGGCTGCCGGCCCTGCCTGTTCCCGACTTACTCTTGGGACCAGAGGCCTTTTTATTGTCCGGAACCGGGCGCCGCAGGGCACCTGGCCCCGCGGCGCCGGGGCGCGCGGATAAGAGTGTCCGGTCACCAAGTCAAACGGCCGCTCAACTGCATCGTGCGCGGCGTATCGCCGGAGGACTGGCAGTTCAGGAACCCGGTGCTGCCCACGCTATTCGGGTTGCCCGGGTGGTTGAATACGTTGAAAAAGTCCACCGTCAACCGCAGATTGAGCCTCTCGTGGATCTCGATGTTCTTGAAGAGCGAGGCATCCTGGTTCCACTGCCTGGGGCCGGGAGCCACCTGGTTCCGGAACGGGTTCAGGCCGGTGTTATAGCTCACAATCTGCGTGGAGCCGTTCTGCAGTGGGATCCACACGTTGTTGGTGTCCCAGTATTGGGAGATGTTGAGGTTCGACGGAGCATTGGCCGGCAGTGCAGTGGTCCCCCAGGGGATCAACGGGGTCGCATAGGGCTTGTAGCTCGCCGGAATGCCGATGTAGCCGTTGGGCACGTTAATCAGGTCCGCCGGGATATAGCCGTTGTAAAAGAGATAACCCGGTTGGCACGGGTTTACCGTACAATTCTGAATGGGGTACTTATAGCCGTAGTACTGCACCGGCACGCCGGTATAGTTCCAGTTGCCGGCGCCCAGGGAGAAATAGGTGCTATGCAACGTCCCGATGCCGGCGACTTGCCAGCCACCCACAATCTTGTCCAGCACGCCATGGGCGTTGTGCAGCAGCGCTTTACCCCGGCCCATCGGCAAGTCCACCAGCCAAGTCCATTTCACTTCGTGCTTGGGGATGCCTGTGTCACGCTGGTAGTTCAGAAACCGGTTGAGCTGGTCGGGATCGGTGGGTACGGCCCCGGGAAGGTACTGGTTGAGCGTCGGCACGTTACCGCTGATCGCCATGGCGTTTGACAGGGTGTAGGACGCGGTGAAGGCGTAGCCTTTGGAATAACGCCGTATGCCTTCAAACGCGAAGGCCTGCACATTGGACCAGCCCGTGTTGCGGTACTCGTTGACGGCCCCCAGCACCGTCTGATCGTAGGGCCGGAGCGCCACGTTGGAGTAGGCCCCCGTCGGCAAGGGTTGCCCGGTGGTGGCGTAGTAGATGTAGCTGGGCGTAGCTTGGTTCAGTTGCCAGGTTTGGCCGAGGTCGGACCCGTGGGTCCCGATGTAGCGTGCACGGGCCAGGACGTTCGGCGCCACTTCCTTTTCGAACGTCATGTTCCAGGTATGCACTCGCGAGGTTGGCAGGTTGGGGTCGAAGAAGTTGGCCGTGGCCGTCCCGCGTGTGATGCTGCGCGGTTGAGCCAGGTTCACCGCATTGGTTGCGTTCACGCCGTCCTCGTACACCGGGTTGGCCATCAACCCGTAATTGGCCAAGCCGTTGGGAGACTGTGTCGAATCGGTGTAGGGGTTATAGCTGAACGTAGCGCTGAGCGGGGTGTTGCTGTCGTAGTCGTTGATAATGTTGTTCTGATTCACCGTAAAGTAAGAGATGCTGTACCCGCCGCGGAGTACGAAGGCTCGCTTGCCGTCGAGCGCCTTATAGGCGAAGGCCAGGCGTGGGCCGAAGTTTTTGCTTTGGTTATGCAGCAGGTTCTGGGGCAGGTTAGCCTGCTGGTAGGTCTCGAAATTCAAGCCCAGGGCCTGGTAGGCCGCCACAACCGATGGCAAGGTGTCCCCCATCGAGTAGAAGTTATTCAGACTTGTGCCCAACACCATGGCGTGGTTGGCATAGTCGAAGCCCACCAAGGCGTTGTTCTTCTCCCTCGGTACGCGCCAATACTCCCAGCGAAGGCCCGCGTTCGCGGTCAGGCGCGAGTTCACTCTCCAGTTGTCCTGGAAATAGAGTGCGGCTTCTCCTTCCCGTAGATAGAGCCACTCGCGTTGCATGGTGAGCGAGTAGGTGGAATAGCCCAGGTACATGTTCGCCAGGTTGCTCCCGGTATAGGGAGTGGCCGCGGGGCTGGTGGGGGTGGAGGCTGTCGTACTATAAAGCGAGGTGGCTAGCGAGCCGAAACCGAAACTGCTGGCGCCGGAATCGTTCGGGTGGATGTTCGACATGTCGTAGCGCAGATGCCCGCCGAACTCCAACTGGTGGCGGCCAATCACTTTGGTCAGATTGTCGTCCAGGACGTAGAACGTCTCGTTCGCTCTATCGGTGCCGGGGCCGATCAGGGAGTAGTTGCCTAGACCGGTACTCGAGAACTGAGGCCAGTCTTTGTCCCCGAATGGGTTGGGCATGCCGAGTTGCGAGAACCAGTCGGCAGTGGGAGACGTGCTCAGCCCGGTGGACCCGCCGCCGATACGATAGCGGCTTGATAGCAGTAGTTCGTTGAAGAAGTTCGGGGAAATCGTGTGCGCCCAGTTTGCGGACGCGTTGCGGTCGCGGTCGGCCACCGATTTCCAGCCCGGCACTTGGTTGGTACCCGGTAAACTGGTGATCTGGTCGTTAGGAGCCTTGATATCGGAGTACCGGCCATAAACGAGGTCTTTATCGCCGAAATGGTGATCCAGGCGGATGTTCATCGTGGTGTATCTCTGGTGCTGTCCGGTCGGCGTATACAAATTGGTAGTGTTCAGCGGATTGCTGGAATTGCTCGGCTCGGGGGTGATGCTGAACAAATACTTGGCCGTGGGAGATTCCCGGTTCACCGGGATGATGTTGCCCGGAAAAGGCGTGCGGATGTAGCTAGGGGCGGGTCCGGTGGAAAGGGGATCGTAGATAATGTACTCTCGCGACTGGGTATCGACCAACCCGCTGAAGTCCCCGCCGCGCTCCGCGTCGGTGGGTACATTGTAGGTTGAAGTCGTGTACTGCGAGAGGCGCAGACCTTCATAGTTGAAGAACCAGAACGTCTTATTTTTGCCGTTGTAGATCTTGGGGAAGTAGACCGGGCCGCCCAGGTTGAAGCCGTACTCGTTGCGGTTCAGTTCCGGCGCCTTCGTATAATAATCGGTGCGGGCGCGTGCCAGTCCAATGCCATTGTTCCGATTCACTTCGTACGCGGTCCCGTGCAACTGGTTGGTGCCGTTCTTGGTGGATACAATGATGCTGGTAGGCCGGGTATACTTCGCGTCGACGGCGTTGCTATCCACGGTGAACTCCTCAATGGCACCGACGCCGGGTTGCTGGGCAAACAGGGACATGTTCCAGCGCCGGTCGGTGACCACGGCGCCATCCACGACAAATTCCATTGCATCGCTGGGTGCGCCATACGCTCGGAAGGCGGCGCCGGACGCGTCCAAACCCGGGAGAGTGGCCACCAGGGTGTTGAGCTCGCGTCCGTTCATGGGCAACTGTTCGATGCGGGCGGTCTCCATGTTACTGGAAACGGTGGCGTTTTCGGTGGTTACCAGCGGAGTGACGTCCGTCACCTGGATGCTGGCGGTCGCCAGACCCACCTTCATGACCGGTTCGATGACCACTTGTTGGGCCACCTGTACGGCAAAGGCGCCCTCGTATTTTTCCATACCGGGTGCTGTCACCGACAGCCGATACGGCCCGGATACGACGCCGGGATAAGAATACAGGCCAGCTCCGTCAGTCCTGGTCGTCAGGGCCACGTTGGTGTCGGTGTTGGTCAGCGTTACTTCGACGTTGGGAATGACCGCACCGCTGGTGTCGCGGACGACGCCGCTGACTGAACCAGTGCTGGCCTGCGGCCATGCGTAGGGCGCAAGCAGAACCACCAAAGCCAAGGTCCGCAAACCGGGCGAACTGAACATTTATAACCTCCTAGGGCACTATTACGCCGGTATAAACGCAAAAATACCAGTCCTTTGATGGTTTGATGAAGGTTTTCTCGATGTGCTATGAAGTCATGTAGAAACAGTCAGATAGGGGTGATGTTACGCACCGGTTACGCGTGCGTTTTACTTCAACTCGCTGCGCGCGTGCAGCGCAACGATTTCACTGCCGATAGGTGCACCGTTACCGATGTGGACCAGGATCACCGCCTCGAAGTATGGCGGCCTCCCGGAACCGGCGGGCGGAAGCCGCGATAGGAGTGCCCGCACGCTTGCCGGGCGGCAGAGGAACGATACAGCTTCCTCGGTACCCAATGTGGTCACTCCTGCCATCACGAGCGCGTATCGCCTTGGAGCCAAAGCAGGCGTGAATGCAATCAGGGCATGGTCCACCGTGGTGGAGCGGCAACATGGCGGCGGCCCAGCAGTAAAGTGGTCCGGTTCGCCCGGGCCGGGCCGCAGATTGACAATTTCGTTGCGCACCTCGCCTGGTGGCGCCGTAGTCCGGTCCACGAAATCAAAGGTTCGTGGTCCCGGAAGCTCCTTGAAGGCGGTGTGGGCGCCTAAGAAGATAAGGTTCCTGTCTTTGGCTTCCTCCCAGGAAATGTTCAACGCGCGGCGGAAACTGGGAACCAGCTTGAACATCCGCAGCAGGTTGTTGATCTCTATCGCCGCAGGGACCTCCCCGACACCGGTGAAGGAATCGTTTACCGGGGTGGGTTCGGGGGCCTCGCCGACGCCCCGCAGGGTACCGCCGCTATCATACAAGGGGTTGTTCCCGTAAATCACTACCGGCTGGCTGCCGACACTTGCAAAAGGGCTCCAGAACGCCCGCAGAACGGGGTCTATTTCGGACCCGGATCTCTGGCCCAGCAATACGGCAGACAAGGCTATCGCCAACGCGGCGGTGGCAGCGGCCCACACCCGCCAATCGACGGCCAGCGGCCGTTTAGCGGAGACAATTGCCTGAGCTTCGGGCTCCGCCTCGTGATCGCGGTACAAGAAGCAGAGATGATAGGTGCCCGGCGGAAGCTGTAAGACAATACTGTCCTCGGATCCAGTCTCCTCGTAGTATTTCGCTAGCCTCTCCCTGAGCCGTTTCATCTGGACGCGAACCTTAGAATCCAGACGAGGATCGAATTCCTCTGTCAAGCCGTACACCTTCGCGGCGATCTCCTGCTCTCTTAATGGGATACTCGGACGACGTAAAGCTTCTTGCGCCAGAAATTGGAGCAGCCGCTGGAGTCCTTCGCTGTCCCGGAGCAGATGGGAGCTGGTGATTTTCTTGACGTACTCCACCTCTCCCCACCGTCCCGAGCTCATCTCATTCAGCATACAATCAATCCTAATCAATCCCATTGGCATGGCGCGCAAACTGTGCGGGGCAGCCACTTCCTCACCGGCCTACGATCTCCACCATTCCGGCATCGGGGCCAGTTGGGGAGCCCACCAGGGCATCGTTCCAGTGGACGCGCGTGATCCTGCTATCGTCGTTCTCATAGGCATAGAGTTCCCCCTCCGGGCCCCGCGGGCGCTATGGTCGCGATGTTCGCTCCTTGGTCCTTAACCTGAAAGGCCCAATAGCCAGTAATGTCGATCCCGCCAATCGGATCGGAGCCCCCACAAGCACGAGAACGGCCGGAGCCGGCACGAACGCATTTACGGCCACCGGCGGCGGCTTTTTCAACAACCCCGTGACTGGCGACGACGTTATGGCCTTCGCGCTGGAGAGCTCCAAATAGGCCCGCCAGGGCGACCGCTCCTCACCGTCCGACGATCTCCACAATGCCGGCATCCGGCCCGGTCCATGCCTGGAAGCCTTCGTGGCTGAGCCGGCCGGTGGCGTTGTTCCAGTGCAGGCGCGTGACCCGGTGGTCGCCGCCTTCATAGGCGTAAGTCTTGCCATCGTCGTCGTAGAGGGTGAAGTCGGCGTCAGCGCCGCGATACACCCGCACGCGGGCCAGCTTTTGCGTTTCGCTGGTGCTCTCGACGGGTTGCCCGAGGGGCACGATGGAGCCGGCCCGCACGAATAGCGGCAGGGTGTCGATGGGAGCGGCCACCTGGATGGTCTGCCCGCCGTGGATGCGCTGGTTGGTCCAGTAGTTGTACCAGTCCGCGCCGGCCGGCAGGTACACCGAACGGCTGGTAGCGCCCTGTTCGGTGACCGGGGCCACCAGAAACGCCGGGCCGAACATGTACTCGTCGCCCATGCCGGCAACCTTCGGATCGTTGGGGAAATCCATGAACAGCGCGCGCATGTAGGGGGCGCCCGATTCGTAGGTGCGGTATCCCAGCGAGTAGATGTAGGGCACGAGCTGATAGCGCAGCTTCAGGTACTTCTCCAGAATCGGCTCGGCCGCTTTGCCGTAGGTCCAGACCTCGTTGTAGAGGCGGCTGCCATGGGTGCGGAAGATGGGCAAAAAGGCGCCGTACTCGAACCAGCGCGTGTAAAGCTCCGGATAGTCGTCATAGCCGCCGACGTTGGCGCGCGCATCGGAGGGATCGAGCAGCGGCGGGTGCGCCGGATGATGCTCGGCCGGCAGGTATTGCCAGCCGCCGATGTCGTTGCTCCAGTACGCCATGCCGGACGCGGTGAAATCGAGCCCCGTGGGAACCTGGCGCTTGAGCGTGTCCCAGGTGGGGTAGATATCCGAGGACCAGAACATGGCGCCGTTGTGTTGCGCGCCGAGGTAGGCGTCGCGGGAGAGGATCAGCGCACGCTGCTTCATGTCGCGGCGGAAGCCGTCGTATAGCGCCGCCGTGTGAAACAGCGGGTAGACGTTGAAGTAGCGCGTGCCGGGGCCGATGTGAAGGTAGCTGCCGTTGGGCGGCAGATCGGGCTCGGTTTCATCGGCCCACAGCGAGTCGAAGCCCTTGCTGAGGATATTGTCGCGGATGGTTTCCCAATACCAGCGGGCGGCGTCCGGGTTGGTGGTGTCGATGTCGGAGCCGGCGCGGTCGTAGGGCAACCCGTTAATCGGCGTTCCGTCGGCCAGGTGTATGAGCCAGCCCTTGTCGCGCACGAAATCGTAGTAGCGGGACCCGGCTTCGAAGCGCGGCCAGACGCTGATCATGGTCCGCACTCCCATGTCGTGGAGCTGGCGGTTCATGGCGGAAGGGTCGGGCCACTTCACGGGATCCATGTCGATTTGGCCCATCTTCGTCCAATAGAACCAGTCGACCACCACCACGTCGAGCGGGAGATGCCGGTCGCGGTAGCCTTTGGCGATCGCCAGGACTTCATCCTGCGAGCTGTAGCGCTGTTTGCACTGGATGAATCCGTAGGCGGCTTTGGGCAGCATGGGGGTGGTCCCGGTGAGCAGGCGGTAGCCCGCGTAGATTTCGTCGGTGGTGTTGCCGGCGATCACGAAGAACGACACGCGGTCGCCCACTTCGGAAGTCCAGCGGGTCTCCTCGTTG
>Ga0182030_10012975_pt1 | contig 16638 bp, 18 predicted proteins | sample 812S3MmetaG_FD_121299 | JGI IMG/M metagenome (GOLD analysis project Ga0182030, IMG submission 121299) | Permafrost microbial communities from Stordalen Mire, Sweden - 812S3M metaG (Illumina Assembly) | ecosystem: Environmental > Terrestrial > Soil > Wetlands > Permafrost | place: Sweden...
GCACACCTGGCGCGTGCCGAGATGGCGGCGGCGTTGACTGCCCTGCTCGACCGGCTACCGGAGCTACGGCTGGACCCCGAAACGGGTCACGAAGCACACGTTCAGGGCATCGGTCTTCGGGCGCCCAACAAGGTGCCGGTCGTCTTCGACGCCACCTGACCGACCGGGACACCCGCAAGCACCTTACGGAAGAAGAAATCGCATGCCGATGGAATGCATTACATGACATTTCGGGTTGCAGTCGTCGGCGCCGGTCCGGCTGGATTCGCCGTGGCTTCCGCGCTTCTTGCCGACACGGGGCTGGACGTGACAATCGACCTCGTCGACCGCGCTAGCCTGCCCGACGGCCTGCTCCGACACGGTCCGGCCGCCGGAGCGCACCGCTTGCGGGATGTCGCGCGCGACGTCGATGCCGTCCTCAGCGACGGCCGCGTCACCTACTTCGGCAACATTGTGGTCGGTGCGGCGCTACCCCTCAGCGAGCTGCGCTTCGCCGCCGATGCGGTAGTGCTTGCCACCGGTGCGCCCCGGGACCTGCCGTTGGACATCGCTGGCCGCGATTCGGTGGGCATCGGAACGGTCAGTCACGTCCAAGCTTGGCTGGCCGGTAACGCCGACGTGGAGGTGGCCGAACTCGACCTCGGTGTGGATAGCGCGGTGTTGATCGGGATCTCAGCCGAGACATGCGCGGTCGCCGAAGCGCTCTGCGGACGCACACCTGCCAGTGTCCCAGCCGAAGTGACCGACCGGCTCGCTGCCAGCAGGCTGCGCCACGTCGCGCTGGTAGATCCGCGACCAGATTCGGAAATCGAACTGCCGCAGGAATTCTCCGCCAATCTAGTGGTCCGGACCGGACTGACTCCGGTGGGTATAGTCGGACGCAACCGGGCCCGTGCCTTGCGTTGCCTACACAGGCCCGACCGGTACGGCAGAGTGGTCAGCGAAGACTTGCGAGCCCAACTGTTGTTGCGGCAACGCACGGAATCGTTTTGTGGTCCGGGAACCGATGAAGACGGCGAGCGGATCGCCCACCACGACGGCCGCGTACTGACCGGCGCAACGCCGATGCCCGGCCTGTACATGGCTGGTTGGGCGGCGCGAGCCCCCTATGACAAGGGTTCTCATGCCGACGACGCGGCCGCCGTCGTCGCCGCCATTCACGTCGACCGCGCTACGCTCCCACGTCCGTCAAAGACCTTGGCTAACGTGCTGACCCACCGCGGCATTGACGTGTTGACTGCGGACGGCTGGTTGGCCGTCGCGGCAACAGATGCGCTGCTTGCGCGATTCGTGGGGGAGGGGATGGCGCCGTTGGCCGATTATGACGCATTGGTGGAACAGGTTGATGAGGACTGATCAGGTTTTTGCCCTGCCGTTGAGAGGAGTTAAGTTATGCCGCTTCAGGATTGGATGAAGTTGGTGTCGGTGGATGATCATGCGATTGAGCCGCCGAATGTATGGACTAAGCGGATGCCCGCCAAGTACGATCGGGCGGCGATTCCTCATGTGGAGGAGGTTGAGGTCGATGCGGCGCGGCTTCAGTTGGGGGCGACGGCCCATGGCCGGGTGCAGTCGTGGGTGTACGCGGGCAAGAATTATCCGCAGATCGGGTTGAACGCGGTGGCGGGTAAGGATCCACGAACCTGGGATGTGGAGCCGGCGCGATATGACGATATGCGGCCGGGGTGCTATGACCCGGTGGAGCGGCTCAAGGACATGGACGAAGACGGGGTCTGGGCGCATTTGTGCTTCCCGAGTTTCGCCCGGTTCGCCGGCACCAGGTTTCTTGAGGGTTCTGACCGGGAGATGGCTCTGGACTGTGTGCGGTCCTGGAACGATTGGATGCTCGAGGAATGGTGCGGCACCGCACCCGACCGCTATGTGCCGCTGTGCATCTTGCCGCTCTGGGACGTGAATCTGTGCGTGACCGAACTGCAGCGGGCGATCGGGTTGGGTGCGCGCGCGATTTGTTTCCCGGAGAACCCGTCACCGTTGGGGTTGCCGTCGTTTCACACCGAGCATTGGGATCCGCTGTTGGCGATCGCGCAAGAGAACGCGATGCCGTTGATGCTGCATTTCGGGACCTCCACGCGCACGCCATATACGAGTCCCGACGCCCCCACGCCAGTCGTGGTCTCCCAAATGGGGCTCAATTCGATGGGCACGTTGGCCGATTTGCTGTATTCACGGACATTCCATGCCTTCCCGGATTTGAAGGTCGCGTTGGCTGAGGGGGGCACGGGCTGGTTGCCCTACATGCTGGAGCGCATTGACCAGGTGTGGTACCGGCACCGCTGGTATGCCCACGTGGATACGCAGACGCGGCCGTCGACGCTGTTTGCCAAGAATGTCTGGGGGTGTTTCATCGTCGATCAGGCCGGCATCGATTCCCGGCACCGTATCGGGGTGGATCGGTTGACCTGGGAAAGTGACTATCCGCATTCGGATTCCCAATGGCCGCATTCGCGTAAGGCGATGGTTGAGATGCTGGCCGAGGTGTCCGACGAGGAAGCCCACCGCATCGCCGAACTCAACGCCTGCGAGCTCCTCGGATGGCGGCCTTGGGCAAACTGATCGTTAACCATGGTCCGACGAACCGTTCGATAGACCAAGTCAAGGTGCACTGAGTGGATTCAACTGGCCATCGCAACATTTCGATGCGGAGGTGTTTGACCGCGATGGCCTGACCGTGGGCGCGGCAGGACGAGCGGCGATGGCGACCGCGGGGCGGCTACCGGTCGCGCGGCGTCGGCATCGGCAACGGTTCTGGGATGGGATCGCTACCGGGTCGTCTATTGCGGTTGCCGGTGCGCTGGCCGGCGTGTGGTGGTTTCCAGCATTCGTTGCGTCGCGCGGATTCCCCTGGCTATCAGGCCAATCGGGACAACAGCTCCCGGGCTTGCGGCGATCATGGGACGCGACACGTAGCGCCGCGCTGGTCTTTGGCTGTCCTTGCGGCTGGTTGATCAGAAGGGGAATGGATACGCAGGTACTCCGAACGGATCTGCCGATCCCAGCTGAACTGCCCACCCCGCGAACCGGACTACGAGGGCGGGAACCATCACCAGCACAAAGAGGATCTGGCACGACGCAGTCGATGCGATCAGGTTGGCTGCGATGCGGTCATCGTGTCCACCGAAAGCACGTAGATTAGTCAGTCGCGACCACAAGGTTGCCGGCTGGGAGGTCGTGTTGCCGGCGGGAGCAACCTGGGGTGCCGACCTGCCTGCGCCAACGCCAGCCAGCGTCTTGGCCGGTGCGAGCGGCAGGTTCGTTGTCTTTAGCCCGCGCACCATCATGATCGTGAAAAATGCCATAACCGGCGCCATAAAGATGGCAACTAGCAATGGATACTGCTGCTGGGTTCCGGCAAACAGCGCGAAGCCCGGCACGGACCGGGTGTAGGAATAGTTGCCGATGAAGAGGAACGGAATCTCTAAGACCAATTCCGCGAGCGCACCCACGCCGATCGCGGCGGCGACGATCTTCCGAGTGCTGATATCGCGCTCCACCATCTTCTTGGCGAAGAAGTACGTGCACAGAACGAACCAAGGGCCATAGATGCATGGCATGACGTATGGCCAGCCGCCGGCCATGCCCAACACGGGAATCCACGCTGGCATGAGCCAGTCCTGCTTTGGATTGAAGCGGTAGTACAGCGTCCAATCCCAGACCGCTTCCAACCAGGACATCGAAGTGGCCCCGATGAACATCCAGGTCACGGTCCGCACGCGCCCGGCCGCTCGATCACCTCTATACAGCCATGCCGCCGAGGCCAGAAATACGGCGATGAACACGAAATTGATCAGCCGGCCTGGTTCCACAAAATTCTCCTTTGGTGCGGGCGAAGCATTAACAGTATCTAAATGATGTCTGCCGTTGTCAACGCCTCCGCGATTCCCGAATCCAGAGCGCGGAGCGGTATCTGCTTCCGGGCCGTTCAATGTGGCATTGGATGTCGGACCGGGCGGAGACGCCGCCGAAGTTGCTATACACGTTTCTTTGCGAGCGGGCAGAATGCCTGGGTGGCTCGTACAAGGAAGTTTGGTGGACAGCGCGGCGGCGTACAGACGACCGCGCTCACCGAAGCCGACATTCTGGACGCCGCCGTCGAGGTGACACGTGTCGCGGGACTCGACGCCTTGACCGTGACGAAAGTCGCTGAGGTGCTGGGGGTTACCGGGCCGGCGATGTACTACCACGTGCGAGGCGGGCGCCATGGCCTGGCCTCGATGGTGGCCACCTACATCATGAAGCGCAAGTTCGCCGATCAACTCGTCCGCCGATCCGACGAGGGGTGGGACGCCGCCATCGAACGTGTCCTCCTTGTCACCGCCGATTTGACTGAAGAGTTCCCCGGCGTAGTCAGCTATGTGCTCAACGCCCAGCGCGGCAGGGTCGAGGAGGTTGGGGTGGCCGGTTTTGTCATAGCGCAACTTCGAGCCGGTGGCTTCGGTCCGGCAGCCAGCGCGGAGGCTTACACCGCCATCTGTGCGCTGATTGTCGGTTGGGCACAACTCACGCCGCTTTCGCTACCGCGAGACGAACCCCCATCGCCGGATCTCGCCGAAGCCATCGCGGCCAGCAGTGCGGTTTCCCCCCGCGAACACCTTCGTGCAGCTGTTCAAGCGTTACTGACCGGATTGCACATGAGACTGGTGGCGAACCGAAACCCCGAAGGCACTTCATAAAACGCTGAACCGTTGGAAAAAGCCGCCGACGCCGGTAGGCGATCGTCATCCGCCAAGCGCGGGTCATCGCGTGACGCAGCGGTTGACACGACGCCTGACCGGGCTCGTGCCCGCCTACTGCGGATCAATGTGCATCGCATCCCGGGTAGCGCCGGGGATCGGACGTGCTGCGGAGAGGGTTAGAAAGAGCTGGCGGGTGCTGTAGCGCATCTTGCGACTGTCGATCGGGTCCGATCCACCGGTAGTCGTGGCCATTACCCCGGCCTGGCCGGCAAGATGTATCAGCGCCCTGACCCAGGGCTTGGCGCGCCCCGCAGAACCAAGAGTTGGCACTCGATCGTGCCGCCGCTGGGGTGAGGCCGGCTAGCGTGTCTGGTAGTTACTGGGCGAGTATCCCGTCCAGCGTCTGAACGCTCGGCTGAAGGCGCTGGGTTCGGAGAATCCCAGCCGCTGCGACAGCTCCGCAATGGTTTCGTCACCGCGCGCCAGGCTGGTCAGGGCGGCTTCGCGCAACACCTGATCGCGGATCTCCGAGATCGACGTGTTCTCCTCACGCAGCCGGCGCCAGAGCGTCGGCCGACTCATCCCGACTCCGGCGGCGATCTGCTCAATGGTGCACGGCGGATTTCCGAGGCGGTCCTCGATGATGCGGCGTACTCGGTCGCTGTGGGAGGTGTAGAAGTCGCACTCGGCGAGCAGGCTGGCCGGAGCGTCTTCGAGAAAGCGCTCGACATCGTCGTGACTGCGTACCAACGGTTCGGCCAGCACGTCGGCGTTGAAGACAAGCGCGGCCTTCGTTGCATCGAAAAGCGTCGGTGCTCCGAACACAATGTGATAATTCGTGGGTCCTGCCGGCCGGGGGTGGGGGAGTTCCACCCGACGAAGGACGAGCGGCCGTCGGATCGCCCAGTTGATAACGCGGTGTACGACCGCCAGCAGTCCCTCGGACACCAGACCGACGCATGCGTCTAACGCGGCGAGGTCGATCGACAGTGACGCGATATCCCCGGACTGTTCGACCGTGAGGGCCGGCAGCCCCGGAAGTGCGGCGCGGAACTCTCCGTAGCGCGTTACCGCGGTGGCCAAGGTCGGCGCGCTGCACAGGGCGAACGCGAGCAGCCGAAGCGCTCCGCTCGGCAGGCTGATCCTGCCCAGACCCATCAGATCGTCGTCTGCGACACGCCACAAATGTTGTGTCCCAAGCGTGACGTTGCTGCGCGTGATCTCTAGACAGTGGTGCAGATGTGTGGGCGGGGAGATCTTTGCCATCCGCACAAACGCAGGCAGATCCCATCGGTGCTTGATCGCAAGGCGGACGAATTCCTGGACCTGATGCGCCGGCATGGTGTAGCCCAGATCTGCACCGGAGGCGTAAAGAGGGGCTCTTCTGCCTCGCGGTCGCCGATCGAAAAGCAGCACTCTGCCGGCCGGTTCGGGCCGGGATCGGTTGAAGGGCTGATCGTTCCGTTGCGGAGCGGTCATTGTGAGCCTCCGATCAGCACGAATCGAATGGAGCGGTCAGCCAACGGTCGTCGACCTTGTCTAACGGCCTCGGTAAGGGTTCCCGGCCAAGCGGTTAATATCGTTCATCTAGATTCTTGATATTATCATGGAGCGTGTCCTGGATCACAGAATTAATCGCATGTGAGCGCGGCAACCCGCCACGGCCAGAACGCGGATCGCCGCACACGCGCCCCGTCGTGGCCGAATCAGGAAATAAGGCCAAGACGTCGGTCCGTCACGCGGGTTTACCTGGATGAACTCGATCCGGCCGTTGGTGGCCGTGTGCGTGACGCTGCGGCATAGGCGGTTCACTTACCCATCGGAGCGAAAGGCCCACCGCCTTTCCGCTCGTTCGCCATCAAGCGCCGCGATCGCAGTCGATACCCGCTGGTGCACCAACCGTCGCTGCGACCTTCGCAACGACCAGTCGGTCGGTCACCTGAGCGACGATGCATCTATGGGTAGCCACCCCATGCACGTCGCCCCCATCAGTCCTGACGGCACGTACACCGTCAGTGGCCAAGGCTGTTGTCTGGAGGACCGCTCGACTCACGGCAGAGACTTACCATCGGGGCCATTACCTTTTCCCTGTGACCGACACCGCGCGGCGCCCGGTCAGCTGTGCGAGTTCGAACTATCGCGCCGCATTGAGGGAAGTATCCCCGTTCACCGCGTCAGCGGGTACGTGGCGCGCGCTTGTTGGCGCGCGAATCGGTATCGGCGCCGGCGTTGCCGATATGGGTGTAGGACAGCCCGTGTCGTTGAGCGACGCTCGGCGGCAGATCGCGCGCCTCCCACAGCGCGCGCACGGTGCCCTGGATAGCCTGTGGTCGGCGCGCCGCTATCTCTTCCGCTAATTCCGCTGCACGGGAGCGCAATTGATCGTCCGGCACGACCTCGGTAACCAGCCCGATCCGCAGCGCGGTATGGGCACTGAGTCGTTCTTCGCTGCCGAGCAATGCCCAGCGCATCACGTCCCCGAAGGGCACCCCGCGGGCCAGCATGCCCATCGGCTCGAGCGCGGACACGACGCCGGCGTTGGCGTGCGGGTCGAAGAATACCGCCGATTCCGAGCAGATCGCAAAATCGGACTCGTTGACGAAATACATTCCGCCGCCGGCCACCATGCCGTGCAGTGCCGCGATCACCGGCTTCCACACCCGGTGCGCCTTGGGGCCCAGCAGGACGCCGGGATCCTCCTGGTTGAAGATCGGCTCGTGATACCACCACGGACCATCCCCGACGTCGATTCCCGTGCAGAAGGCCCGCTCGCCGTTACCCCGGACAATGGCGACCCGAATGTCCTCGTCGTCCCGGGTCCGGCGCCAGGCTGTCGCCACCTCGCTAGCCATACGTTCATTGAAGGAATTCAGCTTCTCGGGCCGATTGAGCGTCAGCGTCGCGACATGGTCGCTGACGTGGAATTCGATGGTCTCAAAGTCGGTCATGTCTGTCACGCACGCTCCTCGCGTCCTCGGGGTCCGCTCTCCAACCGCCCGAATACTCGGCCCAGTCTTCAGTGCCGGCAGGCAGCGGTGACGCGGAATTGGGCCTTCGCCGCAAATGCGTCTTACGATAACGCCGTTGGTTACAACGTCAACCTAGTTTTACAAGTGGCCCCCAGTGGTGGACTGTGAAACCGCGCCCTTGTCCGTCATCTGGGCGCACGCCTTGCCCACTGCTTCCGGAACGAGGGTTTACCCGAGGGGTGACGCGGTTGCGGTCGTGATGCCGAAAGTCTCGGGTTCGGGCGCACTCCGAGTCGACGGCGACTGCCATCGGCTGCCGACGCTCGGCGCCCTAATGCGCGTGCCCGGCCTGCGCCTCACTTTCCCGGGTGAGTCCGGCCGCGAGGATCAGTTCCTCGTGCAGCTCAAACCACACGGTGTGATACGAGTCGACGATCGGACGCGTCAGCCAGGTCGTCTCTCCCGATTGCACTTTCGCCAATGCGGCCGCTAACTTGTCCGAATAGCTTGCCAGACGGGGCAGTTCGTTCGCAACGGCCGTGGTAATGGGCGTCACTCGCTCGTGCACGTCAGCGAGTCGGGCCAACACCGCCGAGTCGTATTCTTCGTCGTCGTGCATATTCGGTTCGCCGTTCTTGAGCTGCCAATCCGCCACCAACGTCTTGAAATCAGCATTAACGCTGCGGAATTTTTCGTAGGCGCCGCCGATAGCAGCCTGGTCTGCGTTCTCCCGCTCAGCCGCGAGCAGCTCTTTGAGTCGGGTACGACCCTCCGGGGAGAGCCGGACCGTCTTACCCTCGATGAGCAATCCTGCCTCGGTTGCCGCTCTAACGGCCGCGGCGACAGCGGTGGGGTCTTCACCGGCGGCGGCTGCGATGTCGGCCGGATCAATTCGGCCTTTGAGGCGAACTGCTTGCAGCACCTTCAGCTCGATCATCACCGAATCCTTCCGACGATCCTTAGATCGCCATCGTGGCGACGTCAGTTGTTAGGCGGCGAGCCAATCCCCTGACTTCTGAATGTATATCCTTCAGATGTATAGCAGGGACCGATCATAGTCGCTTCGGGTGCTTGACCAGACCTGCGACCTCACCACCAAGCGCCGTAGCGGCAGCTTCACTGCGCCCTGCACGCGACCGGAGAAGGAGACGGTAGATGGCCACCAGAATCGCCGTGGTGACGGGTGCTGCCAGCGGAATGGGCAGACTGACGACGGAGCGGCTCGCAGCAGCGGGATGGGCTGTGGCCGCTGTCGATCTCCCCGGACCGCAACTGGACGCTGTCGCCGCCGAGACCGGTGTGATGCCGTACCCGTGCGACGTGTGCGATGACAGCCAAGTGACCTCCACCGCGCAGTCCGTTGTGGAACGGTTCGGCGCGGTCGACCGATTGGTCAACGCCGCCGGCATCGCGCTCCCGGGCCGCATCGAGGATTTGCCTACAGGCGCCTTCGAACGTTCGATGAACGTCAACTACCTCGGGACGGTGCGTTGGGTGAAGGCCGTGCTGCCGGGCATGTCCGCCCGCGGCGCCGGTGAGATCGTGCTGTTCGCGTCGCTGGCGGGATGGATGCCCACGCCCGGGATGGCCGCCTACACGGCCACCAAGTTTGCCGTGGTGGGCTTTGCGGAGACCTTGGCTATGGAGCTGGAGAGCAGCGGTATCCGCGTGCGGTGCGTATGCCCCGGAGCAGTCCAGACGCCGATGCTCAACGACATCATGGCGCACGGAATGTCCGAGCGGCTGAAGAATCTGTCGCGGCCCGTGGCTCCAGAGCAGGTGATCCAGGCCGTCGAGGCGTCGTTGAGCCGGCGGCATGCGGGGATCTACGTCTTTCCCGGCGCCTCGACCAAAGTGCTGTGGCGTGCCCGCCGGCTGTCGCCACGGACGCTTGCCGGCGTGGTTCGCCGGCTCTCGGCCGTTAACTGATCGGCGGGCAAGGTGCGCCGCTGTGGGCAGCCGTGCGCTGTGATGGGATCGCGAAGATCATTTGCTAGCAATGGATTCCTGAACCTTGTTGTCTGCTTCGGGTGCCGCGCGTCAGGCGGTGCTGAGCACCAGACGAAAGTAAGCCCACTGGCATCGGCCACAAACCCAAATCGTTCCGGTTCTCAAAATCGGGCCCAATCACGTTGCGCGACTTGGCAATCGCTGCGCGGCCCTCACGTCGCCACGGCCGCCAGAAGCATGTCGACCAGGGCCTCGGTATAATTGTTGGCCTCCTTGGCAAGTCGCCGCATGCGTGACGGCGGTGTCACCATGTATTGCATCAACAGGGCACCGAAGAGGGCATCCAGCATCAGGGTAACGGGCGTATTTTCTGGCAGATCGCCGCGGATGATCCCGCGCTGCGTGATCGACCGCATCGCGGCCGCTTGAGCGCCCACGAATTCTGCCCAGCGGGGGGCCAGTTCCGGCACCGAGCGTGCTTCGGCGCTCAATCGGACCACCACGTCACCGACATCGCTGACCAGGAGATTAAAGATGCTGCGGCTCAGGACAAGTAGATCGCTGCGAAGGCTACCGGTGTCGGTATCCAACGGTAGGGCGATGCGAGCCTCAAGTGTGTCGAGGAGTAACGCCGTTTGGTCAGCCCAGCGCAGGTATATCGATGACTTGCCGACTCGGGCTTCCCTGGCCACCGCGTCGATGCTGAAACCGGCCCAGCCGACCCGCCCATACAGCTCGCACGCGGCTTGCCGTACTCGTTGCTCCATGGTCGGGTCGCGGGGGCGGCCGGTGCCCGTATTCGCAGCTGGTGTCATGACCGTCCTTGCCTGTTCGACTGCGCCGCATTGCCACTTGCACGTGCAAACTACTGGAGCGCCATTATGGAACGTGCGCCGGGAATCTGACGTACCAGGGTGGAGCTCGACGGGCTTGACGTCGGGAGCGCCTTATTAGCGGTCGAGGAGACTGTCGGCGATACGGCCACGATGCGTCGACGGCGACCCGTATGTCGCCTCGAGCGCTTTCACCCGGCGCAGGTAGAGGTGCAGGTCGCATTCCCAGGTCACCCCGATGCCGCCGTGCAGTTGAACGGCGTCGCTGACAACCGCGACGGCATTGCCGGTGGCCACGGCTTGGGCTAACGATGCCGACAGGGCGGCCGTTTCGCCCTCCGCCAGCGCCCATGCCGCACCGTAGACCGCCGACCGCGCGTTTTCGACAGCTACGAGCATGTCGGCAAGGCGGTGTTTGACGGCCTGGAAGGTGCCGATTGGAAGGCCGAATTGGTGGCGTTCGGTGGTGTAACGCGCGGTGGTCTGCAGGGCGCTTGCAGCCGCACCCGCTGCCTCGGCTGCCGCTAGCGTCATCAACAGTTCGCCGGGCCGCTCGCTGATGTCGGTGCCGGACAACAGTTCGGCGTCTGCGTCCCCGAATTCCGCGGCGGCGGCTGGTCGGGTGCGATCTACGGTCGGCAGCGCGCTGACTTGCGCTGCCTCGGTCACAAGCCATCGCACCTGCCCATCCTCGTGTGCAGGCACGAGAAGCGCGGTCGCCGCGCCGGCATTGGGGATGAGCGGAATATGCCCGCTCAGTCGCCACCGCGCGCCGTCACGGTGCGCCTCGACCGCCTTGAGATTAGCTGGGGTGGGCAGGACGATACCGGCGACAGCTTCGCCCCGAGCCAGTGGGAACAGCAGCCGCTTGCGCTGTTCTTCAGAACCCAATAGCGCAACGGTTTCCGCGGCCGCAGCGTGCTCGCTGAACGGGACCGCCGCCACCGCGCGGCCCAGTTCCTCGGCGATGATCACCTGTTCCACGGGCCCGCCGCCGCCGCCTTCGTAGGCCTCCGGGACTCCGACGCCGACCACGCCGGCGCTGCAGAGCACGCTCCAGAGCCGCGTGTCGATCATCGATTGGCCGTCATAACAGGCGCGCGGATCGGCTTGTTGCTCGCACACCCCGGCGATCAGGCTGCGTAGCGCCTGGTGTTCTTCGGTGAATTCGAACTTCATCTATGCATCGGCCCACGGGTCTCGAGGCTGCCCGAGGATGCGCTCGGCCAGCACATTGCGCTGGATTTCAGAGGTGCCGCCGCCGATCGTGGATGCGCGTGTCCGCAGCCAGCCCAATGCCCATTTGCCTCGATTGGGCGCATCAGGGGCGCCCCGGTCGAGGATGGCGAACTCCCCGCCCAGATCGAGCGCCAACTCGTGCAGCTTTTGTTCGACGTGCTGACCGAACAACTTCGACATTGCGCCCTCCGGGCCGGGTTCCTTGCCGGCGAGGACCCTGGCCAGATTCCGCATCCCGTTGAGCCGCACCAGTTCGACGTCGATCCATGCCTGTGCGATCCGGTCTCGGAAATGTGGGTCGTCGGCGGCGCGAACACCTTGCGGATCAGCTACTTTCGCCATCGTGATCGCTTTACGCAACGTTGCAGTCAACGCCATCTGCTGGCCCATGAACAAAATCGCGCGCTCGTTGGCCAACGTCGTGCGAGTGACGTTCCACCCTCCATTGAGTTCGCCGATCACATTGGTCAGTGGGACGCGTACCTCGTCGAGAAAAACCTCGTTGAAGCCTGCGTCACCGGAGATCTGGCGGATGGGACGAACTTCGATGCCGTTGGCGGTCATCGGCACCAGAACGAAGCTGATGCCGCGGCGTTTAGGCGCGTCGGGGTCGGTGCGCACCAACGCGAACATACAGTCGGCGTACTGGGCACCCGATGTCCAAATCTTTTGTCCGGTGATCACCAGGCTGTCACCGTCGACGACACCGCGAGTACGCAGCGATGCGAGGTCGGATCCGGCTCCCGGCTCGGAAAAGCCTTGACACCAAACGTGCCTACCGTCGAGCATCGGCGGCAGAAAGCGTTGTTGCTGCTCGGATGTGCCGTGCGCGATCAGGGTCGGCCCGCACAGGTTGATACCGATCCGGCCGGCCAGCGGGGGAACCCGGCGCTCGGCCGAAGTGAGGTAGAAGATCAGCTGCTGTCGGGCCGTGGCCGCGCGGCCACCGAATTCGAGCGGCCAGGTGATCGCCGCCCACCCACCGGCTGCCATCTGCGACTGCCAGTCGCGGGCCAACGCCTGCTTATCAGCATCACTGCCGGCGTCGGCGAGCTTCTCGTGCATTGCCGGGAGATGGGTGTCCAACCACGTCATCCACTCCTCGGCGAAGGCCGCATCGTCTTCCGACAGGTCAATGTCCAGTTCGCCGAGCCCGGACGGCGCCTCGGTGTCCTGCTGCACGCCAAATACTATAACCTGGTTGTTGATTTAGTGGCTTAATGGTGGAGTGTTCGATGTTCGATGAGCGTTGGCCGCAGGAGGCTGAGGAACTCGGGGACGCGCTCGCTGCCGTCCTTGCCAAGTACTGCACACCGGAGACGTTGCGGGCCTTGGACAGCAGCGATTCGGAGACGGCCGGCCCCGTTGAGCAACTTGATCAGATGCTGCGCGATTTCGGGCTGTGGGATCTTCCCGCCGACCCTTACCTGTTGACCCGAGCGGCTGTCACGCTGGGCGCCCACCTCGCACCGGTGCCGTTCGTCTCGGCCATGCCGGCCTATGTCTTGCTCGGCGAGGCGGGCGTGGCCAATGGTGTCGACCGGCCGGTGGTGCCCGCTGGGCTGTTGCGGGTCGTGGTGGCGCTGGGCTCAGGCCTTGGGATCTCCCCGCTGCCCGATGCGATACGCCACAGCGCCGCGGGGGAGCGGGTCGTGCTCGTCGACGATATCAACCCGCAGGCTTGCCCTGGCGATGTCGGCGCCATGCGCGCCTGGGGGTTCCTGTTGGAATCGGCCCAATTGGTAGGCGCCGCACAGGCGCTGATTCGCTACGGCGTCGACTACGTCGCCGACCGTCGGCAGTTCGGGGTACCGGTCGGCAGCTTTCAGGGCGTCGCCCACCCGTTGGCGGATGTGGCGACTGCCGTGCAGGCCGCCGATCTGCTCACCCGTCACGCCGCATACCTTGCAGCTGCCGACGGCGCCCCGCCGGTTTTCGCTGCAACGATGGCAGCGGCCAAGGCACGTGCCGCCGCGCGGCAGGCGGCTGCATCCGTGCATCAGGCGCTGGGCGGGTACGGCTTCACGATTGAGGCGGACTGTCAGCTGTATTCACGGCGCATCCGCACGTGGAGCGCCGCGATGCCTGACCCGGGGCCGTGGCTGGCCGAACTGGCCCGAACTTTGGCCGACCCGGCCAACCGCGACCAGGTCACAGACTTGTGGCAGTTCGACCGTGGATTCACCTTGCCCAGATGGGCGCGCTAAATCGGTTGAGCAACCAAAGCATATGACAAGAATCGAGATGGTGTATGCAGAGTCGAACCGCAGCCGCAGCGGCGCTGGTAATGGTCGGTTTAGCGGGCTGCTCCTCGCCACCATCGTCCGCCCCTGCCGTGCCGCCCGGCGCTCTTCCCGGGGGCAGCGCCCTGGTGACGATCGACGACAGCAAGATGATCACTTCTCGCGTGGTGAGCTGTCTGCCGATCGGATCCTGGATGAGGATAACCATCGGCGACGCCGCGGCCGGCGTTTTGATCACCGTCGACACTACGAACGAGCTGATCGCCAAGTCAGTTGCCTTTAACGATTTCGGCGGGTTCACCGGCAGCTACTGGCACGATCTGCAGGGCAGCGCCCGAGTCGGCGTGGTGAACCAGACCTACGCGGTCACCGGTACGGCACGCGGATTCAACGGTGATAATCCCAGTCTCTCAACCCAAGAACGCTTCACGGTCAATGTCGCCTGCTGACAACTACGCGTAGCTGCCGGGGCGCGGGTGGTGAGCGTCGTCTACAGGTACTTTGATCCACCATCGATGTTGAGCAGCACGCGTGCCCGTGTACGGACTTCCGCGAGCCTGTAATCGGATCGCGCGGGCGTGCATGCAAGGATCCTGACGTGAGCACGTCTCGAGCTTCGGGCGTGGGTCCTGGTCGCCCACGTGACCCCGACATGGACGCGCGCGTGCTCGATGCAGCGCTGCGGGTCTACGCCGCTCACGGTAAGGCGGGCTTCACAGTCGATCTGGTAGCCAAGACCGCCGGCTGTAGCCGGCCCGCGGTGTACGCGCGCTGGCCGACACGCCAGGATCTGCTTCTTGCGGCGGTGAGATCATTCGACGCCGGCCTCGAGGTGGCCGACGAGGGCAGCGTGCGGGACCAGCTTGTGTCGGTGGCCCATCAGATGCTTGAGGCCTTCTCCAGCGCGCATGGGATTGCCACCTTTCGCATCGTCCTTGACAGCCGCGACGACGAGGCATTGCGCGGTGAGTGGGAAGAGATCAACACCGTGCGACTGCGGAGCGCCATGGAGGTCCTGGAACGCGGAGTTGCACGGGGCGAGTGGCACCCGGACGTGGCGTCGACGGAGTTTCTTCGCAGCCTCACCGGTGCCACGATGTTACAGGGGATCTACACCCACCTAGGTTTTCCGGAGCAATCCGTTGCCGGCTTGCGCGAGGCCGAGAGACTGGCCGACTTCTTGTTACGCGGACGCACAGTCGCGCCTGGCTGAGAACCCTGTCGCATCGGGTGCCGATCATGCTACCTTCTCCATTTAACTGCATTATCTGCAGTTAATTCGATTAGGGGACGTTGAGATGATCGAGAACTTCCCGCGCCGAGCCGATTTCGGTCATCAGCCATTGGTCGGATTTTTCCGGCCGGAAGCCGATCAGGGTGTGGTCACCCGGTCATATTTCGGGCTGGTTCTGGAAGGCACCTGGTTCTACGGCATTCTGCGTACCGAGGACGGCCGGTCGTACGCCGTGCTGCGCAAGGCGGTTGGATACACCACTCGCGATATCGCGGTCATGGCGTCCGACGACGTCGGGCTGCGGGCGGACCGCCGGAGCGCCCAGGCTTGCGTCGGCGGCAAGGTGCGCCGTGACTTTGTTGACGGCTACGACTTGACGGCCGGTGGTTCGGCGGGTGCCGCGAACTTCGAAGTCAGACTCGGAGACAGTGACTTCACCTGGCAGGAGCAGGGCTCCGAGGGGCCACTTCTTGACATTCGCGGTGGCCTCGCCGCTCCGGGGTTTCATGTCTACGTCCCATGGCGCAATGGACCGGGCGAGGCGGGGACGATTGGTGAGCCAGGCGCGCTGTACTACACGTCGACACCGTATTTCGCGGAGGGCACGATGTTCGGTGAACCGGTCACGGGGTTTTTCGCCGTTGATCAGAGCTATCTGCCGCACGGCGTCGACTGGAACAACAGCGCGATTTGGATGCGCCTGCAGGGAGGTTGGAACGTTTTCGCCAACGAGTACACCGACGGTTCGGTCGAGTGGGGGCACATGAGCATCGGCGCCGACCGTTTTCGGTTTGCGGCCGTGGCATCGTCGGACGCCGTACTCATCGACTCCCGCAGTGTCGACGCCAAAATCGACTGGCGCGATGACGAGTTCGTCGACCGGATCACCTTCGATGTGGGAGATGGACGGCCCTGGGAATTCGTTGCTGACCCCAACGGTCAGATGGTCGAGTTCTCAGCCGCCCGGCCGGGCTGGTCGGGGCACGCGGGCGTGCTTCGCCGCGTCGGCGAATCGCGCACCCTCAAGCGGCACTGGGCGTGGCAGGAGGTCTTTCCGAGGCGCGTGTAATGCGCACCGCCCCTTGCGAATTGAGCCCAACGTCTTCGATCGGAGAATTCGATGCGAGTGCTGGTGACCGGAGCCCACGGGGTCTTTGATCGGGCGCGTGCCGGGGTGCAGGCGGTGACATACTTGGGTACTGCCCGGGTGCCGACCCCGTGGCGAACTCCGACGCCGGATCACCGTTGGGCGCGCGATCATGAGCCGCCCGAGGCGCATCGTGTCGATCCCGCGCCCGCCGGGATGCGCGGTGAGTTCGACGACTACATCGACGATCGCTATCCAACGCTGACCACCGCGAACGTCGGGGAGGCGTTTCCAGGAACGCTGACTCCAATGTCGCTGCTGCTCGGAAGGGACGCATTGCGCATAGCCGGAGCCATACAGGTCGACGTACTCGGGATGCACGACGAAGA
>Ga0182030_10012977_pt1 | contig 16635 bp, 19 predicted proteins | sample 812S3MmetaG_FD_121299 | JGI IMG/M metagenome (GOLD analysis project Ga0182030, IMG submission 121299) | Permafrost microbial communities from Stordalen Mire, Sweden - 812S3M metaG (Illumina Assembly) | ecosystem: Environmental > Terrestrial > Soil > Wetlands > Permafrost | place: Sweden...
AAGGGAATCAAGAGAGGATGTAAGGTACTTCCTCCAAGGTTTCGAAACATCCACACCACCTCCTGCATGCAAAATTGACGCAAATGCACATATCCTGATTCAGCTTCTCGGTATCAAACGATATCCAATTGAGATAATTCTCGCGTATGCTGGTCCGCCATTTCGACCCGTCCTCGGAAGCAGAGTACCGAATTCTCCTCCATTGCTCCATTGCTCCATGACCACCCTGTGACTCGATCACAAGCCACAATCCACGACCACACGTTGTCGTTATTGTGCTACAATTCATCTACCGACTTCATACTAAGGCAACGATGTTCCAACTATACTCCAACTATATTCCCGATCGCTGATGGTGATATATTAAAAATCCGGGGAGCGTCCAGATTAAATTGAGAACCTCGGAGGACTAAATACCGGGTATAGTTGGCCCCCAGAATACCCCGGTCACCACGGCTGAGAAAGCTAGGGTTCGGATGACAAGCCGGGGGGGATACTAGTGCTAGTATCCGACACGGGACAGCTTACAACCCCATCTCGGAAGAAGCCAGAAATCTCACTCATACTAACTAGCAACTAGCAACTAGTAATTATTAGTAATTCATTCATTCTCCAAGACCTGGTCTGACTGCTGAGGAGGCGTCTCGTAAAATGTGCATAGGAGGCACGTCAAACCATCCTCCAAAATATCTTCATCGGACTTCCTAAAGAGACACGATCCTAGAGTTGGTTTTTCCTTCACTTACGAAGGAATCCTCACACCGTCGCAATATCATGCGATCCAAGAGCACGGTACGACCACGCAAGGCGGCACAGCACGTTAACCAGGACCCATGCAAGAATCATCAATGCAACCTTCTGGCTTCCCAGGCCTCCCCATCTTCAATACCACAACATCGCGTGGCTCCCCCCTTCTGCCAATCAATCCCCTCACCCAAACTTCTCATGGGCATGGTAAACCGCCTCCCAAGCCTATCCTAATAAGCATGACAATTTTGGCCAGACGAGCTGCGAACACTTGTTATATTCGGCCTGCGCATTCCAATTGGTGGTGTCGCGCTGCCCCCGTGTTCAAGATGAGATGTGCGGGGTAGGGGCCGTAATTGATATAACCCCCTTATTCTTCCACTTAGCCTGGGACCGGTCCGCCTTGTGAGGCTACATGAAAGAAAGAAGATTTGAGAGCTTCGAAGATGCGCAGATTGCTTCTCTTCGTCGTACAGCTCTTCGTTGTTGACGCGCTTCCTTGGTTGGGTGCGACGCCTACGCCGAGTCCGACTCCTTGTCACGGTGGTACGAGTCAAATAGTCGCGTCGCCGACGCCTCCGCCGAGGCATCATGATTTAGTGAAGAGAAATCTGGATTCGAACGTCTGTGGATGGGTTAATGGGAATGAGAGTTTGTGCCCATCTCGAGCAGCAAGTTCATCACTAACAAATGGCCAGACGACCCATTTACATGCAATGACCCATCGGCGACCTGTCTCTGGAGTCCTGACCAAAAGCTCGTAGGCTGCGGAAACGCGCAATCAATGCCCTTCGTGACCTCCTGCATCGACTACACATCCGCCAGCGCCTGCGACAGCGCCTGTCTTGCTAACCCAAGCAATTTCGTGTGCGGGTCATCCGCGCCCTACTGCCGCACCGTGACCTTCCCATCCTCGTACTCCATGCTCCCGTGCGGCTCGGTGAAGGATCAAAAGGTTCAAACAATAGCGCTAACCTTCCACGCGGTCACGACACCCATCCCTCTCCCCCGCCTCCTCGTCAACAGCACCGTCGACATCCTCACCCAGCTCCCCCCCACCACATCCTCCACCTCCTCCCCAACATCATCATCAAGTTCGCCCCCCTCCCTCCTCGACGCCGGAAACCCCAACAAGCCCGCCACCGGCTCTATCATCGCCGCGATAGTTGGGGGCGCAGTCCTCCTCTGCGGCCTGCCATTCGGCATCAAGATGTTTCTGCGGAAGCGCAAATGGGCGCAGGCGATGCGGCCGCAGAGGATGATGGAGCGTCAGGAGAGGGAACGGGATAGGCAGGTGTATATGAATCCTGTGCGGAGCCCGTATATTTCGCAGCAGAGGGATCGGGATCGGGGTTTAGGTGTGGGCAGGGGCGTGATCCAGCAGCAGGAGGTGGCAGGGGATGGGAATGGGGGTCCCGGAGGAGGGTTTTTGTTTAGTCAGGATTGGTACGGGAGGCCTGGGACTGGAACTGCGGGTCGGGGACAGGGAAATCGGTAAGGAAAATTGGGTGGGACGGAGTTTTTATTTTGGGGGAGTTTTATGTTCTGGTATTTAATGATGTTTTGAACGGCGTGATGAGTTTAATACCCAGGCGAGCTAGGATCGAGGAATATAATGCATATTCGTTCACTCGTCCGAAAGTTGGATTTATTCGTGAGGAAACACTTGCCATCACCGAACCGTTAGTAATGGGCAGTCTAAACTGTACAGGTGAGGGTAGTGAGTATCATTTTTGTATTAGGATCGATATGGCAACAATGTACAAGAACTACTCTCTCAACGACGACCGATTTTGACACTACATATTTCCAAGCCCATCATATCGTACAATATTCCCATCTCAAACAGGATTATCAACCCCGCACCGCTCTCATTTGTCGTTCTTTAGAAGACGTACTTTTCTGTGTTAGACCTTGACCAATTGAGTAGAATAAATGACTTACCGGAATGAACAGATACGGCACCTGCTTCTCATACTCCGTCCACGCCTCTCCATACTTCTTTCTACACTTCTGAACATCCCTATATGTACGATGCAAAATCATCACAGAGAAGAAAGCCGGATAGAACCATGGAAACGGGCTGCCGAACCCCGTGATTAATCCCCATGTAAATGCAAAGAAAAAATCACATGTATAGTGAATCTTCCTCGCATATCCATACCAACCGTCAGCGAGGATAGCACCTCCATCTTTAGCCCTAATAACACGAGGGTTCTTGACCGTGCCCCAAGGCAGTTGAGGAAAAGCTTTGCGGACCACGTGTTTCCCAGTTTCATCAGCACGGAAGCGGTTCTTCTGTGAGTTGGTAGTATCCCAAACCCAGTAGACAAAGATGTACGAGACGAAAAGGATGGCTAAAAAGTAGCGGTTCCATCGATAGGTAGGAGGGTCATGGTTGGCCAAGTAAAGTATGCAGTGGCAGTAAGACAGCGGAACACCAGCCAGGTTCCAAAAGATGAGCATGAATCCCCATTTTTCGTAGTACATGTCCCTAATCAGGATTAGCATGAGCTATATAATAAAGAAAACGACTTACCAGGTGGTCGTGATCAATTCTTCGCCTTTGGAGCAGGCATTCGCGTACAAGAAGTGGGCCATAATCAGGAACCAAACTTCACCAGAAACATACCCGTACTTCTCGTATTGTCTGGTAGCAGTGGCACAAGATAGACCAAATAGGATATACCAAGGAATTCGGACCTCAAAGAACATTTTGAAATCTAGGATACCGAACATTCTCGGATTCAACTCAGCACCCATGAAGAAGTCATAGATAGGATATCTAGTCATGCGATGCTGAGCTCCTCGTGCAAGAGCAGAGAAGTATGCGGCGAACGACATTAGGAAACTAGAAAGGATTGCCACAGACATGATAGGTCCGAATTCGTCAATGATGGTATAGAGTGGGAAGAGACCAGTATAATGTAATGCCCCCATAACCACAATTGTAGTGTACCAAGACCAAACTCCAGAGCAGTAATACGGCAACTGCTTGCCTCCTTCATGAGCGAGTGGCTTTCCCTGAGTCCAGACACCCGGGAGAAGACAATAGCAGGCGGCCTCAAAGACGAAGAATACCCAATAGATTTGCCAAGCTTTCAGTGATGGGAACGCATGGACGTACACGATATCCTTCATCTGTGTGAGGAACTCAAGGAACGTCTGTCCTTCCATTGGGGTAGGGAATTTTCCATCATAGAAGGTTGCACCAATCCACATATAGTACATCAAGGCTGGGAACCCAATCATCATACCAAGGGCACCAAAAGATCCTCCAAAGTCGATATGTCCACTGGCGTCGATTTTAGGATCCGTCCCAACCTCCCAACCATCAATAATCTCCTTTTGGCCTACTGCCTTCTTGGTCGAGCCATTAATAACATTTGTATGTCCATTAGTATGTCCATTTGTATTTCCATTGGTATTTCCATTGGTATGCCCATTCGTCGTCGCCTTCTCTACCAAGCTAACTTGTCGTCTCGACTCGACTTTAATGGTAGACGTTTCTGCCGAGGATGAGTCTTCACCGTCATCAGGGAATTGAGACTTGCGACGATTCGGACGACGCACACGAGGAGTCTCTACGAAGCCCTCATGCTCCACCTTTCTGTTCAATCAATTAGCAAGGGTGCAGGCTCGAGCGCAATGAGGTATATACTTAGGAGTCTGGCGCAAAGAGTACCGCTCAGACATGTTAGCTAATTCGATAGAATACAGGTCGATATGGAAAGAAGAAGATTGAAATAATTAATGTACAATTATGCAATCAAATGTTCATACTGAATGAAGCGCTCCGAACCCTGAATGTCGTTCAATTCATAGGTGATGCTGTGTAATGTTTTGTTTTCTTCCGGTCGCGAATTGAAATTACCGGTTGATTTGACGCGAAGGAAGACTAACGAATCAAATGACCAGCATGCATCATAGCTTAAGAGCCACCAAGCCATGTGTAAATCTCAATGTCTATGTACGAAGACATTGGGCTTCAACGATCAAGTAATATGTTGTCAAAGATATGTATTCTACTTCACAATTGCAAGCAAGCACGTATGCCAGCTTTTATAAGGTATGTTCCCAACGCCAACCCGCTCGATGCAATGCAATAACCAAATCAATCACGCCGCTCTTCTAGCATTCGTGCTCATCAATGTAATCTTCTTCGCCTTCTTCTTCTTTCCAACAGCAGGTCTCACGCTCTCACTTCCCTCCCCATTCAACGAGCTTGCTTGAACTTGAGCAATGAGTTCGTTCTCAGCCATCAGCTCTTGCTCCCAAGAATGAAGCCATCCGTCATCTCCATCATGCTCGGGTTGGTGAGCGTGGACCTCGGGAGAAGCAGGCGTGATAAGTGCAGTTCCCCAAACAGTTCTTGGTGCCGATGGACTAGTTGATGGCGATGCGAGAGACGCGAAAGAAGACCCTTGTCTTGAAGGCCAAGGAGGTGATGCATTGATCGCATCCAGTGAAGATGGGGCAAGAGGATGGAAGTCACTACCGGATAGGTTCTCCTCGGGAATGCTCGGTCGTTTCCTCCTTGCATTCGCCCACCTCGCATCATCCTCCGCCTTCTCAGCTCTTAACCTGTCTTTCTCTTCTCGAGTTTCTTTATCTCTATTTCGTTTCCTACGTTTCTCGATCTCATCTTTAAACTGGTCTAAAACTTCAGGAGCCACAACATCAGTCCAATTGCATTCAAGAAAGCCGACTTCGCAGCCGTAAGGAAGGTGAGAAATGTATTTCGTTCGTTTTCGTAAATCGTCGTCCATGATGTGGCCAGTAGATACGCGCTCAACACGTGGAAGAAGAGTAGAGGGGAACGAAGCGAAGTTTCCAAAGGCAGACTTCAGAATTCTGATGTCGAGGGGAGCAAGATAGTAATGCAGCAAAGCTTGATAGAAGAAATAGGGTGCATCTGGATGATGTGCTTCATTAGGGCGAACTTTGGGTTGAATTGGCATTGGCTTCTTCTCAGTTACAGTTTTGTCGACTGGCGGTTCCGCTTCACCTGAAGTCCCACCATTTGATAGACTGAGACCCGACTTGGAAGCATGTTGAATGAAGTACATCTCTGGGGAATCCTCATCGATTGCGTTGAACTGTATGGGCTGTCTTTTGGGCTTCTTCTCGTTGGGCTGCTTCGGAGCAGGTGGGTCACCAATACCCTTCATCTTCTCCTTCGATTCGAAGACGGCCTTAACAGCCTTCCTGGTCCATTCAGGTTCCTCCCCAAACATCAGCTCATCTTCATTCTCTTGTCGACGAAGCTCCTCAATCTCAGCATCAAATTGCTCAAGCATGTACTCCTCACTGCCTTTCATAATCCGAGCATAATCCGTGACTTCTGCAGCGAAATACCAGGGAACGTCTTCGGCTTTACCCAATGCATCCGCTCCGTCTCGTGGTAAAGCAAGGGTACTTCCAGGTTGCCGCATAACCAATCTCAAAACAACATCGTCGCCCTCGTGAGGTGGTATTCCTTCTTGGCCTGTATACCATCTCACCGGCCTGGTTTCTGATATGTACACTGAGTCCCAGCATATCGGGCACTTCTTCCAACGTGCTTTCTTTTCCGGCATCGGGTCTGTATCATCCGTGGAATGCATGTAGCGAATAAGACAGGGCAGGCAGAAGATGTGACCGCATTTTGCCATTCTTGGTGCCACTGGATGGGAGAGACAAATGGGACAAGAGGCCTCTTGTGATACTGAAGAAGCAAGAATTTGCAAGACATCGTTCCAGTCCAGATGTTGATCCGCATTTACAGCCTGCTGTTTGTAATCGCCATTCGGCTTCACAATGAAACGGTAATTTGCGTGAATGTACCTACAGGAGTTAGAGGAATACCGAAATACCGAAAGAAAGCCTACCTGGCCTTGTCACTGGAATGATGACCGGATCCAATTCCATAGATATTACCACGCCTAGTCCCTCTGCCAATAGTGTTACGATAGTCCTGGGGTCTAGGCGGAAGTGTGAAGTTCATAAGATGGGTGATGGAGGTTTGACCCCTCCTGCTATTGGAATTTCGCATGGCTCCCTAGTTCTGTCAGTGATATCCAAGAATCATGCTAGTTTTCCTTACGGATTCCGCCATAGCATCCTCATCCGCAAGTTGTGGTTTTCTTGAATTCTTGTGTTGCTTCTTCCGACCCTGATTGTTTCTGGCAGACGTGTAGATTGGATTAGAACCACCGGAGCGTCTGGACTCAAGCCCCGGAGATGTGATCTGCTGAACTTGTTGTTGTTGAACTGGCGAATGTGTATGTGAAGACGATGTATTGAGCGATTTACCGCTTGAAGTAGACGCGTTCGGCGGAGCAGAAGTCATGGTCGATGCCTTGACCAGCGGCAGACATCCAGACAAACAATGAACCCAGCGCAGGCTTTCGTGGATCGAAGGGTGAACGTTGTTTGTTCGTAGCTCTGGACGACAGCCGTATCGATGGTCTGACTGACTCGAGTATGATCCGGATGGTGTTACCATATAAGATGGGCGCTCTTCAAGAAGGCGATCGAGTTATACAGCAGTACGCCACCCGCTCCCAACCACCAAGATGGTCACCAAGATGGTCGAGCAAAGAAGTTGTTGATATTCTGCCGACGCCAGAGGCGCTGGTTGTAGAGAGGGGAGTCACAATGAGGGGCGACGAGAGCAATCGCTTCGGCACAGATGGGAGGAAGCTAATCGAGAGCTACTAGTATCCTCCGTCATCTTCCTGTACCAAACAAGTCCAGGTTTGATAGAGACATGAGGAGATTAATAGTGGTGGATTGACAAGTAGATATTATATACCAAGATAATTAATATACTTCCAAATTACCGTAATGGCAAATTCTACGATATATAAAACCCGTCGAGTTTCTCTTAAAGAGGCAATTCACTTTGCCTTTGCTTGAAATCCGCCCATAATTTTTTGGCTTGGCAAATCGTCGGCCCTTTCATCCTCATCTTCGGCCTCCCATAATTTTAGGTATCGACAACACTGCTCATGCGACATCTCGACGTTCAACTACACCCACATATCTTTTCAGATACTCCTGCGCAACTCGAATACACTTCAGTACTCGATGTGCAGAATATAGAATAACAATTCAAGTCCTCTCCGACTATAATCTCAACGTCGAACGCGCAGTACCAATCCGATCCAGAACGCGATCGGTTTGGAAAAAGACTCCCAAGCCGGCATGATGAACGGTCGTCATCTGCCGGCAGGGCAGCATCAAAATAATATGCATCAGGATATGGGGAGGAGGAGACAACCGTACAACCAACATCCGCAGCAGTACCAAGGTCCTCCTATGTACAATGGCTACGTGCAACAACACCCGTACAACTCGAACTACTATCCGCAACAACAAATGGTCCCTCAATATCCCAATGTTCCCTACGCTTACGCACAATATCCTCCTCCTCCTCAACACGTCCGATCACCTCCTCCTATGCAGCACTATGCACATCCTCCTCAGCCTCAACACCCATATCCTCGGCCGCAGCCTTCTCCGGCAATTTCGACGCCATATCAGCCTCCTCCCGAAACACCACCTTCTACGCACTCCTCATACGCGATACCTGGCCCTATGACCCCTCCTACACCTCAGGTAGCTTCAAGCACTGCGCCAGCTTCTCCACAAGCAATCCCATCTTCTCCTTTCAGACCGCCTGTAAGTTCCATAATCTCGCAACGTGTACCAGTCTAACATCACATAGTTACCTTGGCTGTCGAGACCTGAATTACCGTGGCCAGCACGGCGCGCACGACGGAAAAGAAAGCAAGCATCACAATTATCTGCTGAAGCTGTGGAGCTCCCCGTCATCCAAGGCATCAGCGCCGAAAACGAAGAACCTTCCGAAGCAGAAATCCCAATTCCTCGTGCCGAAACTCCCTCAACGAATCACCCCCTCTCGGAAAACGATTCAACGAATCCTACCACACCCTCGTCGGCACAACAGCCTTCAGTAGCTCCCCCTGGAGAGACCACACCTGTTGCACCTAAGCCCGCTCGATCTGCCGTTCCCGCCGTTCCCATAATACCTGCTATACCCAAGACACTCCCAAAATCCCCAAAATCTAATCTTGAAAAGACACCAGAAGCTCCCCAACCACAAGCAACCCCTGCTGTAAATACCGAGCCAGATTCTACGCCTGTATCCACTGAGGAAGCAGCAGAAGAAGCAAAGGTGACCTCAGCCGCGCCCAAAGCTTGGTCTACGCCTAAGGCATGGTCTGGTCTCTTTAATGCATCCGCTTCTTCAAATGCGTCACGGAATGGCACACAAGCTGTAGCAACTTCAGCCATTGGCAAACCCAGCGCGGACTCCTTAGCAGATTTATTGAGAGCATTCAGCGCTACTTCAAACGATTCCAAAGTAGCTTTCCTGGAGCCTCGGGGTCTTGTCAACACCGGCAATATGTGTTATATGAATTCCGTAAGTTCGGTTCCCAATGAGTTCGCCACCCTCTAATGATATGCAGGTGCTGCAAGTTCTTGTATTTTGCGCTCCATTTTACAATTTTTTCGATCAGGTTGGAAAACGTGCTGCACACAGCTTCAAAAGCGATACCCCTTTGATTGATGCTATGTAAGTAAAGTGCTTATCTCCATCAGCACTTTCTGACCCTCTCAGGATCATGTTTATGCGTGAATATCCCATCATTGATTCGGCCACTTCGGTCGAGCAATTGAGATTGCGATTGAAGGAAGGTGAGCTTGAACAGTATGGGGAGGCTTTCACCCCGGATTTTGTTTATGATGCCATGAAGCGTCTTCCGCGCTTTGTTAGCATGCAGGTATGTCTTCATTCTCTGTCGTTGATTTAGTGCTAACAATCATCAGCGAGGTCATCAGCAAGATGCTGAGGAGTTCTTGGGGTTTCTACTAGATGGGCTTCACGAGGAATGTGTTCATATCATGCGAGCAAGTTCATCAAATGGTGCTTCAGCATTTGCAACACCTACGAATGTGCCGGCTTCCCCAACCAGTGATGTGGCTAGCATTGCAGGGTCCGCCACCGGGAAAGAAAACGGATGGCTCGAAGTTGGTCCAAAGCAGAAAGCAGCCGTGACTCGATCATCGGGAACAATCATTACTGGCTCACCTCTCACCAAGATCTTTGGAGGTAATCTACGATCGGAACTCAGGGTTCCAGGTCTTAAGGATTCTGTCACTCTTGAACCTTACCAACCCCTTCAACTTGACATCGGATCGCCAGACGTTCACAACATCATGGATGCATTGAAAGGCCTCACTCGCTCCGAGGCACTTCACGGAGATTTCAAATCACCCAAGGGTCCCAACGTCACCGCTACGAAGCAGGTTTTCATCGAAACCGTACCACCCGTGCTAATTTTACACCTGAAGCGTTTCCAATACGACAACACTGGTGGAACACAAAAGATCTGGAAAAAGGTTGGGTATCCTTTGGAATTGGAAATACCAAAGGAAGTATTCCCAAGACAGAAGCGTAGTGTGTATGCTCATGGTGGTCTGCCCAAGTATCGCTTAATTGCGGTGGTCTATCATCATGGCAAGAATGCGAGCGGTGGTCATTATACGGTCGACGTGAGGAGGCAGGATGGACGCGAGTGGATTCGTCTTGATGATACAGTCATCAGACGGGTACGAAGTGAGGATGTGGCCGAGGGAGGGAGTGAGGAGGATCCGAAAGTGCTTGCAGCTGCTTTGGAGGCTCACAAGAAAGATATCCCATCTGGGAACGCTTTTGCCGCTATAGAAGATGAAGAGGAAACGACGGAGGAGAATGGCTGGAAGAAGGCGAGTGGACCGGGAAAGAAATGGAGCAGTGTGGTCAATGGGACATCGACGCCAAAGAAAACTGAGAAATCAGACAAGTTCTCGGTGAAGGACAATAAGGTTGCGTACCTCTTGTTCTACCAGAGGATATGAGGTTGAAATATGAGGTTGATGAGAAGAGTTGATGAGAGTTGGTGAGAGAAGTCGAAGGAAGATACCACATCTAAAAAAACTAGCTTAATGAATGGCTTGATGACTAGTCCCAAGAAATCTTCATGTACATCCTTCACGGCATTAGCGCGTTGGCGCAATATGGGCAGATGGGCATCTGAAAAGTCAGCATGTGGGACGAAGAGCTGCTCGATGTATAATAAATGTGTCGTTTGCCATAGCGATGCATACTTTCACAGACAAAAGTCGTATTAATGAATATTATATTCTCTATCGCGTGATGCCACCCACCTATGAATCCTGGCAAGTGCCTTTTATTATTTCCATGTTTTCAACCCCTCGATGACCAAGGATGGTAATCGGTGAAGTATTTGCGAGATCTCCCTGCTTCTTGTTCTTCTTTGGAAGAGAACCTCAAAAGTAAAATGCATGCAGGATATTTGATCAAATATCCAGCTGGATGTATCTCGATATCCCCATCTGGCAATCGAGAAACCTTTGTGCGACCTTACCAGCCGAAGATTTGTCTCTCACAAAAGCAATGCTTGAGAGCAAGCTACACGGAAGAGACTGATTGAGTACTCAGGTACCTAGTCTCGATTGCCTAAGACAGTGCACTCCATTACCCCTTCTGGTAATCGAGCAAAGTGTTTGTGTGGGATTGCCAGATGAACTTCTCTTCTTCGAATCAGATCTCCGAATGCAAGCCGCATGGAGGAGATCCCATATACTTCCTGCGGCACTAGTAGATTGGATTGCCCAAAACCCACAAGTCGAGTGTCACGTCTATGTTGATAAAAAGAAAATATTCACGGGCCAATGACATTGCCTGTTCAATCAAGCCACAGGAAAACGCCGATCGCCAAATCCGGTAACTGAAGAATTCTGCCATCATATTATCATCATATATATAGTTTTCCTCTTGCAAGCTCGATCCGTTCTGTCTGCCTTTTCATGTTGCTCATAAATTTCTGGTTCGCATTCCAATCCTTGGTTTGTCCTATCAATTGATGATTGCGTGGACCTGATCGTTTCTTGGCGACGGCGTACGATACAATGACCTCCCTTCACTGCCCTGATATGAGTGACGATTCTGGGAGCACATCGCAACCACCCAGCCTCACTGGCACATCCGCTATATCTGACGCAACTTCTGTCGCAACAATCGTTGGTGCTAGGGAGCTAGACAAGACGAACTTCAGATTAGAGCATGTCAATGGACGACTAGAACGATATATACAAGATCCTGAAGATTGGGCGTGCAATCTGTTGGCAAGGTCTGAGAAACAGCTATTGGAACCGGAGGTCCCGCACGCCCATTATGTTTCTCGGGCAAAATCAATGATAAAGCACGTGGATCACGTCTTCAAGAATGGAATCGAAATCATGGAGGAGTGTGAACTCCATTCATACATCCCTGATAATGAACCCGAGTCAATTGCCGCATTTGGGGCCCGTATACCGCTTCCCTCAGGGGAAAATACGCCCTGGGAATTGAAGACTGGGAGATCCACCACACAACCTCGACGCCCCAACGCGAAAAGAAAGCCGAAGGAAAAGAAAATGACCACCAACCTGCCCGAGCAAGCTAAACCTCGCCCCAATGCGCGGAACAGTGGTTCAATAGAAGGGCCCTCAAAGTCTGTAGCTACCACTTTTAATTCCCAGATACTGAATCCTTCGATTACGCGGAATATTCCTCCCCACTCGCAGCCGCTCCTTTTACAACCCACTTGTGATCAAGCATCACGTACATATCCACCCATTGCGATTCTGGTGCCATCGATTGTCGCCGAAACGCCTGCGCCTGTCTCCAGTATACCATTATTCGAAGACCAGTACGTCACTGTTTTAGATCAAATACCACCGTCAGTGGCACATTCCGCTGATATGAGTTTGGGATATACCTTCACTCCTAACCACTCATCCGAGAACGCCCCGCCTTTACCTGCACTTTCCCTTTCCGATAGTGCACAAATATCATTAGAGCCTACGCCCGCAGCCTCGGGAGACCACCACTCTCCATACTTGACCGCAATTGACACCTATATATATTCCCAATTCAATGAAGCTGCAGCGGAGGATACGATATCCAGCGTGCCTGGTTTCGAATCATCTAGTGGGGCATCCCCACTCGAATCTTCCGATCCTCAAACCCCGGCACCTGAGCCAGCGATTGACCTCCCCGATGGCTGGTCCCCGGCCCCGTTCTTGCCTAGTTTTGAATTGGAGCGCGAGATGCAGAAGGAGTGATTCAACTTCTCGGATTATTTGCACTTTGATGATGTTGTGGAGGAGCCTCTTCAATAGGACAGTTTCTACAGTACTGTACAAGTCAATCGAGAAGCCGAGGTTGCTTCAGGTCCTGGGCTTGAGAATCTATGAGCATACATTTATTTCATTTGGGTACGGGACGGGAAAAGTTTATTGTCTTGGATTTCCAGGTTGTCATTCAGATTTCTGTTTTTCCTCTCGGGGAACTCAAAGCCTTTAGTTATGTTCTGTTAGCTGGGGAAATGTGTATTTGACATAATTAATAGATAGTATTGATACCCTATTATGATGCTGTTCTCGATATTTATGTCAGCAGTCCGCTACAAGTACGCTGTCACATTGCATTGTTTGGATCGGATTACATTCGCAATGTTGTTCCCGAGGTTTGATATTATTCCTTTATGATTTATGATTTCGGAAGTTCACGCTCTGCTTTGTAAGGTAGACGTAAAAGCTGAGTTGCACCCTCAGGGGTATAGTTTTTGGCCCCCATTGAACATTTCTTTGGCCAATCAACATGCCCTAATCGTATTAGCTAGCTCTGCGTGCGTAAGGTGACCTCGAAATAAGTTCTTACGTCCATTCAACTTCACATCCTTCTTTTGTTTTTAGCATGCATTCCACATCGTGTATATTGCATTTATATGTGACCTTCTGCCATGGCCGACGCATCTGAAGAACTCTTGACCCTGTTACGCGGAATCAATGAAAAGCTCACAAGAGAGAATGGCAGGCACACAGCCTCGCCCCCAGTGGGTGGCTCCAGAGAAGCTTTCGCAACTGCAGCACGAAGGCCTTTCCTAGTTGACGAGACTCGTTTTAAGTGGTACGAGAACACTCATCGGGGGATAGATTGGATCGGTAAGCAATGTCCTGCCGTTTCAGATGCTTCATCAATGCAATACTAATACCAATTTCAGCAGACATACCACTCCCCGACTCCAGGCCAGAGTCACCCATGTCAAATAGCGATCTTATTGATATCTCGTCATCTGAAGACTCCGCATCTTATGAAATCATAGAACGCTATCGTCCTGCAGACCAATCCTGGGGCTTCACTTACGAATCATCGTTTCGGCGCAAAAAGGACCGTTTGAACTTCTTAGAGAACTCACTGACTGTGAACGATAATATATCTACGAAGTGTGACTTTAGTTGGGCAATCCCTGAAGATGGCCGCACTCCGCTAATGCTGTCTTTTAAGGGCCTCTCTTTCATGGTTCCTAATTTAGATCTCTTTTCACAGACTGAAGAAGCTTACAGTCAAGACCAAACTGAATCCAAAACTCTAGGTATTATCGAAAATGTGTTTACTTTCAATAAGCATCTTCACAAGTCTAAGGGTCGTAGCTTTTGGATACTTGATTTTGACCCCTGGAATATCAAAAATATTACTTATACATCAAGAAAATCGAACTTCAACAACAGATTCGAATGCGTGAGACAGCAAAGTTGGAGAGATGGGGCTTGGAGAAGTTTTGCAGGGGACAATCAAGAGTCTGAGTTACTGTAAGCATATCGCAGTGATTACCCTGAGTTTGTCCTGATGATTTTGTAGAGGCCATAATTGGGGTGAAGTAGAGGGGCATGTTTTTCAACCTCTTCCGCTTCTAAAAGAGTCTCATCAACAACCAACTCTCTCTATATTCGAAGATGGAGGGGTATTTAAGTTCTCGGCCCCTTGGCGACGGTTGGTGTAAGTACTAACTCCTCTTTACCGTCTCTCAAGCTTAGGATTATAAGATTTATCCGAGGTTTAGCATCGGTGCCTTCACAACCAGCCATTACAGGGGCCATGCCTGGATGCCCGTATTTCTATGATCAATTTCCAGGCCGAACACCCATCAGTCTAGCAGTGAAAATGCATTTGTCTTGTGAACGAATCATGGGAAATACATCCGCGAATCCATATGCCGTCAGATCCCAAGTTCAGCCATTCCACATCACTTTTTATGAGAAACTCGACCTTCAAGGCCTGCATGATCTTGATCTGGAGACGTCGGACTTTGAAACAATGAAAACAAAATCTCAATGGAAAATTGGCGAGTATGCATATTTTCAACATCTCCCATCCACGCAAAATTTCACAATCAAGTATTTATACATATTATTGGATTATCTATTAACTAGTTGAAAACAGCTCGCGGGGCTCGTTGACGGAATTTTAAGTTATAGCCTTGGATTTAAGGTATTATTTGTTGCTGGATACTGTACAGGACTACAGTAATCTGTATATAATTATAAATCATATACAACAATCAAAAATCTAAGTATTGTAGTTGTAATAATAAGAAACTATAATAATATAATTAATTCTATTACAAAAGCAATACTATTAATATATTATAGTATAGAATATAATAAATAAGTTATATTTTTAAATATATTACTTTTTATTTTCTTTTCTTTTTCTTTAAGTAAACAACTATACAAAGTAAGTCTATAAAGGTTCTCTTTTCTTTTTTTATATCTCTATAATCTTCTTACTATTTATATAACTTGTATACTAATATTTACAGATTATAATATGTCTTAATCAATTACTATTATCGCCATAACTGCTATTACTACTATTCTTATTACTATTAACTATAATACTAGTCTTTTCATCTTTTTACTACTATTACTATTATTATTCCCTATTATTAACTCTTTTATACTATCTTTTCTTGTCTACTCTACCTATACTATACTATACTTTTCTATACTTGTTCTAGTTTGTTCAACTGTTTTGTAGTCTGACTATACTAATACAATAACCTGGTCTACTAATCTAGAGATATTGTTTAACTAATTTATTAGTTAGATTAATATCTTTAAATATTGGTATTGTATTAATAAATTAGATTATTAGATTATATATATATTAATACCTAACTATCTTAACAATAGCTATGTAAACTGCTATTATAGCAGTAAGAATATCTGCTATTCTCTTTATAAGTCTCAAATCTATAATTTTTGGATCGTAACTAATGTGTACAGATTATAGACTTTTAGTCTATTACTACCCTTGTCTGTGTCTTTGTCTGTATTCTTATCTATTGTTCCTTGACTTGTATTTTGGGTTTCTCTATTATCACTGATTGTCGCTGCTTTATTCCTCTTTTTTTTACTGATTCTTTTTATTTGCTTTGATAGATAGCTTCTACTTATTATATAGATAATTAAGTCGTTTTTAGTAGGATTCATTTTCGAGTTTATAATAATAAGTTAATTCTTAGTTTTTTATTATTTTACAATCTTTTCAAATTATTTATAGACCATACTAATACTTATAGTCATTTGTTTCTGTACTACTTCTGTCTGCTGTGTCTGCCAGTGTACCTGGCTCTACCAAGAGCTGGCAGATAGTTACCGGGAGGAGGAAAGGAGGGTCTGGGAGGTAGAGTCCTCCGAGGAGGAGCAGAAGATAATAGTAATAAGCAGTAAAAAAGAAAAAGAAAAAAAAGATAATAAAAAAAAGAAAATCTCAGAAAGTCCGGTTTTTTAAATTCTTTTATAGATTACTCTTTAAAGTATAAAAGTTTTTTTTATAGGTCTATAAATATCAATTTTATCTATTTCAATTTAAAAAATACTTTTCTTATTTATAACTTATAATTCATTGTTTTTAATTTAAATTTTGTAATATTTCTAACCAAACTAAATTAGCTATTATTTGTTTTTCAATTAATAATAATATAT
>Ga0182030_10012978_pt1 | contig 16633 bp, 14 predicted proteins | sample 812S3MmetaG_FD_121299 | JGI IMG/M metagenome (GOLD analysis project Ga0182030, IMG submission 121299) | Permafrost microbial communities from Stordalen Mire, Sweden - 812S3M metaG (Illumina Assembly) | ecosystem: Environmental > Terrestrial > Soil > Wetlands > Permafrost | place: Sweden...
AACTTCGGCTTCACGCTAATCTCGGCTCAAGCCATTCCTTGTTTATCATGATACCCACAGACCACTTCTCCCTGATTATCACGATGTTTTTCTCCCAGAATTTCGTGAAGCGGAACACCAGTGACCCCCTGACACTGCGACTCGATTCGCAACCAATCTCCACAACTCCCCGCCTTCGCTCGCATTAGGCCCAAGACGCGGCCTTCGACTGCCAGCCAAGAGGAAAACTCCACCCCGCGTCCCGCGACACAATCCGACACAGAAACCGGCCATTTTTGGACGCGACACAGTGACGACACACTGACAGTCTGGCGACACACCGCGACACGCCTTTTTCTTCCCACTGTTGCGCAAAGATGCAATAAAGTGCTTGCCATACGAGGCAAAAGTTTGTAACTTGGCGTAAAGGCTGGCGCACAGAAAGGCAAATATGAGCAACAATGAAAACTTAGAAATGACCCAAAATGCGGGTTCGAGTCCCGCCTCCGGCACCACCCATAAATTCATTTTAAGAAACAGGTCAATTCTTCCGATAAAGCAGAGTTGGGGAATCTTGAGCGCCATGGCATGAGCCTGCGGCTACGAAGTGGCCGAAGCCGAAGATTTCAAGTCGTTCACGGGCCGTCACTGATACCGTTCGAGAAAACACCCGGCAAAGTCACCCATTTTTTAAGAATGGATTTGCCGAGAGATGGAGTTTTGGAAAACGATTTTTCTTGAACTTTATGTTCTTACTTTTATTCTTAATTCCTGTATGGTGCGGATTCTCAAACCAGAGCCGGTTTTGCCTTGGCATGGACGGGGCTTGTGTCTGCCCGCCCATGTCAATCATCGCTCTAAAAAGATTGCCTGATGGCCGCGAACCAAGCAGTCAACAAAGCTGTTCGCTGGGATGTCCTCAAAGACTCGGAAGGGGCGCTCTTGTTGACATTGCACGGCGAATTGGACGCGGCTTCCACCCCCGCCGCCTGGAAAGCCCTGGAGAAAGAGTTGATGGGCGCCGGCGTTTCCAGTCTCGAAATAGAGGCGAGTCATTTGACCTATTGCGACAGCGCCGGCCTCGCGCTCCTTTACTACCTTTACTGTGGACGCATGACGCCCGGTGCGACTGTTCGCATGAGCGGGCTGAGTCCCGAACTTCAAAATCTCTTCGGCAGCTTCTCGATGGAGGACTTTCAAGCTTTGCAGGACCATGAACCCCCCTGCCGGTCCTTTCCTGTTGAAGTGGGCGCAGCCACGGCGTCCTGGATACACGATCTGCGCGAGCAGGTGGAATTCATCGGCGAAGTCACCAAGGATTTGGCGGCCAGTTTATGCCGTCCCCGACTGATGCGTTGGAAGGAAGTGCTCCGTGTTTTCGAGACGGCCGGCGTGAACGCTCTCCCGATTGTCTTTCTCATCACCATGCTCATCGGCATGGTCATCGCCTTCGAATCCGCCCAGCCGCTGGCCAAAATGGGCGCGCAGGTTTTCGTGGCCAATTTGCTGGGATTGGTCATGTCCCGCGAACTGGGGCCGGTCATGGCGGCGATCATGCTGGCCGGCCGTTCCGGCTCCGCCTTTGCTGCGGAGTTGGGCACCATGAAAGTGAACGAGGAATTAAACGCCCTGCAAACCATGGGGTTGTCGCCCGTTCAATTCCTGGTTGTGCAACGGGTCATGGCCGGCATTCTCTTGGCTCCCGTTTTGACGATGTATGCCATGTACGCCGGGTTGGTGGGCGGCGTCCCCGTCCTCTTGGGACTGGGCTTTCCCCTGCGCATGGTGTTGCAGCAAATTCAATCGGGAGTTCATTATGGCGATCTGGCCGAAGGCCTCTGTAAAAGTGTGGTCTTTGGAACAATCGTCGCCTCGGTCAGTTGTCTGCGTGGCCTCCAGACCGGAGACGGCCCGCGCGCGGTGGGTGACTCCACCACTCGGTCCGTGGTCAGCAGTATTCTGTTGATTATTGTGGCCGACGGCATTATTGCGGCGATAACTTATCACTTGCGAAAATGACCGACACTGCCGACAGCATCATTGTGGCGCGAAATCTGGTGATCGGGTACGCCGGCAAAGTCGTTTTGAACCGGATCAATTTCGAGGTGCGCCGCGGCGAAGTGTTCGCCATTCTCGGCACCTCCGGTTCAGGCAAAAGCACGCTGCTCAAACATTTGATGGGACTTTACCGGCCCATTTCCGGCGACGTCCTCATTTCCGGGGAAAATTTGGCCACCGCCGAAGGACCGGACCGCCTGCGGATCCTGCGCAAGTTTGGTGTCATGTATCAAAGCAGCGCACTGTTCGGCTCATTGACCACCGTCGAGAATGTTCGCCTTCCTTTGGATGAATTCACCAGCCTGTCTGAAGAAGCCAAAGACCTCATCGCTCTCTCCAAATTGCGCCTGGTGGGATTGGAATCCGCAGCCACCAAACTTCCTGCTGACCTGAGCGGCGGCATGCAGAAGCGCGCTGCCATTGCCCGCGCCATCGTGCTGGACCCCTGCATTCTATTTCTTGACGAACCTTCGGCCGGCCTTGATCCTATAACTTCGGCCGGCCTTGACGCTTTAATTCGTGAGCTGGCCAAAGGTCTGAATATTACATTTGTCATGGTGACGCATGAATTGCCCAGTATTTACTCCGTGGCCGATCGTGTCATCGTACTCGACCCAAGGGTGCGCGGCATCGTGGCCGAAGGAGCGCCGGATTATTTGCGCGAAAACGCCGTCCAACCTTGGGTGCGGCATTTCATGAAAAGGGAAGCAGGATGAGCGAACAAGCCAACCATTTCAAAATCGGAATATTCGTGCTGGTCGGCCTGGGCCTTTTGATTGGCTCATTGTTCGCCCTGGGCATCGGAAGTTATTTTGCCAAAGGAGACGTCTTCGAAACCTATGTGGATGGCAAAGTGGAGAACCTGGCCGTCGGCGCCTTGGTCAAATTGCGCGGAGTGACCGTCGGGAAAGTCACGGACATCAGCTTCATTCAAAAAGAGCAGCCGCAATATAAGCAACAGTCTGTTCTCGTTCTTTTCGAGATTCCGCGCGAAGCCGGCGTCATCACGACCGGGGAAAACGTCCAGCAAGTGCTCGATACCGAAGTCACTAATGGCCTGCGGGCTAGGATTCAGGGCCAGGGTTTTCTCGGTCCCAACATCGTCTCTCTGGAATACGTCAACCCCAAACTCTACCCGGTGGAGCCCGTGCCGTGGACGCCCAAGCACTACTACATCCCCTCCGCTCCCAGCCAATTTGATCACGTCTTCGCTTCTCTGGAAAATTCCCTCTCTCACGTGGAAACCTTGGATTTGGCCGATGTGATGGCGCGCGCGCAAAAACTCATCGACATGGCCAATCGCCTTGTCGCCAACATCAACCAGATAGATTTCAACCATTTGGGCACCAACGCGGGCGCTCTCCTTGTTGAAGTGCGTGTCACCAACCATGATTTGCAGCGCACCCTGGCGGACGCCCAGGATGCAATCAAGGGAGCCGACCTGCCCACCGTCAGCCGCGATACCCAGGCGCTGGAAGCGCGGCTGACCAGCGCTGCCACTGAACTGCGCCGACTCCTGACCAGCGTGGATAAGGACGACCTAAACGCATCGCTCGCCAACGTCCGGGCCGCCACGGAAGAATTGACCTTGTTGCTGCACAACTTGCAACAGCGGCCCTCCTCGGTTTTGTTCAGCAAACCGCCCAAGCCGGCGGCCAGCGTGGAGGAGCCGCCCAAAAAATGATTAATGCCCTAATCTCGATGTCTAAAGTGTGTACAAATAATCCGTTGACAAAGCGTCCGGCGCAACTCGGCCGGTGGCCCTTTATTCTTGTAGGCATCGGACTCCTGGCGCTCGGTGGCTGCGGGTCCGAAGCGGCCTGGAAAAGCCGGAGTTTTGCGTTTACCTCGCCACCTGACCCCGTGGTGACGGCATCTCACACCAACGTGCTGTCTTTGCGTGAGGTGACTATTTCCCCTCTTTTCCAAGGCCGCGCCTTTACCTACCAATCCGCGGAGGGCACCTACGAGCATGATCCTTATGCCGGATTTTTTGTGCCGCCGGAGCGGGCGCTGGAGCAGCCAGTCCGTGCCTGGCTGCGGGATAGCGGTCTCTTCGGCAGCGTCATTGAACCGGACAGCGCCCTGCACCCCTCCCTTGAAGCCGAGGTTGCCATCAACGAACTTTACGGGGATTTTCATAAATCCGGTCATCCGGCCGGCGTAATGGAAATTCATTTTATACTTTACCAAATGAGCGAGGATGGACCGGGCCGCGTTCTTCTCGACAAAACCTGCTCCCGCCAGACCTCAATGCCCAAAGCAGCGCCCGCCGCGTTAATGGCCGCCTGGGACGCCGATCTCCGTGAGATTATGGCGGAGGTCAATTCTGCTTTAAAGCAACTGGACCTCCATTAGATAATCCCCCAACTTCTTGCATTACGCCCCGAAGTTAATTATCGTGCGCCCCCTATGAATGATAATTTTCGCTCTGAATCTGATTCGATGGGGCCCATGCAAGTCCCCGCCTCCGCCTATTATGGCGCGCAGACGGCACGCGCCATCGAGAATTTCCCCATCAGCAATCTGCGTTTCCCCCGCTCCTTCATCCGGGCGCTCGGCTTGATCAAAAAGCACGCCGCCCTTACCAACCAGGAATTGGGCGGACTTAAACCCGAACTGGCCGACGCCATCGTCAAAGCCGCGCAGGAAGTGGCCGATGGCAAGTGGGATGGCGAATTTGTCTTGGATATTTTTCAAACGGGTTCCGGCACCTCGACCAATATGAATGCCAACGAGGTCACGGCCAATCGCGCCGTTGAATTGCTGGGTGGCAAACGCGGCGAAAAACGGGTCCATCCCAATGACCACGTCAATCAAGGCCAATCCAGCAACGACGTCATTCCTACAGCCATGCACCTCGCCGCCCTCGAAGGGATCGAGCGCTCACTGATTCCCGCCCTCTCGGAATTGCAGACGGCCCTCGCCGCCAAGGCCAAAGAATTCAACGACGTTCTTAAAATCGGCCGGACCCATTTGCAGGACGCAACCCCCATCCGCCTCGGCCAGGAATTTGGCGGTTACGCCAGCCAGGTCCAACACGGCATCGCCCGCTTGCGCTCTGCGGAAAAGAATCTGGGCGAGCTGGCTTTGGGTGGCACTGCGGTCGGCACCGGCATCAACACCCATCCCGAATTTGCCCGCCGCACCATCGCGCGTCTCGCCGCCGAAACCGGGCTGTCGCTGCACGAAGCTTCCAACCATTTCGAAGCGCAGGGCGGTAAGGATGCCGTCGTCGAAACGTCCGGCGTGCTCAAAACAATTGCCGTCAGCCTCATTAAAATTGCGAACGACATCCGCCTGCTCGGTTCAGGTCCCCGGCTTGGCTTGGGCGAACTGCGGCTCCCTGCCACGCAACCCGGCTCCTCCATCATGCCCGGCAAAGTCAACCCCGTGATGTGCGAAATGCTCCTGCAAGTCTGCGCCCAAGTCCTGGGCAACGACGCCACCATCACCTTCTGCGGCAGCTTTGGCAATTTCGAGCTGAATGTCATGATGCCCGTCATGGCCCACAACCTTCTCGAAGCCATCGAATTGCTGGCCAAAGGCAGTCAGGTTTTTGCCCGCCGTTGCGTCAGCGGACTCGAAGTCGATCGCGAGAAATGCAAAGGCAACCTTGAGCTGAGCCTGTCCAACTGCACCATCCTCGCGCCAGTCATCGGTTATGATAAAGCGGCCAAGATAGCCAAAGTCGCCTATCAAACCAACCGCACCATCCGCCAAGTCGCCGCCGAACTTTCCGGTCTCGATCAAGCCAAACTGGACGAACTCCTTGATCCAGCCAAGCAGACTTAAAGATCATTAAAAATCGCACGCCGTCCCAGTGGGAGGAAAGCTCAAGTCCGATCTTGCGTTGCTGAGGCTTTTTGCCCGGAGCCTCCTGGAAAAAAATCGTGAAATTTTACGAATTTAATGCTCAAAATATATCTAACATACTATAATAAAGCCACTTGCGTAATACCTGAATTTTGCCATTTTCGTATTTTGTCGCGGCGATTTCCGCTTCTTTGTACGGCCTTAGCCATGGCTTAATAGGGCAGCGGAACGCCGTGACCGAGACGGCCTGTGATTAGCGCGGTCAAAGGATAGTAAGCGTCCACCAGCAATCCTTCATATCCACACGGGGTGCCGTTCCATTCCTTCCAGTCGCCGCCGTTGCCGATGCCGTTCTGAAAGGTTCCATCACGATAGCCTTCCAGCATTTTGGCGAAAATCGCCTCGGCCTCAGCCGTGCGTCCAGCCGCATAGAGAGCTTGGACATAGTAATAGGCCATGCTGCCCGTTGCCCCACCGTTTTCGTAAATTTGAAAAGGCAGTTTGTGCGGGAAAGCCACCAGGTTCCCAGGAAGGCCATACTGAAAATTGTGGAACCCGACTTCCTTGAGCTTGGCCTGCAGCCGGTCCAGAATCGCGTTAGCCTGCGCCTTGTCCAACAGGCCGTAGGCAATGGCGATGCCGTTGGCGAAAAGGAAATACCGGTCGCCGAACGTGCCATCCTTGGCCCGCCACCCGGCCAGGACGCCGGTTTCAGGATTATAAAAAGTCTGATAATAGACCGCTCGAATCTTCTCCGCCCGCTCGGTATAGCGTTGCGTCCCGGCCTGATCGCCCAGTCGATGTTCCAAGTCCGCCGCGCACCGGAACGCCCGCCAGGCCAGGGCCGAGCTGTAGGCGTCTTTCCAGTTCAGTTGATCATATCCCACCAATTGCTCGGGCTGTTCTGCGACTCGCACAAGCCGTCGCCATCCACGTCCATGGCGATCATGCGTTCGGCGTATTTTTCAATATCGCCGATTCGTCGCCTCAGCCAAGCCGGGTCGGGTTTGCCCGTCGCGTAATCCCAGGCGGCGATGATGGTTGAAGGAGCAACGTCCTGAAAATCATCGCGGTAGCCCTTCAACCCGTCGAAATAGCGATCCAACGAAATGCGCACCAAGTCCAGCGCCGTGAAATCGTCGAATAGTGGCGGAGTGTAATAGGCCTGATCAGCATAGCAATGCAGGCAGAATTGGCAGGCGTCGCCGGTGGAACTGTTGGCCACGCAGCCGAGATCCGCCCGGAAACCAAAGATATTGAGCCAGGCCCGTTCGACTCCGAGAAGTTTTGGATCAGCATTCACAAGCTTCGATTCTGGATAGACCGCAGTAACCGCCATGCTCAGTTTGATGCGTTGTTTTCCGGCCCGCTGTTTGTCCGCGCAGTCTCCGTGATGCAGGGCCAATTCGATTTGCTCCGGGCCAATGTGCAGGTTGCCCCCGTGCAGGAGATACCTGTTGCCCGTTTTCTCGACCTTCTTCCGCTCCTCCGCCGTCATCCGCCGCCAGTGGGCCACGGTGCCGGGAGCGACAGGTTTAAGGTCCCTGCACAGCGTAAACTCCCAAGTGGACTGCTCCTTGTCTTGTTCCCTGGCGCGGACGAGCAGGCTGCCCCAGTCCGGGAAGTGCAGCAAAACAGGAAACTGCAATTCCCCCAATGCTCCTTGCTTGACCCGTCCCAGCGGCGAAACCGGAGTGACAGTGGCATCAAACAACATGCGCAACGGAGACGCTTGGGAGGCGTCGTACTCCTGAGGAATATCCCTGTCGATGACCACGTCGATTTCCTTGGGTTTGATGGTGAAGCCGTATGAGTCGGTTTCCCATTGGCCAAGCGTGACGCCAGTATAACGCACGACGTTTCCGGCCCGGGAAAAAACACACGGCCCCTCCAACAACGAACAAACGCCCGCAGGCGTTGCAACCGAGGGCCCGCCGCCAATCGAAGCCTCCAGAAGATTTCGCGAATGCCGACTTGTTCCGGTGGCATCCACCGACAGAAAAGTTATGTTTGGGGAACGGGACGAGAACGCAACCTTCAACCAGGGCGACGTATAAACAACCTCCTCCGCGTTAGTCTGGATGGCGAGCCCTTGCTGCGACCCCGAAGGCGCTGCCCACATAAACATTGCGCTGCTCCAAAAAAATCCAAGCAGCGCTGCTGACATTATTCGCCGAATATAATTGTTCATGGTGCTTTTGCTCGTCGCGGTGAGCATGGCAACGGGGGATTATCGGCACAAGGACAGTTTTTTTGTGTCGGCCCGTCGGACTTAAGACGGAGATTTTTTCCGGCTTTCACGTAATTCGCTATTGGAGCTTACAGCACGGCACTGACAAAACCGAAAATTGCGACTTGGGCCCGATCAATAGCTTCCGGGAAGCACCAACCGCTTGCCAGCGGCCAAGATCACCCAGATCAGGGACTTCACGCCAACGGCATGGGCCAAGGCGAAGGAGAAACTAGTCGCGCAGGCAGCTTAATTCCGCCTTCACACCCTGTCTGACAGAACGTGGCCGTGAGTCGGATATAGCGCGTCACAAGTGTCGAGCTAAAAAGTTTGTAAGCTTTTCGCGTCGGCGGACATAGATTGTCAAGATGACGTCAAATGACATGGAACTGGTGAGGGAATATGCAAGGCTCCATTCTGAGGAGGCCTTTGCCACGCTGGTTTCGCGCCATGTCAACCTGGTTTATTCCGTCGCCCTGCACCAGCTTCGTGATGTTTCTCTGGCAGAAGAAGTTGCCCAGGGCGTCTTCATCATTCTGGCACGCAAGGCAGGCTCGCTCGGACCAAAGACGGTTCTTTCTGCATGGCTTTGCCGCACGGCTCAATACGCCGCCGCCAATGTCTCAAAAGCAGAGCGCCGCCGCAAAAATCGTGAACAGGAGACATATATGCAATCCTTTTTGAACCAACCCGAACCCGAAAGCTCAACCTGGTCCGACATCGCTCCCTTGCTGAACATCGCCATGGCGGAACTGGGCGAGAAGGATCACAGCGCCATCGTGCTCAGGTTTTTTGAAGGCAAAGATTTGAAACAGGTTGGGGCTGCATTGGGCGTGAGCGAAAACGCGGCCGGAACACGGGTAAGTCGGGCGGTGGAGAGGTTGCGCAAATTTTTCGTCAGGCGGGGAATGACCTTGTCGGCTGCCGTAATTGGGGGAGCGATTTCCGCCAATGCCGTTCAAGCCGCGCCTTTGGCGCTGGCAAAATCCGTGACGGCCATCGCGATCACGGAAGGAGCGACGGCCAGCGGTTCAACCTTAACCGTCATCAAAGGAGCATTGAAAATTATGGCATGGACAAAAGCAAAAACTGCAATTGTAATTGGCGCGGGAATTTTACTCGCCGCCGGGACAACGACGGTCGTTATTAAAAAGGCAATTCCATCCACCCCCGCCGCAATTTACGAGGCAATTTTTGAACATCCCACCTCGGAAAGCATGAACCTTTTGGAAATTGCGCCGCCGACTTTAATTTTTCGCCCAACGCAATTCCCTCAAAAAATTGGAAGGGGCTCCCCAGAGACAGCTACCGGCAAATTCGCCGCGGTAAATTTCCCATTAGCGTCATTGTTTGGCATTGCCTATGGAGTTAAGGATGCTTACGTCGTTTTTCCCGATAATTTCAATTTGGGAAATACCGATTATGACATTCTAATTACTTTGCCTGACCATCAAAAAGAAGCTTTGCAGGAGGAACTCAAAAAACGATTCGGGCTGACGGCGCATGCTAAAACACGTGAAACGGATGTACTGTTACTCAAAGTTGCCGATCCGGCTAGATTGCAATTGCATAGAACAAAAGGCGGTGGGTATCGCGACTACGCAGGGGGCTGGCCTGTTCAAAAACAGATTTTCAAAAATGTCGGACTTGCAGTCATTGCCGATTTTGCAGAAGTTGGGAAACCCGTATTGGACCGAACCGGGACCAAAAAGCATTACGACTTCGATTTTCCGTTGGCGGAACAAAAACAAAAATGGCTTACAACCGATGCTGGAATGTCTGCGTCCGCATACCAAAGCGTTTTGACTGAACAACTTAACCAGGCAGGTCTCGAACTTGTTCCCACCAACATGCCCATCAAAATGCTGGTCGTCGAAAAAGCGCCGCAGGCAACGATGACTAACTGGATTAGATGAAAAGGCAGGCACCATGAATTCCGCCGTGGCACATCGCGATGAGGCTTTCACTCTGGGCGAACTGCTGGTGGTCATCGCCATCATTGCTATTCTCGCGGCGTTGCTATTCGCTGTTCTGAAAGCCGCCAAAGACCGGGCCAAGGCAGTCGCTTGCGCGTCGCAGCTCAGACAAATTGGTGTCGCCTCCATCGCCTTCGCGAATCAGAATACCGACCGGTTTCCCGCCGCCACGATGCCCAATACGAATCGCTTCCTCAGCCCTTTCACAGCAGTATTGCATGAGGTTGGCACAACGAAACTTTTTCTCTGCCCGGCTGACAGCGAGCGATTTGCAGGCACCGACTTAACCTCATTGGATCGGAGCAATACAAGTTACTTCGTCAGCTATAGTGCCAACTTTGGTAAGCCAGAAAGCACAGTTTCAGGAGACCGGAACATCACGCTCATCAAAGAAGGAGTGCCAGGCATTTCCAACGGTGTTCCACTCCGCATCACCGGGGCCGTGCATCTTTTTCGCACCAACACCTTCGGGTGGTGGCGGGATATGCATCAATTGAAAGGCAACCTCCTGTTAGCGGATGGCAGTGTCCACACAACCAAGGCCCAGGAACTCAACACTCAAATCGCAGCTCAACCCGATCCTTCCTTCACCTGGTTCATTCCAAATGGCGATCGCACTTCTACCCGATAATCATGCTGTTGAAATGCTTTTCCCGCGACGTCAGCAGGTCTGTTCCGGCATATTTGGGCATGAAGTCTACAGTTGCCCAGTTGTCGAGGAACAGGGGTTTGAATGTTACGGTGCATTTGGTGTCGCTTGGCTTTGACATTCGAGGCGACTTCTCAGACCAACAAAGGAACCCCGACTCTTCGACGGCCCTGGGAAGGTCGCCCCGCTGTGTGAGTCAAATCGAAACCACTGACGGCAAGTTTTTGCCCAACGCGACGGTCGTTCGCATTGATCCCGCCACAAACGCCGTCTTGAAAGGCATGACCGTTGAAGGCGGCAGCGAACGAATTCAAACCGACCGAAAAGGACAATTCTCTTTCTCACGTGCCAATGCCAATGTTCATTTAGTGGTGGCAAACGACGAGGGCTTCAGTCTGGCTCAGAGCCTCGACCTCATCGAAAGTGCACATCATCCTCGCGTCAAGTGGGGATGCGTGCCGGCGCAACTCACCCAGTATTACAAATTTCTCAAATCCCGCGCCAATCAGCCGCGTATTCTTTCAGCCGGATACGCCCCAACGATACGTAGAACCGGCCATGGCACCCCCGCCAAAAGCTATATATTTATTGCAGAATTGATTTTGGCCCGTGATTGAGTTCAGCACGGGACGTGGTTTTGGTTTCCCAGCCACCGCCGAGCACGGCGTAAAGTGTCACCTGGTTGGCCAGTTTGGCCAGATGAAGAGAGACAAGTCCCTGTTGGGCCGCGTAGAGGGACCGTTGCGCGTCGAGGACACTCAGGTAACTGTCGATCCCCATGTTGTAACGGGAATTGGACAAGCGGTACGTTTCCGCCATGCCATGAACCAGGGATTGTTGCGCCTCGACCTTGCTGATCCACGGTGCCGCGGACGGCCAGGGCATCAGCCACCTCGCGGAATGCGCTTTGAATGGCCTTCTCGTATTGGGTCACAGCGATTTCCCGCTGCACCTTGGCAGCCCTATGCGCGGACCAGGTGCGCGCATCGAAAATCGGCATGACAATCTGCGGCGCATAACTCCATGTCCGCTGCCCTGTCTTGAAAAGTCCGGAAAGGTCGCTGCTGGAACTGCCAATGGCGGCGGTCAAAGAAATGCGCGGGAAAAATGCCGCCCGGGCCGCGCCGATGTCGGCATTGGCCGCCTTGAGCAAATCCTCGGCTTGCAGTACATCCGGCCGGCGCAGGAGCACTTCCGAAGACAAGCCGGCGCTAATTTCCCGGGGAGGAACGACACTGTCCAACAGGGCGGGAAGAAGGTCCGCCGGCGCCGGCGCGCCAACCAAGAGATTCAAAGCATTTTCGTCCAGCGCGATCAATTGATGAAAGCTGGCGATGTCCCGGCGAGCGCCATCCACCTGGGTTTGCGCGCGCTCAACATCCAAATCTGCCGCAAGACCCAACTCGTGCCGGCGCTTGACCATCTTGTAAGTGCCCCGCTGGGCCGCGAGAGTATTCTCCGCCACGGTCAGGCTCTCACGATCGGCAGCCAAAGCCAGATACGCGTTGGCCACGGACGAGACTAACAGGATTTGCGCGCTACGGCGCGCCTGCTCCGTGGCCAGGTATTCGGCCAAGGCCTGATCCTTAAGGCTGCGGATACGACCAAAAAAATCGATCTCCCAGGACGCCACACCAAGATTAGCATCGTATTGCCTGTAATCCTCCGTCTTTCCGATGGGCGACAGGAGGGCGGGCAGACGTTCGTCGATCCTGTCGCCGGTGGCGTTGACCGTCGGCAACAATTCGGCTCGCTGAATCCCATACTCCGCCCGGGCAAGTTCCACATTGAGAGCGGCCACGCGCAAATCACGATTGTTGGTCAAGGCCGCCGCAATGACTCGTTGAAGTTTTTCGTCGGTGAAAAAATCCTGCCATCCCAATTGCCGGCCATCCGGCGCACTGGTGACACCCGGGACTCCATCGTAAGCCGTGCCAGCGGGCCAGGCGGCCGGAACTGGCGCTGGCGGCCCGTTATATTTGGGAGCCATCGTGCAACCGGCCGGAATAAGGGCGATCCCAACCAGTAAAAGAAATGTGTTCTTGTTCATTTTATTTATTCCCGGATGGGTTCGGCTCAACGCTTGTGGCCCGAGGTTGCCGGCCCTGTTTGCCAAACGTTTTCTGGATCAATACGTAGAAAAGTGGCGCAAACAGAGTGACAAGAAACGTTGATGTCACCACTCCGCCCAACACAGCGGTGCCAATCGCTTTTTGAGCGCCCGCCCCGGCTCCGGTCGCAAAGGCCAGCGGCAAGACCCCGAATCCGAACGCCAGCGAAGTCATGATAATGGGACGCAACCTGAGTTTTGCGGCTTCCATTGTCGCTTCTATCAGCCCCATTCCCTCTTCCACCCGCGCCTTGGCAAATTGCACGATCAAGATGGCATTCTTCGTGGTCAAACCAAGGGTGGTGAGCAGGCCGATTTGAAAATAGATGTCATTGGGCAATCCACGCAGCGACGAGCCAATGACGCCGCCAATAACCCCCAACGGCAGAGCCAGCAGAATCGAAACAGGGATCGGCCAGCTCTCATACAATGCGGCCAGGCACAGAAATATCACCAGAATGGAAAAGGCGTAAATGGGAGCCGCCTGGGAACCGGCTTGCCGCTCCTGGTAGGAAAGCCCATTCCAGTCAAACCCGATGCCGCGAGGCAGTTGTTTGACAAACCCTTCCATGTCCCGCATGGCCTCGCCGGTGCTTCTTCCCGGCACCGACTCGCCCAATAGATTAATGGACGAAAAACCGTTGAAACGTTCCAGCCTCGGAGAACCAGATGTCCAGTGTCCGGAAGCAAAAGAGGAAAAAGGGACCATCCGCCCCGCGTTGTTGCGCACATAAAGTTTTTCCAGATCTTTGGGCAACATGCGATACGGGGCGTCGGCCTGGGCAAAGACCCTCTTGACGCGGCCACCTTGGATGAAGTCATTGACATACGCGCTGCCGAAGGCGGCTGAGATCGTGTTGTGAATATCGTTGATCTGTGCTCCCATTGCTCCCGCCTTGTCCCAATCCACATCGACCCGGTATTGGGGAACGTCCTCAAATCCATTGGGACGAACCTTGGTCAAAACCGGATCCTGCGCCACCATGCCCAGAAGCTGGTTGCGGGCCGCCATCAAACCGGCATGGCCCAAGCCGCCCCGGTCCAGCAATTGAAAGTCGAACCCTTTTGCCTGCCCCAGCTCGACGACGGCCGGCGGAGGAAAGGCGAACACCATGGCATTGCGAATCTGGGAAAACGCTTGCATCGCCCTTCCGGCCACGGCATCGACTCTCAGATCCGCCCGTTCCCGCAGTTTCCAGTCCTTGAGATCAACGAAGGCCAGCCCCGCATTCTGCCCCTGGCCGGAAAGGTTGACGCCGGAGATCGTCATGACGGATTTGACGGAATCTTTCTCGTGATTTAGAAAATAATCGTTGACACCATCCATCACCTGTTTGGTTTGCTCCAAGCTCGAATTGGCGGGAAGCACGGCTTGAACAAACATGACCCCCTGGTCCTCGTCCGGAAGAAAGCCCGTGGGCATCCGCCTAAAGAGGTATCCCATGGCCGTGACGATAAGAAGAAACAGGACCACGTAACGAAACTTCCGGGAGAGGAATTGACCGACCATTTTCAAATATCCGTTTCTGGCTCCCAAAAACAGGTGGTCAAACCAGCGGAAAAACGGCCGCAAAAACCAGATTCCCCCCTCTGCCGCCTCGTGCCCCTTGGCCACCGGCTTCAGGAATGTGGCGCAGAGCACCGGTGTCAAGACCAAGGCGACCACCACCGACAGAAGCATTGAAGCGATGATGGTCACGGAAAACTGGCGATAAATCACTCCCGTGGAACCGTTGAAAAACGCCATCGGTCCGAAAACAGCCGAAAGCACCAAACCGATGCCAATCAAGGCAGGAGTAATTTGGTCCATGGATTTGCGTGTGGCATCCAAGGGCGAAAGGCCCTCCTCGCCCATGATTCGTTCCACGTTTTCCACCACGACAATGGCATCGTCCACCAGCAAACCGATGGCCAGCACCATGGCGAACATGGTCAGCATGTTGATGGAAAAACCAAAAAACCCCAGTACCGCAAAAGTTCCCAGCAGCACCACGGGAACGGCAATCGTCGGGATCAACGTGGCCCGCATGGTTCCCATGAAAAGATACATCACCAGAAAAACCAGTGCGATCGCTTCGAACAAGGTCTTGACCACCTCGCCAATGGCCACCCTGATAAAAGGGGTGGTGTCGTAGGGATAAATGACCTTCATGCCGGGAGGAAAAAACTGGCTCATCTCGTCCATCTTGGCCCTGATGGCATTGGCCGTGTCCAAAGCGTTGGCGCCGGCAGCCTGCCGGATGGCCATGGCAGCGGAGGGCTTCCCATTGTAGAAGGCTTCCACATCGTAGGACTCCGTCCCCAGTTCCGTCCGCCCCACATCCTTGATCCGCACCCTCGATCCATCGGGATTGGTGCGAATGGGAATGGCGGCAAATTCTTCCGGAGTTTTGAGCAGGCTTTGGACAATGATGGATGCATTCAAACGCTGGCCTTTCTGCGCCGGCGCTCCACCGAACTGTCCCGCGGAGACTTCCACGTTGTAGGCCTGCAGGGCGGTGACCACGTCCTGTATCGTCATGTTGTATTCGGTCAGCTTGTCGGGATTCAGCCAGATGCGCATCGAATACTGGCTGCCAAATTCGTCCACCTCACCCACTCCAGGCACCCGCGAAACCACCTTCTCCAAGGTGGACTGGGCATAGTCGCGCAAGTCATTCCCGTCCATGCTCCCGTCTTCCGAAATCAGGCCGATGACCAGCAAATAGTTTCGGGTGGATTTGCTCACCATTACGCCCTGGCGTTGGACTACTTCCGGCAGGCTGGCCATGGCCAGTTGCAACTTGTTTTGGACTTGCGCCCAAGCCAGGTCCGGATCGGTTCCGGGGGCGAATGTCAACTCGACGCGGGCATTGCCCGAAGAATCGCTGGTGGCGGACAGGTATAGCATCGCATCGAAGCCGGACATCTTCTGCTCGATGATCTGCGTCACGCTATTTTCAACCGTCTCCGCCGACGCTCCGGGATAAAACGCGGTAACGGCGATGGACGGCGGCGCGATGAGTGGATATTGCGAAATGGGCAGAGTGTGAATCGCCAACCCGCCGGCCACCATCAAAACAATAGCGATGACCCACGCGAAAACCGGCCGCTTTAGAAAAAATCTCGATAACATGGTGTGTTGCCGCTAGTTCGATGCGGTGGTTGCCTGGGCCGTGGTCGCCGCTTTTGTCTCTGGTTTCCGTCCGTTGTCAAAAGAAACCGCCTTCACCAAACCGCCGGGCCGGACTTTCTGCATCCCTTCGGCAATCACCCGGTCCCCGGGCAACAGCCCGGATGAGACAAGCCATTGGTCGCCAATTGCCCGGTCGATGGTGAGCATCCGCATCTCGACCTTGCTGGAAGCGTCCACGATCAAAGCCAGAGGATTGCCTTTTGGATCACGCGACACGGATTGTTGGGGAATCAAAATGCCCTGCTCATTGACGCCTTCCTTGATCACTGCCCGGACAAACATGCAGGGCAGCAGAACCTCCTTAGGGTTTGGGAAAACCATGCGCAAGATCACCGATGCCGTGGTCGGATCCACCGAGACGTCGCGGAATTGTAGCGTGCCCTCCATCTGATACTTCGAGCCATCTTCGAGAATCAGCTCCACCTGGTTCGCATTTGTGCCGCCATGGTTCATCCGCCTCTCCTCCAGGCTGTGCCGCAACCGCAGCAGTTCGCTGGTGGACTGCGGCACATCCACATAGTATTACTCTGTTAAGTAATATCCGCAAAAACGTCGTCAAATTTTCGTCCGCAACAACTACAGAATCCGACCCATCGCAGCAGCCACGGACGCATCCTCCGGAGCGTCTGTTCCCACGTCA
>Ga0182030_10012980_pt1 | contig 16631 bp, 8 predicted proteins | sample 812S3MmetaG_FD_121299 | JGI IMG/M metagenome (GOLD analysis project Ga0182030, IMG submission 121299) | Permafrost microbial communities from Stordalen Mire, Sweden - 812S3M metaG (Illumina Assembly) | ecosystem: Environmental > Terrestrial > Soil > Wetlands > Permafrost | place: Sweden...
CAACTGGCTCTTGTATTGGTTCTCGATGATTTCACGCGCTTGCGCCAGTTCGGTCCGCGCTTCGCTGGTTTGTCCCAGCCGCTGATCGGCCAGGGCGAGGATGACGCGGGCGGTTGCGGTCCGGGGCGCAATGTATTCCGGGTAGTTCAAACTCCGCTCGCACCAGTCGGCGGCTTTGGCGTAATTGCCGCTGCGATATTCCACCAACGCCAGCGAAACGGAACACCAGGCCGCCAGAAAATCGTCCGGATGGGCATCCGTGTTGGTGGCGAATGACTGCGCGGCAACATCCGCGATGGGACGCACCACCTGCATCAGTTTTTCATCGGCGGGCAGCAGCAGGCTGATTTTGACAATGCGATCGGCGAAGGGATGGGCGCCGTCGGCGAAGCGGGACACTGCGTCGCGGCGAAAGTGTTCGTAGGCAGAGTCGTCGGCCAGTTCGACCAAGGCAGGCCCGCAGCGGAGATAATCCAGCGTGCAAACATCCGCGCCGTCCAACTGATCAATGTGCAGCAGGATATTGAAATGGCGGGCGGCTTCCGGCCACTGGTTTTGCAGGGCGTAATACTCGCCCAGCGAGCGGTACACGGCGGCTCCCTCGACCGTGGGCTGCGTGACCGAAATAGCATTCATCAAGCGGTCGGCGTCGTCATATCTTTCCTGGTTCAGCAGCACGGTGGCCTCGGTTATTTTCTCCCGGGTTTCCGCCCGCCGGCGCATTTCCGCTTCATTGGCGCGCGCCATTTCCGCCTGGTGCTCGGCGGCCACGGCACGCTGGCGGGCCGCCTTTTCCAGAAAAAAGAGCCGGGTGGAAGTGCTGAGCCCGATGACCAGCGCCGCCGCCACCGCGGTGCCGGCGAGAAAGACGATTTGGTTGCGGCGCACCAGTTTTTGGAACCGGTAGAGCCGGCTCGGCGGCCGCGCCAGGACCGGTTCGTTATTGAGATGGCGCTCAATGTCCATCGCCAGGCCGTTCGCGGTTTGGTACCGGCGCTGGCGGTCTTTTTCCAGCGACTTCATAACGATCCAGTCGAGGTCGCCACGCAGCAGGGAAATCAGCTTGGGCAGCTCGGCCCCGTGATGTTGGGCCACGGCCGTCAGATCTTCATTCTGCAGCGTCGTCACCATGGTCGAGGGCCGCTGCGGCTCGCGTTCGCGCAAGGTCCGGCGCATTTCATCCACGCCGTCCTGCATTAATTTTTTCGGGTCAAACGGCGTTCGGCCCGTGAGCAGTTCGTAAAGCAGGACGCCGAGCGAATAAATGTCGCTGCGCGTGTCCACATCCAACCCGCTCATCTCCGCCTGCTCCGGGCTCATGTAAGCCGGCGTCCCGATCATCTGTTCGTAGGCCGTGAACAGGGTTTTCTCCGTGAGCCGGATTTCGATGGCCTTGGCAATGCCGAAATCAATCACCTTCGGCACCGCCACGCCGTCGTGCAAGGTCACCAGAATGTTCGATGGCTTGATATCGCGGTGGATGATGCCCTTTTGATGCGCGTGTTGGATGGCGGTGCAAATCTGGATGAACAAATGCAGTCGTCCGCGGACGTCCAAATTGTTCTGGTCGCAGTAATCAGTGATTTTGACGCCACGCACCAGCTCCATCACGAAGTAAGGCCGGCCGGTCCCAGTCGCGCCGGCATCCAGCACCCGGGCGATGTTCGGATGATCCATCAGCGCCAGCGCCTGCCGTTCCGCATCAAACCGGGCGACGACGTTTTTAGTGTCCATGCCCAGCTTGATGATTTTCAGCGCCACGCGGCGGCGAATCGGCTGATCCTGCTCGGCCATATAAACCACCCCGCAGCCGCCTTCCCCAATGCGCTGCAAGACTTTATAAGGCCCGATATGCTGCCCTATCTGCTCGTCAATGGGGGCCACCGCCCCAGCCAGTTGCCCTTCCGGCGAGTCCGAGAGGAACAGGGCTTCCGCCGAACGCGCCGCGGATTTCAGGAAAGTGTCCGCCTCGACATTCGCGGCCAGCAATTCGTCCAAGCGGTGGCGCAGGGCGGAGTCCCCCGCGCATGCCTGCGCCAGGAACGCGTCGCGCCTCGCCCCATCCTTGAGTTGCCGCGCCGCTTCGAATAGCGCCTCCTCGTCTTGAATGGAATGCTTCATGCAGCGCCCGCCCTTTTGATTTCGCTCAACAGCCACGCCTTCGCGAACGCCCAGTGGCGCTCCACCGTGCGCTCCGTTACGCCCTGGACCTCGGCGATTTCGCGGTCCGTCATGCCGCCGAAAAATTTCATGACCACAATTTGCGCCTTTGGGGGGTCTTGCGCCTGCAGCTTTTCCAGGGCGTCCTCCAACTGCAGCACCTGCTCGTCGGGCGAGGCCGCCGCCAGATTAAATTCCTCCAATTCCACGCGAATTTGTCCGCCGCCATGCTTGAGCCGCGACTTGCGCCGGGCATTCTCGATCAGGATGCGCCGCATCGCCTCCGCCGCGGCCGCAAAAAAATGCCCCCGATTTTCCCACTTCCTGGGGCCGTTTCCCGCCACTCGCATCCACGCTTCATGCACTAACGCCGTGGCCTGCAGCGTCTGGCCGGATGCCTCTTGGGCCATGCGGGCCGCCGCGAGATTGCGCAGTTCATTGTAAACGAGCGGCAGCAATTCTTCCGAAGGATGACCATTCCCACTTCTAATTGCTTGCAGCGCCTGGGTAATATCGCTCATGGGCCAGCCCTAGCATAGGGGGCGTGTCCCGGTTCCGCAAATAATTTTCTCCAAGGAAATTAAAGGCCGCCGCCGTAAGCGACGCCCGCAAATTTCACCGGTGACTCATCACCGCTGCCGGGACGCGCGAGCCTCGCTGCCTCGGCCTGCCGCAAAAGAACTACTCAAAGGCTTTTACCTCGACCAAGGCAATCGAGGCGGGCCTCGGGTTGGCGAAAAGGATGCGAAGTTTTGACGTGTTTATGGGGCGGAACTTGATCGTATTTTCGCCGTTCGCCAAGGGATTCTTTGGCGTTGCGCGCGCATCGGGAACCTCCGCCCAATGGTCATCTACCCAATACTGGAGGAAATATTCCTTCGGCGTTTTGAATTTGATGCCATCGGCATAGAAATAGAGCTGTGCGGAGCTGAATTGTTTTGCGCCACCGAAATCCAGGCTGAACCAGTCCTCCGGAGCCTGTGATCCTTCATTGGACCAGTAGTTTCTGACATCCGGGTAGAACCAGACCCGGCCGTCCACGGCCTGATAGATTTCGTTTGAACTATTGATGGAGGCGGACGGCGCGGGAAAACCGCTCCTGACCATGTTTACGGCCAGATCAATCGGATGCAATGCGGCGGCGCCGGCGGGCTCGGGAATGGGGATGAACTTTCTTCCCAAATCGGATGGTGCCAGCACTTGATGACCATCCACATAGGCACAGAGTCCCCGCCCCTTATTGTAATGACTGCCATCGCGATCATAAACGATCGTCACCAAATGGCCATGATACGAAACGTTTTCCAGACAGAAATAATCAATCGAATTGGTGGTGTCCGTATCCCTGGGTATCAGCGGGTTTATTTCAAGCGTGCTGTCCGCCCGGGGCCGCAGCCCGGTGAGGCCGCTAATGATCAAGTCGTTATAACCCGAATGATTATAGTGATGGCTCCGCGGCAGGCCCACGATGGCATTTCCGGTGTCGGGATTGTAATCTTCCTGCAAATCCGGGTGCCCCGCCATGTAGTGTTGGCGGGTGTACTGTTTCAGCAATCGGACATAATCGCCGGTCTGAACCACTTTCTGGGTGTAATCATTTAAAAGATTGGCCATGGCTTCAAGCACCAGGGTGGTGTCAAACGGCCAGGTCGGTCCGTTCCACTGACATTCCGGCAACCACTTCCCTTCGACGGTGACATACCGGTATTGCCGCAGGTAATACTCATAGCTGGGTTCGACCGTGCGCAGACCGTAAGGACCGCCAAGTTCAGTCGGTGACAGCAGATGTTCCCAGGCGGCGTCAAATTTCGGATCGCCGTCAGGCAGTTCAAATGACCAGGGAACATATCCGGCCAGCTCGCGGCCCCGGATAAAATCCCAATAATGCACAAATTGATTGTCAGCCTTGAACCGGTCGCTGAAGTGCTGCAGGCCATCATTCCAAAGATTTGTCTCCACGGCGTTTCGCAGCGCCGCAGCGGTGGCGGCGAACGCGTTGGCCGTGTTTGTGTCACCTGCCAATGCCGACAGTTTGCTGATGGCCACAGCGTTGGCGAACATGAAGCTGTTGATCGTTGGGCGGAAGGCGTCGCCGTGCAGGAAGCCGTCCCGGCCACCGGTGGCGTCAATCGAGGAGATGGTGTATTCGGTGGCGTCGAGGATGGGCTCAATGGAGTACAGTCCTTTGGTCGGATCGTAGCGATTGGTCCACAATTGGAAAATGTGTTTCATCGACTCCAGGTTCTTGACCGCGAAAGCCCGGTCTCCATTCACCAGGTAACGGCCATAGACGGCGGCCGCAATCGCCTCGCTGAAATGCCGGTCATTGCCCCCGGAATACATAAAGTTGATGTAATCGTCGAGATAACGGCCGTCCTTCAGCCAGCGGCCCTCGTTGATATGGAAGGCGGTGGCGTCATTGAGGCTCTCATAGGGTTTCAAGGACCAGCTTACGTCGTCCAGAAATTCCGTGACAATATATCCGCGACGGCCAAGGTCCTTCAGGTGGGACTTGTAAAGCTTCCAGCGGTAATAATAAATCTGAGTGATTTCCGGATCGGAGCAATCAAAAAAGGGAATGTTTTTTTCAAACCATGGGGCATCGTTACTAAAGAAACGTGTGGCCAGGGAAGCTTGGGGCAGGAAACTCGTTTCCTCCTGGCCGGCGATTGACGGCGAAATGACCACGCCGGACAACCAGAGCGGCAGGATCAGGCCAGCCAGACAATATATTTTAGAACGGCGGTGTATCATGTAGTGCAAGTAGCCACAGTCTTAAGCCACAGTCAGTGATAATTGCGGCAGGCCGCGGCGGAATGCAAGCGTGAATGCTGCCGGGGCCATGAATTCAGTATCTCAGCCGAAAATATCTGGCCTGGTTGGTGGTGGGAACGATCAAGCGGTTGGTGCCATTGGCAAAAACGATGGAATTACTCCAGGGCGACCAAATGCTTCCAGTTCCCAGACTAAAGGCGGATTGAATGGTGGCCGCATTGCTTAGCCAGGAGATCACGGCATTGGTAACGCTCAAATTGATTTGCAATGCGACCGGCGCAACGCTGACGGTTTGCGACAGCGTGTAGCCCAGATAGCTTGCGGTGATGGTGGCCGTGCCAGCCGACACGGCGACCAGGGTGTCATCGGGGCCGATGGTGATGACGTTTGTGTTGCTGGACTCCAGCACCAGCCAGGGACTGGACAGGATCGAGTGATTCGTGAGGTTCTGAAAATCAGCCGCGACCCTGGCCGTCTGAGCCGCGGAACCCAAGGGCTGCGTCGGCGGTAGATTCATGGAGATTCCCGTGAACTGGCCCGGGTCCGCCGTGGTCACGGTTTGCAAACCAAACAAGCCGCCGGCGATTTGACCCGGAAGCGCTTGAAACAGGATTGTTATATTTGTCTGTCCTGCGGTCAGGGCCGCAGGGACGGGATAATAAACCGTAAAGAACTGGCCGGGATCATCGTTCGTAAGCGTCTGCGTGGCGAGGACGGTTCCGTTCGCGAGCACATCAAACACGCGGTTGCCTGAATCGCTTCCCCAATAGGTGCAGGCTATGCTCATGGCCTCATTGGACAGCACGGACAGGGTGTAACTGAACGAGCCGGTGACCGACAGGTTTTCGTTGGCATCGCGCCAACTTCGTCCGCCGTAGCTGCCGGTATTGCTGTTGGTGGCCACGAGGTTATGCGCTGTCTCCGAGGTTGGATCGCCGATGCTCACCTGGTCAGTAATGCGGGCCTCGGCCACGGCATTGGAATTTGCAAATTGCTGCCAGGCGGCCGCGGACATCAGATTCCAATAAACCGCGTAGCGCTGATGTTGCACTTGGTAAAAGGGAACCAAGGTGGCCTCCCGCGGCTGGCCAAGCCCCCGCGTCTGAAAGGTCAACGGCTGCCCGGGCACCGGAACGGTATTGCTCAAGAGTGTCGGGATATCGGCAACCAGCGTCGGCACCAGGGCGGTTGGAATGGCAGTGCTGACCAGGTCAAGCTGGCCGGCGGCATAATCGCTCGCGGGCATGCCGTTCGTCCCCAGCACGCCGGCCAGCAGAATGGGTCCGTAAAACAGAGCCACAGTATTCGTGGTGACCTGCAGGAGTTCAGTTCTTAGCGTCATCGGAAAGCGGATCTGCACCTGGTCGTTATTTTCCCAGTTGCGCGTGACGCCCACATAACTGCCGGCGGAATTGGTGATTGTCTGCAGAACGCCGTTAATCCAAAGCAGCATTCCCGATTGCGCCCAAAATGGATAGCGGATATACAGAGTCAGCGGCACCGCGTTGGTGCAATGAAAAGTCAGCGCGGTGGTGTCGCTTTGGGGAAAGGTGGTGTTCTGGATCACGGTCAGTCCTTCGTCCGGCCAGCTCAATTGCGACGCGATGAACAAATTCAAGTAGAGTGAGTTCGTGCCATGAAAATAAATGGTGTCGCCATATTTGGAATGATTCTCCACTCCGGTGCCGTCGCAACACCAGAAGGAATTCGTCGTCGTTGAGTACGTTTTGAAGCTGCCGGGTTCCAGCGACACAAAGTAGGTCATCTGTGCCTGTTCCGGCTCCTGCGAGCCCAAAATCTGATTGTAGAGCCCGCGTTCGTAGAAATCCATCGTGGCGGCGGCGGGTGACCATTCGAACATATGCCGCGTCAGCTTGAGGATGTTGTAGGTGTCACAGGTTTCGCAGGTCTCCGGTGTCAGGTGGGCTGGAAAATCCGTGATCGGAAAAAAGTATTCGCTTTCGCTGTCGCCGCCGATGACATAGGAGCGATAATTGGCCACCCGATTCCAATAGAAACTGGCGATCCCCTGGTAATAGCTGTTCCCGCTCATCTCATACTCACGCGCCACGCCGTTTAGCTTCGCATTCTGGGTGTTGGCATGCCATCCGTCCAATATGTCCTGGTCTTCCGAAAGCGGAACGAACAGCGACTGCATGTCAAAATCCTCGGCGATCCGGAGATAATTGGAATTGCCAGTCACGCCATAAAGGCTGGCCAGCACCTCGGCCATGCCGCCGTATTCAGTATTCAACATGGCCTGAATCTGGCTGGTGTTGAGTTGATCCAGGCGGAATTGCGCCCAGTTGGCCATATTCGTGAGCACCGTGAGCGCCTGCGGGTTGCCGGTATGTTGCCAGGTATCCAGCAATCCAGCCATGATTTTATGCAGCGTGTACCAGGGCGCCCACACGGACTGTCCGGCAATCAAATCGGTAATGTAGGATTCGGGATAAGCCGACAAATAACCGGTGTTGAAACCCGCGGCGGGAGAAGCCGCCTGGCACTTCGCGAGTTCGCCCACGAGGTAATCAGTGCGCGCCTTGAGCGCCGGGTCGCCCGTGCTCGCATACATCTGTGAGCAGGCGGACAAATAATGGCCCACAAAATGGCCGCGCAGTTGGACACCGGGTGCTTCCCATCCGCCGTAAGGAACCGCGTTGCTGGTGGGAAGACCGACATTGACCCGGAAATTATACAGCAACCGATCTGGATCAAGGCTCAGCAGATAGGCTTTGTCCAGCAGCATGTTGGTTTGGAATGGACTGGGCAGAAGCGTGACGTTGGTCAGATCGAACGGAACCACGACGAGTGGATTAAATGCTGCCGGCGCATTGGAAACAGCCGTCAAAGAAACCAGAAAGACGCGATCGCCAGCGAGTGAATTCAACGTAGTGTCAGCCACACCGGTGGCACTGCCATTATACGCGTTGCCGCCTGCAAATACGTTATTGGAAGTGCCCAGCCACTCGAAAAAGGTTCCCGTGGTGGAACTGGTCACATCAAATCCGTAAGTCTTGTTGGCGGCCAAAGCGAAAGGCGAAGCGAGAGTGATTTGAACCCACTTGCCATCTCCATTGGTCGAATTTTGAGTGCCGAACCATCCCTCGCTTCCGGTCGTGGTGTACGTCTCCGTGTCCAGGGCGAATCCGGCAGTGCCCGCCAGGGAGGGATCGGTCACCCTGACAGTGATGGTTACGCCGCTGTTCATCTGCCACCAGGTGAGCGCCGTGTTGTTAGTGTAACCGACATGTCTCAACCAAACCGCGGTCATCACATAACCATTGGAATTGCTGCCGGTGGTGAAGGTTTGCCCCTGGTCCGCGCGGTCTCCTGCCACGTAAGTGAAAGCGTCATTGGCGGCGCCATCGGTGAAAATGGCCCCGTTGCCGACGTTCAAGGCATCATGGTCCGCGCCGGCAAAACTGTAAACATCGTTGCGGCCAGGAAGCGGCGCGGAGGGGGAGAGGGCCAGCGTGGCTGCGGATGTCGGATGCAGGAAGCAGGGATTGCACGCCACGGCCATGAGACCTGCCAGGCAAATGGATTTGAATTTCATTTCTTTGGTCGCCCATCTTCAGTACTGCACCGGAGCAGCGAAGCGAGATCGGTTGCCCCGGCAAAAAACTTTTCAGCGTCCGACTGGAGGGCCACCAATTCTTCGATCCGGTCGCGCGTGGCCGGGTCTTGCAGACAGGCCTGTTCGAGAAAGGCCCGCCGAGCCGGTCCGGTCAGGTGCCTTACCGCTTCAAATAGTTCAAATTCCCGTTGAATTGGATGATTTGCATTCACATAAAGAAGAAGCGCGTCCGTTCTTCGAGGACGCGCCTCTGAGATCACTGCTGATTCATAAGCTCACATGGTTTATTGCGCGATCCGATAGAACTTCGCACCAGTGGCCGGAATCGGAATTACATAAGGGCTGGCGGTCGCCGCGGTTTCGTTGGTCCACGCATTCGGATTCGCCAGATTGGTGCTCGATTGCAGGCCGATTCCGATTACATTCCACACAAATGTGAGATTGCTTCCGGACTTGCTGAGATGGAGGGTCGGCCGGGCAAAGAGGCTGGCGGTAAAGCCATTGACCGTCGTGCTGGTAGTGGTCCCAGACGTGTTCAGTGCAAAAACCCCGACGGTCATGTTCGTATTCCCGTCGAGATAACTTAATGAAGCATTCGGCGTTACGTTGAGCCCGTTTACGTTTGCGCTCCAAACGCCCGCGGCGGAGGCTATGTTGACCACCATTTCCCCCGTGGGCGCGGCCGCGGTGGCAATGCCGATGTCATTGCCATTCTCATTGCCCACTCCATACGCGCCTGGGTCGGCGGTGAAATCGGTGTTGTAGATGATGCCGCCGCGCACCATGTTGGTGTTTGCTGTACCGGCGAATATGCCCGCTTGATCATAGTTTTGGCCAACTACCGAATTGGTAAGGAACCCAGTGACCACAAAATCCTGGGATCCGTTAAAACCAATCGTGGACAGGTTGAAGCCAACGGCTTCGGCGGCGCTCATATTCAGCTGTCCATTGAAATCGAATGTGGGGGACGCGATGTCCAAAACCCCATCAGCGGTGTCCAGCAGCAGATTGGGATCGTCGGTGGGGATGGCAGATCCAGTGCCGGCCAGGCGGGTGCTAAAGCCGGTGCCGACACCATTTTGATCCAGGATGCTGCCGCTGCTCGTGCTGAAGGTCAAGTTCGTGGTGACGGACGGGAGGACCACCCCGACGCGGGCCACGGTGCTCGTGAAGCTGCCAAAGAGGTTGGTGATCACGACGAAATAGCCGCCGATGGTACCGTTGTTGGTGTTTGCCGCGGCGATGGTGAGCGTGGAATTGGTCTGCCCGCTCAAGAGTATGTCTGTATTAGAATACCATTGGTAAGAAAGCGGGGTGGTGCCGCTCACGGCCGGGGTGAAAACCGCATTGGCTCCCTGTGGCACCACTTGATTGGCCAGCTTGTTGGTAAGCGTGGGCGCCGAATATTCAGGCACCCAGTTATCCCCCACCATCTCCACGAGAAATACGCGATTACCCAGGAGCAGGTTGGTCGTGTCATCCGGCACGCCCGCTGTAGCGGTGCCAATATATGCCTCGCCTCCGCTGTAAACATTGTTGGTGGTCCCGAGGGTTTCAAAAAAGTCGGCGTCTGAGCCCATGACATCGAAACCATATTGGGTGTTTGGCTGCAACAGGAGATTCGTCCCCGCACTGGAAAATCCCAGGCGCAGCCAGATCCCCGTTCCCGTCAGCGAAAAATTGAAGCCGCCGGGGTTGTTGATCTCCGTGCCGGAGACGGTGACGGCCTCGGTATCCAGCGCGAAGCCGGCGGTGTTAACCTGCGACGGATCCGTGAGTCGGAACGTGAACGTCGGGTTGGCGTCAGCGGCGAAGCTCCAATAAGTGTCCACGGTATCGGTGGTATAACCCGCCTGCCGGATCCAGATTGCCGCCACATGATAACCGCCGGCTTTGGAGCCGGTGGTGAAGAATTGTCCCATGTTGGCGCGGCCATTGGCCACATAAGTGAATCCGTCATTGGCCGCACCGTCAGGATAGATGGCCTTCCCGTCGTTCACATTGCCGCTGTCATTCGGCGAGCCGGCGAAATTATACTGATCATTCGCGGTCGGCGTGGGGGCGAATGGTTGAAAATTGAGATTTTGTGCCGGCGAGGATGCGGCGAAGAACACGCCCGCCATCAGGCCAGCCAGGCCATTGAGTCGAATGAATCGGTTTTTCATGGGTTATGAGGGTTTTTTTCGTTGGATTGATTGTTGTACTCGTTGTTTAGCCGCGAAAACGGGTCACCACCAGAAACTGGGAACCGGGCCGTCATTTGACAATACCGAACGCCAGTGCAGATCCACCAGCTTGGTCCAATCGACGTGACCATCGCACATGCCCCGGTTGCCCCCCAGCGCCACATTGCCATTCACGTGTGGGGAATTGAAAAAAGGCACTCCGCCTCCGGCTGCTCCGGTCGGAACGTTGATATAGGAATAGCCGAACTTCTGCGCCTCGGTGCAATTCCCGGAGTCGGTGATGGTGGCATCCGCCACGAGCACGCGGTCGGTTGAAGGAACGCCGTTGGCGGGAATAATGGAGAGGTTGATATTCGTCAACATCACGCCGTGATTGTCCGTGCCGCCGGGGAAGGTGTTTGCATAACCGGTTCCCCGGTAACCGCCATTGTTATAGCCCAGCGGGTTGTCTAAACCGTTGGTGCCGCCCCACAAGATATTATTGTCCTGGTCGCTGAATGACGGGCAAAAGAAGATGTGCCGCTGGGTTCCATTTTGGGCCAGCGAACTGACCGTTTCGACGGAAACATCCCATGGCCAAAACCCTTTTACCATCAGGGGCAGTTTATTGGCGCTTTCATTGGCATACATCTGGCAGGCCAGCCCATATTGTTTCAGGTTGCTGGCACAACTGATGCGCTTGGATCGTTCCTTGGCCTTGGCCAGGGCGGGCAACAGCAATGCTGCCAGAATGGCAATGATGGCAATGACGACGAGCAGCTCAATCAACGTAAACCCTCTGCCGAAGCAACGGGCATAACGGAGCCCTATACGAGTTGCGAAGGGGCGGCTTCGCTTGATTTCGGTCAATAGCATGGTGGTTCTACTGAGAGAAGCGGATTTGTCCCCCTGAACCCGACAAGAAATTTTAAAAAATATTCCAGTGGATGCGGAACCCGCCGGGCCGGGGGACCAGGGCGCCTTCCGCGTTCAGGTTGTGGTCCGCAGATTGGCAGTGGCTTCTCGCAAAAGCACCCGCGCAAAAATCCAGTCAAACCAGAAGCCGGCATCGCCCGCACCGATTTCCACTCCCTTGCTGAAGCGACTCTCGATTTGCGCGCGGGCCTGGGCCAGTTCGGAACGCGCCAGGTCGGTCTTCCCCACGCGAAAATGAGTCATGGCCAGCACCAGTTGAAGATTGGCGGTGCGCGCCGCGTTCCCGCTTTGATAGGTGATGGATCGCTGACACCAGCTTTCAGCGGCGGCACGATTACCGCTGCGATACTCAAGCAGCGCCAGAGAGAAAGAACGCCACGCCGCCAGCGATGGATCCATCTTTTGGCCGCCCGCCAGGGAATTGGAGGCAATTTCCGCCAGGGGATGCAAGACGTCAAGCAGTGGCTGGTCCGCGGGCGTAAGCAAACTCATTTTTATCACCCGCTCCGCCGCCACCGGATTGGAGGTCTTGGCAAAGTGGGTGACCGCCGTGTGCCGGAATCGCTCATATCCGCCGGTGTCGCCCAGCTCCAATAGCAGCGGCCCGTAGCGAAGATAATCCAGCGTGGTTATGTCCCAATCATCGGGCTGGTTCACCTGCAGCAATACCGCGAACCGATCCGACGCCTGCTGCCAGCGGCCATTGGACGCGTGCCAGTCACCGAGCGTGCGAAACAAGGCGGCATACTCAAGGTTGGGTTCCGAGGCGGGAATGCCAGTCACCATCCGATCGGCTTCCTCAATTTTATCCCGGCTGAGAAACACGGTGGCTTGCGTCAATTTTTGCCGGTTTTCAGCCTGCAGCCGCAGCTGGTCGGCTTCTTCGCGCAAACGAATCTGCTGCTGCTCGGCGGACACCGCCCGCTGCCGGGCTTCGCGTTCTTCCAGAAACAGCCACGTCGAAATGCCCAGCCCCGTCAATAACGACAGGCTCACCGCGGCAATGGCCGCGAAAGTCATTTTATTTCGACGCACCAGTTTTTGCAGCCGGTAAACCCGGCTCGGCGGCCGCGCCACCACCGGCTCATTGTTCAAGTATCGCTCAACATCCATCGCCAGGCCATTCGCCGTCTCATATCGCCGTCGCCGGTCTTTCTCCAGCGCCTTCATCACGATCCAGTCCAGATCGCCGCTCAACGATGAAATCAATCGCGGCGGCTCGGCGTGATGCTGGGCGGCGATCGTCGTCAATTCCGTCTGGCCTAGCGTGGTCAGCAGGGTGGAGGGCGCCTGCGGCTCGCTTTCCCGGAGAGTGCGGCGCAGCTCATCCATTCCAGACGCAATCAACTGCTTGGAATCAAACGGGGTCCGGCCGGTGAGCAGCTCATAAAGCAGCACCCCCAGGCTGTATATGTCGCTCCGCGTGTCCACGTCCAAGCCGCCCAGGTTTGCCTGTTCCGGGCTCATATAGGCCGGCGTGCCGATAAACTGGTCACGGGCCGTATATAAAGTGTTGTCCGTCAGCCGGCCCTCGGTGGCCTTGGCGATCCCGAAGTCAATCACCTTGGGAACCGGCGCTCCGTCATGCAAGGTGACGAGCACGTTGGACGGCTTGATGTCCCGATGAATCACGCCCTTCTGATGCGCATGTTGGATGGCGTGGCAAACCTGGATGAATAAGGACAGCCGCTCCCGGGTTTCGAGATGATTTTGATTGCAGTAGTCCGTGATTTTCACGCCATGGACCAGCTCCATCACAAAATAAGGCCGGCCCGATTCCGTCGCGCCGGCATCCAGCACGTGCGCGATGTTGGGATGGTCCATCAGCGCGAGCGCCTGCCGCTCCGCATCAAATCGCGCAATCACGCTCTCCGTGTCCATCCCCAGCCGGATGACCTTCAAGGCCACTTTCCGGCGAAGTGGCTGTTCCTGCTCAGCCATATAGACCACCCCGCAGCCACCTTCGCCCAGACGTTGCAACAATTTGTAATGGCCGATGACCATATTGGTGCTTTCGACCTGGCTGCCGGTCTCGGGCACGGTTGCGTCCGCCGGCCCCGCCGGTTCCTCGGCCGGCTTAATCTCCCGGGCCAAATCCAACGGGCTTACGCTAAAAAAGTCTTCAGCCGACCGGTGAACCGCGAGCAGTTTTTCCAGCCGGCTGCGCAACGGCGTATTTCCGTTGCAGGCCTGGTCTAAAAACGCCGCGCGCACTGCCGGATCGTCCAACTCTTGGGCGGCCTCGAACAGCACTTTCTCGATTTGTTTGGAATCTGTCATCAGGCGAATGGCCGGGCTCCAGTTGAATAAGCGCAACCGGCGCCCAAAAACCGACACCCCGGGAAATCACTTCTCCACTTGAATCATTTCGAACAGCGAGGCTTTGGCGTAGGCCCACTGGCGCTCCACCGAACGTTCCGTCACGCCCAAAATCTTCGCCACTTCCTTGTTTGTCAGCCCGCCAAAGAATTTCAAGGTGATCACCCGGGCGCTTTCCGGATCATCTTTCTCCAATTGTTCCAAACCCTGGTCCACCAACAACACCCGGTCATCGGTCGTGGTCGCTGCCAGATCCACATCGTCTATCGACACCTTCTCCATTCCGCCGCCGCATTTGAGACTCGACTTGTGACGTGCCCGGTCCACCAGGATCCGGCGCATGGCCAGGGCGGCGGCACGGAAAAAATGCGTCCGATCGCGCCACGTCCGCCCTTCTTCCTTGACCAGGCGCAGCCATGCTTCATGTACCAGAGCCGTCGGTTGCAGCGTTTGGCCACTCGCCTCTCCGGCCATCCGGGCTGAGGCAAGCCGACGCAACTCGTCGTAAACCAGAGGCAACAAGTCCTCGGAAGCGCTGTTCTCTCCCCGGGCGATGGCGTCGAGCAACAGCGTGATTTCGTTCATTTCGCGAACATATCCAGTCACAGGGGTCTTTGCCAAACATAATTAATAATCGCCGCCAGCGCGGGCTAATACTCGCCGCTCGCCCCCCGGCTCGTTTAACTCGCTGCGAAACCAATAAACCATTAACCCGGAACCAAGGCCATCGGGTAACACCCTTTCGGCACAGCGATGCTCCCACTCGGATCACAGTTACTCTTGGCAGACGGGGAGTGGCGGGGCCTGCAAGTGCTTTGCTCCGGACGCAATTTGTGGCTAACTGGAGCGAATGTTGTCCGGCGCGCCCCTGAATTTGCTGCCGCTGCCCCGCTCCCTGAAGCAGCTGCCAGGCGCCTTTTTGCTGCCGAAAGCGATGCCCGCGGCCGCCATCCAGATCGTCCGCACCAATGCGGCCCCGCCGCAACCGGAAGGCTATGCGCTGACGATTGACCGCCACGGCGTGACGATTCAGTTTCGCGAACGAGCGGGGTTGCACGCCGCCGCGGCCACCCTCCGGCAGTTGGTGCGCGAGCACGGCCGGCGGCTGCCGTACCTGCGAATCCGGGACTGGCCCGACTTTGCGCGCCGGGGCGTGATGCTGGATGTCTCGCGCGGCCGCGTGCCAAAGCTGGAGACGCTGCTGGAGCTGGCGGAAAAGCTGGCGGATTTCAAGATCAACGAATTGCAGCTTTATACCGAGCACACGTTTGCCTATCGCAAATACCGGTCCGTGTGGCAAAGCTGGGGCGCGTTGACCGGCCTGGAAATCCGCGTGCTGGACGCGCGGTGCCGGGAACTGGGCATTGACTTGGTGCCCAACCAGAATTCGTTCGGGCATTTGCGGTATTTCCTGGCTGACAGGCGATTGCGGAAGCTGGGCGAGCTGGCCGAACCGTACGAGGCGGAGACGGGGGATTTTCTGCGACGGCCGACGACGCTGGCCCCGAATCATCCGGGCACCCTGCCCTTTTTGCGGGGACTGTACGACGAGCTGCTGCCGAATTTTTCGAGCGGTTACTTCAATGTCGGCTGCGACGAGACCTGGGATTTGGGACGGGGGCAAAGCCGGGCGCGCTGCGCCGCGCGGGGCCAAGGGCGGGTCTATGCCGATTTCCTGAAAAAGATCCACCGCGAAGTAAAGGCGCGCGGAAAAACGATGATGTTCTGGGGCGACATCATTTTGAAACATCCCGAACTGATCGCCGAATTGCCCAAAGACGTGGTGGCGCTGAATTGGGGCTATGAAGCGAACCATCCCTTTGCGAAGGAGGCGGCGGCATTCGCGCGGGCCAAAATCCGGTTCTACGTGTGCCCGGGCACGTCCACGTGGCAAACGCTGATCGGCCGGCATGATAATGCGCTGGCCAACCTGCGCCAGGCCGCGCAGGCGGGAAAGAAATTTGGCGCGGCGGGTTTTCTAAACACCGATTGGGGCGATGGCGGGCATCCGCAACCGCTGGCGGTGAGCTGGCCGATGTTCGTGGCCGGCGCGGCGCGGGCTTGGAATGCGTCCGCCTTGGATGAAACCACGCTCGCTCACGTCCTGAGCCGGGACGTGTTCGAGGACGAGACGGGCTTAATGGGCCAGGCAGCGCTCCAACTCGGCTTCGTGCATCAAAAATTGGGCGTTCGGGCCGCGAATGAGACGCCGCTGGGGACGGTCATCGCCGCGCCGAAGCCCGCAGAGCGCGAATTGTTTTGCCGGAACGGGCGGAAGTGGTTTTCGCAGATTCCGCGGAGCCGGATTTTGGAGGCGTTGGCAGCAATTCAGGAACAGCGCGCACGGATCCATCGCAGCGAGTGCATTTCGGACCGTGGACTTCTACTGGCGGTGGAACTGGACCTGGCGGCGCGCATGGCCGCCCAGTCCTGCAAGTTCATGCTGTGGCAGCAGGCGGTGGCGGCCGGAAGAACGTCCACCGCCAAGGTGCTGGCGCGGGCGGGAATCCGCGAGCTGCAACACTTGGAGCGGGATTTTAACGAGTACTGGCCGCTACGAAACAAGGCGGGCCCGGAGCATTGCACGCCGTTTTTGCGCTGGCGCATCGACGATTATTCACGCTGAGCCGGAACGATTCAGTTGCCCTGCGCCCGGACCGCGACCTTCAGGTCGCTTCACCGTGGAGCGTGACGAA
>Ga0182030_10012981_pt1 | contig 16631 bp, 15 predicted proteins | sample 812S3MmetaG_FD_121299 | JGI IMG/M metagenome (GOLD analysis project Ga0182030, IMG submission 121299) | Permafrost microbial communities from Stordalen Mire, Sweden - 812S3M metaG (Illumina Assembly) | ecosystem: Environmental > Terrestrial > Soil > Wetlands > Permafrost | place: Sweden...
CACGCCGCAACCCCTCCCACACCACCCCCCCCCCCCGTTTTCGCATCACCCCGCCATCTCCCTCCTCACTACCTATTCATTCATTGATTCATTCGCTCATTCTCCCATTCTTCATTCTTTCATTACCAGCCAATCTCCTCCTGGAAGCCTAAATCGTTCTTTGTCCGGGATGGGGATGCGCGCATAGAAATACCCGTCGCCCTTTCTTCAATTTCAATACGCTCATACTTGCCTTTGTTGCAGGCGGGAGGCGTGTCTTGATCCCGAGATCCAAGAGTCGCAGCTGATTTGCTCAAGCTCCTTGCAAGCATCCGTTCTAGGCGTTCCCTTTCAAGGGTTCAGATTTCCGTGGATCCTCATTCGCTCCTGGTTGGCGCCCACAACTTTCGGTATTGGGCTATTTTTGGATGGTGCGTATGGACGGGCCTTGTCCTCATTGGCAGTATGCTGACACTCTTTAGTTAGAGCCAACAATATTCAACCCTTGCCATCGCCAACAACGTCTTCGTTTCTTTAAACTCGAACCTCGAATTTTTTGACTTTCAGACATCGACGCTGAGCTTTGCGACAGTTCAGCCAGGGCATTCAGTGCTCCTGCCGGACGAGAACAATTGCAGGAGCCTTCAACTTCACTGCCCCTGCCCTACTAGACTAGGTTGACTCGGTTGACTAGAGAGGCTGTTCGTGATCGTCTAAGCATCCTCTGTGGCGGTGGTTGATCATCCAGTATAATCGGATTCCAATTGCAATCTGAGACGACCGAATCCTTCGTCCTTTTTTTCTCTATTTGGGCAATTCAACGATTGAGGCGCGTCATCTGGAACACTGTTAAGCGCTAGACACAAGGTCTCCGACAATTTGACCTACTCCGAAGCGCCGCATATACTCTGGTAAGTACTTCTATTTCCATTTTCGTTTCTATCCTCCTCGTACGCAATGCCGGAGAGACATCATCTCTAAATCAGCCTAAGAATCTGCGCAAACCGTTTGTGTCTGGCTACACACGGCTGCCTTTCTTCTACCTTCCTTTGCTCCAGAGATGATGCATCTTGCAAACTTTCGCTTCTCAACATTGTCGTTATACACCTACATATTATAGTCATGGCACCGCTATCGAGTCTTCAGAATGCTAATAGTCGATGTTTGAAGAGGTCGTTCACCGCTGTCACCATATCCGCACCGCCTTCGCCTGACCGCGGAACACATTCGAACACAGGCGGATTCGAGGCGAGGAAATCAAGACAACGAAGCGATAGGAGTCCCGTCGAACCTCCATCGCCTAAAGGCCGTGCGCCTCGTCGAGTTAAAGACATGCCATCAGCAGCTGGCCCGCGATTGTACGAAAATCGAATACCTTCTTTTATGTCCGTTTATGATATGGATTCGAGTGCGATAGAAAGCCCGGGGGTGGATCCTCCTAACAAGGCGGCCGCGACGACATACATGCCCCAACAATTCCAACAGAGATTGATACAAAATCAACCACAGCAGTACCAGGAAGGTGAAGTCTTACATTCTCACCAACATCGAGAAAGCACATCCACTCAAGCTTCCGACTCAACAGACTCATCGCCAACAACAACAATCTCTACTGTAGATTCGTCGTCATTATCAGATCCATCGCCAAGCTCTTCTCCCGAATCCCCAATAACCTTGGTACCTTTATCCTCGTTCTCTGGGTCAAGCTTCGGTTTAGACTCATTTCAGAGCCTCAAGATGGTAGATACCACTCCCATACGATTGCCTTTAGATAACGAACGGCCCATGACATCTCCTTCGCCCCGAAAACCAAAGAATCCAAAGAGTCTTGCCCTCAATCTCAATTCTAGTGTCGAAGCTCTGCAAACCTCAGAACCCTCGTCACCTTCATTCATTAAACCGCCTGCACCACCTGCACTGAAAGGAAGGAGAAAACCTAGTTTACTGAGTCTGAACACGGGTGCGGCCAATAAGCAAACTCTGTCTCTAGCACCTCTCGCTTCTCCAGGAGTTCCAACAATGTTGCAACGGAGAGGCTTAAAACATTCAATTTCATCCCCCCAAATCTTATCCACTCCAGGCTTTGGACCTGCAGGTGGCATGAGTTTTGGTAAACAAAATCTTCCGAGATTAGTTGGCGCCTCTCGACTTAAAGAATCCAACTTGGGCGTAGACACGTCCACCATTAATGAGGAAGCTGATCACGACGTCCCCAGCGGACCTCAGATGGCGACGAGAGTCCCGGGAGCTTCTGTTGGAGGAGATTCATTTGATCGACCACACTCAGGAGAGGATGCAAAATCGCCATCATATCCAGAAGGACCGATTCTTATGCACGAGCCAAGTGTTCATCTGTACTTGGAGCCAAAACTTGAAGAAGCCATGAAATTCGATGTTGTCATCAACGTAGCAAGGGAAGTCAAAAATCCATTCAAAGAGATGAAGGAAGAGCAAGAATCAAAAAAGACTCCGATTGCTACTTCCGATCCAAATACCATCCTCCCAGAGCCGCAAGATAAGACACCCGACACTGCAGCATCCTTATTGTCCTTTCAAACTGCATTTGAACATCAGCCATCTGGTTCAACTGAATCCTCGCCAACCACACCTAGACCAGCTCCAGATACCAAAATACCAGAATATATCCACGTTCCATGGGACCATAACACTGATGTCAAGGACGAGCTCTGGGATCTATGTCAGACGATAGAATCTAGGACCAAGGAGGGAAAGAGGGTTCTCGTGCATTGCCAGCAAGGTGCCAGTCGATCTGCGACATTAATTATTGCGTACGGGATGTACCTCAATCAGGACATTGGACCAAATGAAGCATACTCCCGCGCGCAGGCCAAGAGTCGATGGGTAAACCCGAATATGTCACTGCTATTTTCCTTGAATGACTTCAAGAAGATCATCGAACAGAAGAAAGCGGAGAAGAACACCATCTGGAAGACCCAAGTCAAGCACAGACCAACGTTGTCAGCTGATAGTCTGGATCTCCCTCCTACACCATCACGGGCCCGAGGAAATTCAACGCCCACATCTACTACTCGAGAACGAGCAAATCTTGCGCCAAAACTGGAGGAGAACAGACAAAGTACGTCAATCAGTGAGACAACAATACGCCGCTTGGCCGACTTCGATTTCGGATTTGGTGATTCACCTGAGAAGAAGAGCAATCCTGAGCCCGTTCAACAACGGATATCTGAAAAGCAGCAACAATCTATCGAAGTCCTCCCACCAAGCAACAATGAGTGGGAGGACCTTATGTCACCTCGCGTCGCCGAGATGACCGGCAATCCGCTCTCGTTCCCTCGCAGCTTTCCTATTAGTAAAATTGAAGATCCACCAACTCCCCCCGGTGGCATGTTCTCCCCGCGACCTTTTGAATTCCCTCGGTCGTCTTTCTTCGCCACAGTCCAGAATCCACTCCCTCTGGACGAGGACCCACGTAGTCCACCGATGAAAGGAGAAGTCCCGATCACGCGATCTATCGATGATTTCCTCTGAATCTACACTGCTTCAGACATCGTACATATCTCAATAACCGCACCGAACATCCTAATGAAAACATCTTCATGTCGACCAAAGAAAGATACCACTTAGCTTTATATCAGCTACTTATCAATACGATACCACCATCTGGGCACGTTTTATTTGTTTTTATCTTACCAGGCGTTAGATCATATCATCACAAATATGCAACCATGAAGGAAGGGCCCATCGACTGCTGGCGAACAGGCGGGCGTTCTGTTGCGTTACATCACGTTGCTTGCATGGGTGGCGTTAGCATGGCATGGTTGGCTGGTCGGTCACAGAACCGTGCTGTTGCCGCTATAAAACTGTAATGAATTCTGGAACCCCTGATGGATCAGGGGAGTGTTTGTTTTGGAAGAAGCGTAAAGCTTTTATACAATACAATAAATACCCAAGAGAAGGAAGGAAAGAGAAGTTGTGATTTCGTGATGGATGTGAATCTTGAAGGGAATGGGTGGTGAGGGAGAAGTATATAGTTGGAGATTTTGGGGCAATGTAGCTGTAGCTGTCCACCCTAGGGACCAGGAAATAATATCATGCAGACGCCAATTTCAAAGTTCAATTCATGTGCTATTTCCATTTCCAGAAACCCGCACTCCCCTCATCCCCTCCATAACCCAACCCTCTACCAGCCCACCACATCAACATACAAAGCCGTACATTCTCATATCAATCACTTTAGGGATTAGCAACCATTTACCGCATATTTGGATTCAACTGTTTGAAATTCTTTAATATAATAGTCATTTCTATTTCTGATTCAAGTCCAATTTTCACGCAAACACCGCACATCGAAAAAAATCTGCAACCCAAGTGTAAAATTCTCATAATGTCTAGACGCCATCAAATGCCCATCAAAACGCCAATCACCAATAGTAGTGCCTTTCCTTCAGAATGTCCTTCCCATGCCGGTACAATAAATAAATCACAATTCTTTCTTTTCCCCTTTCCCACCCTCCGCCTTTGCCTTCTCCTTAGCAGCCTTCTCCCTCCTCGCAATAACGCCCTCAGCTCCAATACCACCAAATACCAACCCGACACCCATCCACTGTTTCCCGCCTAATGTATGCCCGAACCAGACTACAGAAAGGATCATTGTGAGCATCTTACGGGTCACGGTTATGGTTACTAAGAGGAGGGAGGAGAATGTTGAGAGTGTATAGACTATTTATACATTAGTAAATGTTTACTTTAGAGGTGAGAAAAGAAGGGGGACGGGGGTTGGAAAAAGGGACGTACAGATAAACACCTGGCCCACAGCACCACAAATCGCGAATCCCAGTACATCATACCAGACCCCCGGATGCCTCCTCATAAACCCCAACGCAGCAGCAAACTCCCCACCCCCACCACTCGCCAGATCCATCCCCAAATACTCTCCCACCCCCGTATGCACCAAATACGGCGACAACGCCAAATACGTAAATGTCAATAACGTGCTCATAATGTTATTCGCGCACATCATCTGCGGTCCTTTATACGGTTGAAAACTCGTAAAGATCCAATCTTGCGTCGTGTTCGTGAGGCCATCAAAGAGCAAATTAACCCCCAGAAGTAACAACCCCCAAGTAGTGTTGCGATCCGGATTTGTCGCGGCTTTCGAGGGTTTCGATTTCCCGCTTCCAGCGTGGAGAGTGAAGACCGCGACGCCAGAGGTTACGGCTAAGACAACGAGGTATTTGTAAAGGGGATACCGTTTTTGGAAGAGTGTGATGTGCAGGAACATGACGGGGAGGAGCTTGCAGGATTTGGCGAGGATGAAGGTTATGTAGTCGATGTGGGCGAGGGAGGCGTAGCCAAAGGGGGAGGCGAGGGAGGAGGTTATGGCTACGAGGAGGAGGGGGAGGATGATGCGTTGGGTGGGGAAGATGGGTGCGGGGGAGGAGTTAGGGGGCGTGTCGAAGCGCAGGTACAGGTATCCGACGAGCGCGGCGAAGAGGGATTGCACTGTGTTGAGGAAGACGGGGAATTTGAAGAGTTCGGGGGAGGCGGCAGGGCCGTAGGGGGTGGTGGTTAGACGTTCTTGAAGGAGTGCCCATGTTAAACTGAGGGAAGATTAGTTACGGCTCTGGGTTGGGAGGGGAGAACTTACAATGACCCGTAAATGCCTCCAACAGCTATTAAGAGTTGCAATGCGCCAACTTGCTTCTGTCCTTTTGGAGCAAGATTTCTGACTAGCTTGACATCGGTATGGCCATTCAAAGTACTGCCATTCGCATTCCCATTGTCCAAATTGCGTGCGCTTCTCGTAGGAGTTCCAGTCGCATCCGCTTTGCTAGTATACTCAGAGGAGGGATTTCTCCGCAAGGGAGTAGCTTGTTTCGTTCTCGCCATTATGAGATCGTAAAGGAATGTCTAAAGGAAACAAGAGACTGAAATCGGGAGATTTAGGAAAATCTAAGGAAAAATGAAAGTGGAAATGTCAACAGATTTGGCTCATGAGATTTTTGTATCTGCCAGATGGCTTCAACTTAGATATTACCCACGCTTGATCGAATCGAGCGAATTTCTGGGCGGTCCGAACCGGCAGAGTTCTGAGACGGATTCAAAGCTGGATGATATGCTAGTTTCTTTGTCCCTCGAACATATTCATTTCTTACTAATATTTCTCAAGACGGTGCAGATTCCTCCTGCGAAGCGAATTTCAATTTTGATATCTCTTTCCATAAACGGGTCATTGCGAAATACCAAGAGACCTTCGATTCCCCCCACCCCACTACGAAGTCCCACAAACCTCGTGGCCCACGTAACACACCAGAATGTCCGGCGCGAACTCCCCAGAAATCCTGGCTGCCTATGACGCTGTAAGATCTGATAAGGACGAAACCAATTGGCTCATAATATCCTACGCATCTGCCGTAGGGGACGCCCTCAAATTGACGGGAACGGGAAATGGAGGACTTGATGAATTGGCCACAAAATTAGACGATTCGCAAGCTCAGTATGCATATGTAAGGGTGGAATATGCAAATGATACCGAGAGCAAGAGGGTCAAGTTTGTGCTGGTTATTTGGATTGGAGAAGGCACGAAGGTTATGCGGAAAGCGCGGGTGAGCATTGAGAGCGGGGAGGTGAAGAGGGTGCTAGGGCATCATAGTATCCAGGTTGATGCTAGAGATAAGGGAGATCTAGATGAGAAGGACATAGTCATTAGATTACGGAAAGCCGGTGGTGCGGATTACAATGGTGGACGAGGATAATCTATATGCTCTTACAGTGGTAGTTTGGAATTTGCAAGACAGAAGTTAGAACAACTTCATAACAATATACGCAATCAAAAAGAGGAGATTGCACTTCGCAGCTCAAGATAAGTGCATGTATAGGAAAGATATCAGTTTAAGGTTTGTGAATTATGGTAAATACACCACCAGGGAGGGTCACTTTCACATTGAATCCATATTAGAAGACCATTTGTTTCATTGCCTGCCATACTGGCTTCTATACCTACAGCTAAATAGCCCTCGTACATCTCCGGAAAATCTAGAGTTGTCGTGTGACGAGGCAAGGCGAGTGGCGACGCGAGTCGAACGGACTGATGGGTGATAGTGGGGCAGGGAGCGAGCCGAATATGAGTTTCGAGAATGTCGAGTAGAGAGTGGCACTGGGAGGCGAAAGAGCAGGTTGATTCGGGACTGTAGGAGAATTATCTTGGTCATAGCCACATGAATGACGAGATTAGGACGGTTCTCGTTCGTTCGGAAGGACTTCGTTAAGCGGAGAGTCGAGACAGTAGGTCGGTATCTCGAGTTGTCGAATGTCAAGGCGAATGTTTGTATCAATGATGACAGTTGATGGAGCTACCTGAGCGCACCATGCAGGGAATGACCGTAAATTCGTAAAGTCCATGTCGTGACGCAAAGAGAGAAAATCGAATAGAATGAGTTGCTTTTTGTTGAAGAAAAATGGTCAATTAAAGGGGAATCGTCGCAGACGTCCAGACCGCATGAATATCAGCCTTGCGGCAAGTCAGATCTGGAAGAACCTAGACAAATGCCCGCATGAAAAAGAATTCGATGAGTCCAAATGGCAAAAAGAACCTAATCCTGAGGAGCACCTTGGCTTCGTCGCATCTTCTCGGCCTCGAGGTTCTCGTAGAGGAGGTACAAAGCGGTTTCATTTGCCTTGGCACTGCCCATAATCGTGAACATTCGTTCTCCGGTATCATCATGTGGTGCTAGAACCAAATTAGCTATTATAGTGGGACAGGAAACTTCAAGGCCAAACTTACCCTTAGCAATCGAGATACGGGCTCCCGATGTCTTGCGGATCTCACTGATCTTACTGCCACCTCTGCCAATGATACAGCCAACCATGTCTGAGGGGATGCTGATGTTCTGAGTCTGGAGCTCCTCTCCATTCTCATCATGAGTGGGAGGGCCACGTTGTGCAGCATCAGAGTCAGAACGGCGGTTGTACGACCGCGGGGTTCTTTCGCTGAAATCGGCTCCGTTTCCAGTGCGCATAACACGAGGGCTGTTATATTCTCCGCGTCCATTGCCGCTTCCTTGATTCAGTCCTCCGGGTCCTGTACCTGTCTGAGTACGAACAACGGGGTTGTAAAGGACTGTTCCAGTGCCTCTCTGCCAATCATCAACCAAGCATTTACAGATCTCCCAGACAGCCTTTTGAATGCCTTCTGGTCCTCCCTGGACCTCAACAATGCGCTCGGTTGATTGGGGCAACATCTCTTTCTGAGCAACCATTCTTACACCAGACACATCTTGAATGTGCTTGATCTTGAGACCTTGTCGACCAATGATCGTGCCCATCTGGTTGTGAGAAATCAAGAGCTTGATAGCTATGCCAGAAAATTAGGTCTAAGTTCAGAAGCTTGACATAGCAAAGACAGTTGACTTACGGTGGGTACCATTGTTTGATACAACGCCTCCCATGCCCATTTGGGGTGCGCCCTCCAACAAAGCCTTAGCAACGATAGCGTATGCCTTCGAGATAGATTCACAACCTCCAGCGATGGTTAGAACACGATCGTGAACACCTTGCACAACCTTGCTAACACCAGCCTTGACGCCAGTCTCGTCCCGGAGATCTGCGACATTCTTTCCAGCTTTGCCGATGATGACACCAGCTTCCTTTGAGGAGACAATGGCGCGTAGAGTAAGCTGCGACTCTGCATATTCTTCATCTGTCTTTGGCAAGGGTTCGCCATCAGGGCCCAGGCGTTCTTCGCCACCAATGTTCAAGTTGTTAATGCCGTCGGCAAGCTCATCACCGTTCACGTCGCGGTTATCTTGAGGAGAAGACATGGCGGGGATGTATTATCGGAGGTCAAACGGGTCTTGCGGTAAGTTGCAGGAAGAATGTGACGTGAAGAGGTTGTGGATTCACCGGTTCGCGTCTGTGCATAGAGGTTGTATTAGTTATCTGTAAAGTGGAAACGTGAAAGCGACAAGGAGGACGTAAATAGGCCCATCCAGAATAGTGGAGTCATTTATGTAAAGGACATACCGTTTTCGAAGTTCTTTGCAAAGAGTAGGAAAAGGCGGGGTACGAACAATCGGATTTAAGAGGGGTAAGGAGAGGTGTTTAGATGAGGTGAGGGGTTGAGGTTACGGAGGGAGGAAGAGGCTGAGAAGAGGAAGGGTGGGTCGAGATGGGGTGGAGGAGAGAGATCACAATAGTGAATTTTGAAATTTTCTTTTGAAGGTGAAGAGGAGAGAAGGACCCCGCGCAAGCAATCTTTTGGCGTACTACTAGTAAAATATAAGCGATGCATTTTCATGCAGCCAGAGAGAAGGGACATTATTAAGAGCTTGTGATGAAAATTCCTCCTTTCCATTATGCCTATTGGTCAATATATTCTCATCATTCGACCAATTATTCAACACATTTGTTCAGTCGTTGTCGTTGTCTAGCAGAAGCAGGCAGATTCGGCAGAGAAGTGGGGTAACATTACCTACCTTACTTTTCGTTCTTTATTAGACGGATGTAAGCTTATTAGGTCATGAACTTCACAATGGGAGATATCTTAGATGATAATATTCTCTTTCTACGAAGCTCTTGGTAGGAATCAGGGTTGAATAAAAGTTATCCCCAAGACTGGAGGACTTCAAAATGCATTTGTGTGGCATCATGCATGAGACTTTGCAGTAGCTTCACACATACATGTCTAAGTGGGCAGGCATGACGGGTAGAATATCGTATCATCGCAGATCGCGAGTCGGCTAAGTTCAGGGTGCAAACCTGTTGTTTTACGCCCAAGCCACGCCTTTGAGGGCATTTGATCATTTGTGACAAGGCTTCGGCTGATTGCTCAATTATCTCCTATCAATCACTCTATCACTTGCCTTGACGGGATCTCATGGTCTTCAGATTGAAACCCTCATCCGCATCAGTCATCAAAGGCGGCCTCGAATTTGCTAATTTGGAGTCGCCGTCCTCGCCGAACAGAAAAGCCGCTTTTTCTCGACTGGGACCTGACGTTGGCCTTTTCCCAGACTTGAGAAATGGGGAAACTGATTTTGGTGGTGAAGATTTGAGACCTGAAACGGGAGACATATCCGGTTCTAGCATCCAAGAAAATGATGAATTTGCGATCGAAGATCGAGTGGGTACTGGCGCTTTTGGTCGAGCTGGAAGGCCAGAATCTGGCTCAATATCGGAATCAGGCTTCATCATCACTGGAGAGTGATCCGCAACTGCTGGGCTGTCTAACGTGGGTGACTTTGCTAGTAGGCGACCCGGGGATATTGGACTAGACGGCACCTGTGAATTATCTTCTGTGACCGTCTTCGGCTCTGCGTTTGAAGTCACAGGTGCAGGTGGCGTTGGTGTTGTGGTGGTTAAAGACTCCTTCGATGGCGATGGCTGATGAGAAGGAGTTTTGGGTAGGTCTGGATTCGCCACGGGTGCTTGTGGGTGTTCTGGTGAAAGAGGCATCGACGAATCCTCTAGATAGACCTTGACAAATTCGACTTTCGCAATTGCCAGATCCATAGCTTTGACATAGGTCTCCTTATCGCTATCAGTTGAAATGGATGCAGCTCTAAGATCTGACATTGCCTGATCTAGCATCCGCGCCAACTGCTTGTTTCTGTTGTTCATTGCAAAAGGGGATGCCTTAGTCGATGCTACAGACCGGCCTTCATCCAGAGACCATCGCTTGACATCTGAAGTCCGCCTAGTCGTTGGACTTGGCCTCGATGCCTGAAGCCCCTGCATATTCTTCTTAACCTCTCCCATCGCATCCCTAACAGCTTGATTGATACCAAGTCTCTCCCCTCTATCAAAAACGCCTTTCGCCGCGCCCTGAAGTAGGGCTTCCACTCCACCTTGTTGTTGTAAGAATCTAGCAGGTGATGGTAATGGCGATTTGGTTCTCGCGAACCTCTGACTTGGGCTGGAAGATTGGCCTATGGGTGTCGAGGGCTGTGAGGCCGATAATTGTAGCGGAGGAGATTTTCCGCTGTACTTGCTGATAATCTTGGCACCACCAGCAACACTGAAATTATCTCTAAGGTATATGGCATCGTCCACAAATGATTGAGGGCCATTTGGAGGAGAAGGCGAGGGGTATTTGAGCAGTAACATCAACGCGAACGAATAATTTGCCTCGATCAATTGCCAACGTATCCTTAGGAGCATAGCAACACAAACCATATCCACGAGGTCTAGAGCTGGATCCTCAGCAAGTAGAATGTCCCATAGCGCCAGTAAATCATCGAAAGGAAACTCTCTTCCAAAAAGAAGCCTGATCCAACGACTGAATCTTTGTTAGCGGATATTTCTATGTCCCACATAGAATGTTATCTCACATCAGAAATATCTGCGGTAGTACTTCAATATCTGAGAGATGCCTCGCCAGTCCAGGGTCCAATCGTGCAAGATAAACTTCATGTATTCTTTTACTCCGCTCAACGATGGGGGAAGTACTAGGCTGTGGAGTTCCAGAGCCGTTCGAAGGTGTGTTAGATCTTCGGTCCGGTTCTCCAAGCTCGTAGAAGGACTTCGCCGTTCTCATAATTAGTGAGAGAAGAGTAAAGGCGTCGTGTTCAATGTGAGTGGGATCCAGCGTTTGCTTCATGAGTGTGTCTGTTTCCAGCTCCGATGCCTGATCACCGGTGTTTGCATAATCAATGGCATCTTGCTCGACAATCCATAGAATTGGAGCTAAAAGCTCATGCATACCTTGTCGATATCCTATATCTTGGTTGATCTTGCAAAAGATGAACAATATATCTAACATAAGCCTCTGAGTGTCAGGTCTTCGAAAATACGGTTCTTCTGGCATGCATCGCTCAACATCTTGGAAGATCTCTGTTCGTATCTCTTCATCCTGCCGAAGAGTATTCCATGGTGACTGAGTTCTTGATAAGAAGCCATGCTTTTCATAAGGATGGCGGTGCAAGCTTAAACTTAAGTAGAATATCACTTACATGTCGATCATCATCTAATGGATCTAACGCAGACCCAAGCTCGTCTGGGTTCTCAATATATCTCAATAAATGTTCCCTGAGAGATGTATAGGCGCTTCTTGAATCGACCAGAGCTCGTGACCATCCCGTAACTTCAGTTGTCTGAAACAGCAGGAAAGTCTGGGATAATTAATTCTCGATTATGCGACTCGAGAGGGAACAGTACTTGCCTTCCAACATACTGATCGGAGACCTGCTTTGCAAGGGCTTTCGTCACCATCGGATCTAACAGACTTCTTGAGATCCTCTAAGCTCGTAGCGTGCCTTGTCGTGACTTGCCATCGCGCTCTGGAATGAAGTTAGCCATGGACATAGAATGAGATGTACCTTCTGCAACCTTGACTCTTCCAACGATCGCATTGCTGTCGCCTCATGCCTCTGAGAGAACCCTAGATGCTGAGGCTTGATGCTGCATCAGTTGCCCGCCTCACAGCATATCTAGCGGCACCTAATACGAGCCAATCATGAAGACCCAAGCTCAGCCTCGTCCCCTGACATAATTGACCTCACTTCACATAAAGCAACAGTCATTTGCAGGCCCTACTTGGTGTTCAGTAATGGTGTTCAAACCATATTCTTGTGCACTAAAGCAGACGATGTTCCCCAGCTCTTGTGCTGATCCGCAAAGATTTTTTATCTTCCCTCCTATTTATTCTTGAGCGAACGACGCTCCCACAATGTCTTCCGATCTTCTCGCAGAATTCGATAGCTTCTATAGAGCTCCTCGAGATGATGAACCTAGGAATTCTGCGCCGGCATCGAACGACCTCGTGTTCCTGAGTGATTCTAAAGGAACTCCACAAGCAGGACAGCAAAGTGGTTTTCAACAATGGCAGAGCCAACCACCGAAGCCAGTCGGCGATGTATGGGGAGACACAACAAGTTTCCAATCTGTTGCGAATACACAACCAGCCGCTGCTCTGCAAGCTGATATCTGGGGCTCATTTGAAGGAGATGCTGGATCTACACACGCAACCCCCTCGTCAAAGCCTGTCTATGCGGGAGGAAACATGAGTGGAGGCTCGGAAGCCCAAAAGATCCCCAACAAACCTGCAGTGTCACGAAGACCGACTCTCGATTTCTTTTCCAATCATTTAGAAGGTGCTACAGAACAGTTTCCGCAAAGAAACAGTGTACCAGTTGCATGCCCTCCTCCTCAGCCGGCTACAGTCTCAAAGAGTTCATATGGAGAAGTGCTATTTGATGCCGATGATGTTTCTGCTGAGGCAGAAGACGACGATGAATTTGGGGAATTTGAATCTGTATCACCTCAAGCTCCGTCTGAGCCACCACCTTCGCAGTCTCTCAATGCAATGTTTGGTGCAACTAGTCCAGATTCAAAGTCATCAAATCGGCCAAACAACTTGCTATCAATGTCAAAAAACACGAATTCTGGTATGCTACCATATCCGCAAGCTCCAAACTCGCTGTCTTTTCAGGAAAGATATCCCCTTTCGGAACTTGGCTTGTCAGCAAAATCAAAACAAGTATCTACAGTCAAGAAAGAGGAGAAACCCAGTTCGGCATCTCCTAACACTGTATGGCCAACCTTCGTGGCTCAAAAACCAAAGCCAAGTCCTAACGAGGACTCGACCGTTACAAATAATCAAGTTGATGACGACTGGGGCGATTTTGCAGATCTTCCTCCTCAGACACTCGCTATAAAGTCGGCTAAGACTGCTCCAGGAATTGAAGCAGATGCATGGGCTTGGGATGCAACCGACCAAGTCTCTGAGCGTCCCTCTGCACCAGTAGAGATAGCCCTTCCTACAAACATCCCACCTCCATCCGTTTTGCTCTCATTATTTCCATCCATATTTGACTTGCCTCAATCGGCTCTTTTCAAACCCGTAGCGAACCAGCCTTTCTCTTTAAAGAACCGTATTATATCCGATCCTTCTACCGTCGAATTTTTACGTGCATATCTCCTCATTGCGACTGTCGCTGCCCGAATCATAGCTGGACGAAAGCTTCGTTGGAAACGAGATACACTCTTGTCCCAGCAAATGAAAATCGGGCCTGCAGCAGCCGGTGGCAAGGGTGGCATGAAATTAGCAGGCGTTGACAAAGCAGAAATCACTCGAGAAGATCGAGAAGCTGCAGATGTAGTCCGGGTCTGGAAAGACCAACTTGGCCGATTAAGATCAACTATTGCTGTTGCAAATTCCAGCATCCATAACGCATCTCAGCAGCTGACGATTCCAGACGTTAGCGAAGCTATGCATATCAAGACTGAAGCACGAGGCCTGACGGCACCAAAACCTTGTCTTATATGCGGACTGAAGAGAGAGGAGAGAGTCAATAAAGTGGATGTTGATGTTGAGGACAGCTTTGGAGAATGGTGGATTGATCATTGGGGACATAGAGCATGTAGGAACTTCTGGCTTGAACACGAGTCGAAACTGAAGCATCGTTAAAGGGGCATCAAGGTCATGTCTACATGCATCCTTTGTGCTACATCCACCTTCCGGGATGACTGTGGATGAAGAGAATTCTATGAATTTCTATTTGAACCCAAGCTTCATCATCTTGAACTCGAAGAGATCCTTGAAAATCCAAATTTGAATTTGAAATAAATCGCGAGTTCTCAAGTATCATGCTCATCGTCAAACATCAAACAAATACGAAGTCAATGGTAGAGGAAGCTTATAGCGTGTTCCCATCTACCCAACTTGCTACTTATTCTCCATCATCGAGGAGCCGAACGAATTTTGGCCCCAATTACGTCTCCGGTTAGTAAGACTTCTCATCTCAGCAGTGAAGAATTAAGCATTGATTTGCAGCAGGAATTCTCAGCAGTTACTTGCCATCATTCAGGTCATATATGAACTATCTCCCTGCTTTTTTGCCAACAAACCGCCAGAAGAGTTCCAGCAATACTCCAAAGCGTTCAAGGACACTTCAGTCTTCCCGAGAGGACTCCAAGATGGCTGCAATGCAGGCAGAGCTCGAAGCCTTGAAGATAGAGAATTAGGCATTGAAGAGTAAAAGTGACTCGTTGTACACTGGCTCACGACCCGCTCATGATGCAATTGTACCCGAGTCCTATGAACCCCAGAGTCAAGGCAGTAGACTTTAGGGAACTCAACTTGAGAGCACAGATGCAGCATTAGTTTCACCCGAGCATGACCTCCCTCAGAAGCTAACATCGCAGAGGTAGACAACGGGGTGGAAAGGCATCGAAATCTAGACCATCAGATGGAGTCCCCTCCATTGATGCTCCCGCTCAGAAGAAAGCAAAGGCGTCCCACCCATTCAAGTAGTAAAATCCACGGGAGGCCGCACCACTTTTAAGATCTCGTCCAAGACACAGGCAGCACTTGTGGAGAAGAAAGTAGGTGGCGAGCGGGGCATTTTCGAATCCAAAAAAAAGACCAGGTCATCGACCTCCATGTTGCACAGCTCGGAGACTCAGAAAGTAAATGTTTGCATTCAAGGAACTGAGAAGCAGAGAGCTGCTACTGAAGAGCATATCTTGTTTCATGACTTTCTTCAATCTCGGGATGATGCTAGCAAGGAAGGTGGGGTTGGTGGTAGGACTGAAAATGCTGGACGTGGCAGAGGACCTCAAGGTCACAGGGGTCGTGGGCCTGCGTGGGCCTGTGTGTGCTTAAGGGTGATAATGGTGAGGATTTTTGTCCTGTAGTGTCTTTGTATCTTGTCCAAGTTCTTTCACGGACCTTTCTTGCTTCACTACAGCTATTTAGCTAATGGTAGAAGCTGATGATGGCAAACTGGTAATTGGTTGGGATAGGCTACAAGCGAACTAGCTCGAAAACACTTGCTAGTCTGTATGGTATAGAAATGAAAACTCCATACTCAAGCGCCAGAATCATGCTATTCTTAATAGATTGACGACAGCACTACTAAATACTTGAGTAAGCTATATTTAGATAATCTCAAGAACTAGAGGCTAAAGGGCTGCACCTTCAAGGACAATCCTTCTCGTTTCATAGTGATATATATTCTCCTATCAGTAGATACACTCAACGCTATCATCTAATTTCCATCCATCGACATCCATCCCTGATAAAACAGATAACACATCAATAATCTATCTACCTAACCATGCCCAATAACTCCCAAGCTAAATTCAACGGTCACTTAATGAATACTGAGACCAAAAACGCAACCTAAACCCCCGGAAAACCTATGCCTTGACCTACTATCATTCTCATATCCCATCTCATCGTCCCAAATCTCATATTCTCATATTCACATAATTGCACACCCATTACTCCTCGCCCTCCTCCTCCTCCCGCCCAATCCCACACCTCCCTCCTCCTCATCCGCATACAACAACTGTGCCTCCCTAGCCCTCCTTCTTCGTCTCCTCAATCCTGCGCCACCAGCCCCAACCTCCTCATTCGTCATCATATACTCCGCCCATTTCCTCTCCAAACATTTCGCTGCATGGAGATCACCTTTCAATACCCGTTTCTGGTGCTCATCGCATAGGTTTTGCCAGCCGTAGAAACATTTTAGAGCAATGATTTCAGTTGGGTAGGTTATTGCATTTTGTGCAGGTTGTGTTGGTGTTTGGGCGGTGGGAGGAAGGTTCTTGACTTCTGAGTTCCTCGACAGAACTTCCCGGATTCCAGTCCAGGTTACGTTTTGGCAGTCGAACACAACCATTCGTAACCCAATTTGCGGACGGGAAAGAGAGTTGGTGGTGCGAGAGGA
>Ga0182030_10012982_pt1 | contig 16631 bp, 14 predicted proteins | sample 812S3MmetaG_FD_121299 | JGI IMG/M metagenome (GOLD analysis project Ga0182030, IMG submission 121299) | Permafrost microbial communities from Stordalen Mire, Sweden - 812S3M metaG (Illumina Assembly) | ecosystem: Environmental > Terrestrial > Soil > Wetlands > Permafrost | place: Sweden...
GCGCCGGATCGCCTACACCCTGGACTAACGCGCGCGGCGTTGCTGCGAGCGATCGCCGGGCACACGCTCGCACAGGCCACGATGACCGGCCGCTACGGCCGTTAGGACGCTCTAAATGGATCTCGGAATTCGCGGTCGCCTCGCGCTCGTGACCGGCGCCAGCTCGGGCTTGGGGCGCGCGTGCGCGTTGGCGTTAGCGGCTGAAGGCGCGCGCTTGGCGATCGGCGCGCGCCGCATAGACGTGCTCGAAGCGGTCGCCGCCGAGGCGCGCGCTGCCGGCAGTCCGGATACCCAAGCCTACGCACTCGACCTCACCGATCCGGCATCGATCGATGCGATGCTCGCGGCGATGCGCGACCGGCAAGGCGATGCGGAGATATTTATTGCGAACAGCGGGCCGCCTAAGGCCGGCGCGGCGGCCAACATGACCCTCGCCGATTGGGACGCGGCGTACGGTTCCACCATGCGCAGCATGCTCCAGATCATCTATGCGGTATTGCCCGCGATGCGCGAGCGCAGCTGGGGCCGGATCGTGAATCTTGCCTCGTCGGCGCTCAAGGCGCCGATTCCAAACCTCGCACTCTCGAACGCCTACCGCGCCGGTCTGCTCGGCGCGCTCAAGACGCTCTCGCGCGAAGTCGCGGCCGACGGCGTGACGATCAACGTGATCGCAACCGGAAAGATCGAGACCGCGCGCTCGCGTTCGTTCTATAGCGAACCCGGCGCCTGGGAGAAACAGCAGCGCGAGGTTCCGTTCGGACGCTTCGGAACGCCGGAAGAATTCGCGCCGCTGGTGGCGTTTCTGTGCGGCGATGGCGCGAAATATATCAGTGGCACGACGATCTCCGTTGACGGCGGGCTCGCGCCCAACCTGACTTAGGTCGCGGCCTTTTCTTCCGGCAGCGGGCTGTTTTTGCCGCGGAACGTCGGCGTCGCGGGACCGTCGGGTGATGTGTCGCGGCTATTGAGGATCAAGATCGCTGCCGCGATGCCGCCGGCCAGAACCAGCGCCGTGAAGAACGGGTCGCGCAGCTTTTCGCGCGTGCCGAGGACCGCATCCATGGACACGCCGCCGAAGTCGCTCGCCGCGAACGACAACGCGGCCGCGCCATAGAGCATGCCCACTTCGATGCCGCCCTTTTGTGCGAAGAAGCCGTTCGGCCAGTGGACGCTCGCCTGGGCCACGATCATGTTTGTGATCAGCATCGACGGACCGATTGGGCCGCCCAAGCCGGCGGCGATCAGCGCCCCGGAGGCGATCTCGTTCCAGGCCGCGAGCTCGGCATAGGTTTTGCCTGGGCGGAACCCCAGGCCGTGCATCATCTTGCCGGCGTTTTCCGGACCGGGGCCATCGAACATGCCGAGGGCTTTTTGGGCGCCGTGCGCCGCCATGCCGGCCCCAACGGCCAATCGGGCGCCCAGTAGGGCTATATCGCGTATCATATCCGCTCAAATCTACCCAGGTAGGGCTTGACTTGCAACTTCCTAGCTACTTTTGTGGTATTATCCACCGTACCAGGCAAGGCCCGAGCGCCGGCCCGGTCTGGGGTCAAGTTGTCCGCGTGGTTTTGTTGCATAGTCTACAGTTCCAGGAAGGCGAGTTGAGTTGAATGGCGCTTAACTAAATCAGTCCTGGAGTTCAAGACTAATGTATACAGACGAAACCCTCAATTGCGTTGATTGCAACGCACCTTTCACCTTTAGCGCGGGCGAGCAAGAGTTCTTCGCAGCGAAGGGCTTTACGAACAAGCCGAACCGTTGCCCGGATTGCCGCGCGGCCCGTAAGGCCCAGCGCGCCGGCTCCGGCGGCGGCGGTGGCAGCTACTCCGGTAGCGGCGGCGGCGGCGGCGGCTACGGTGGTGGCGGCGGTGCGCGTCCCCAACGCGAGATGTTCGACGTGACCTGCAGCAACTGCGGCGGGAAGGCCACTGTGCCGTTCCAACCGCGTGGCGATAAGCCGGTTTACTGCCGCGACTGCTTCCAGTCGCGCAGCGGATCGTACCGCTAAGCTCCTCGCCTAACGGCGTCGTGCTCAAGAGACGGCCCGCTTCACTTCGGTGAGCGGGCCGCTTTCTTTTTCTGTCATCCCGAGCTCGTCGAGGGACTGCCACGATCGTCGTATGAGAGTTCGCGCACCGCGGTTTCAAGTTCGTCGTTGACCGGATCGAAGCGGGCTGCACCGATGCGCGCTAGGATCGACCAGCGCGGACCGCGCGTATAGTGGAAGCCGACCGGCACGACCGCGACGCGCGCGCCGCCGGCGCGCTGCGCCCACGCAATCATGCGCAGATATCCCGGCGCGAACGGCAAGAACGTGTCGTCGTTTGCTTTGCGCGCAAACGCCGGATCGACATTGGGATAGCCTTCGGGAAATGCAAGCACGACGCGGCCGGCTGCCAATAACGCGCTCGCATCGCGCAAGCCCGTGCGCGTGTAGCGCATGAGCTCGTTGCGCGCATAGCCGCCGCGCTCGCCGAGTGTCGTGGGCCGCAAGACGATGGGGTACTGCGCGGCGCGGCACGCGCGTTCCATCCACGCGCGCTGCCTTGCATCGGCGGTCCAATCCAATCCAACGACGATGTGCAGCGGCCGCGGAACGTAGCGCACCAGCACCGCGCCGTCGAGCAAATGGTGGAAGTGCCGCGCAACCAGCATGACCGGACCGCGCGCCGGAATATTCTCGAGCCCTTCGACACGCACCGCTGACGTGTGCGCGTGCAGTGCCCAGCGCGCGATCGCCGGGGGGCCGAGCATTCCCCACGGCGGATACCGCACTATGCGCGGGCGCGGCGTTCGGCGGCGAACGCCAACGTGGCGGGGAGCAAGCTGACGAGCAGTGCCGCGATCGCCGTCGGCCACATCCCGGCCGTGACGCTGAGGATCATCGACCACCCGATGTTGATCGCATACACCGCGTAGGGAATCGTGACCGGCACGCGCGGCGCAGCGCGTTCGTTCCACGCCAACCGGCCCACCGCGATGAAGAGAAAGCCGGTGCCGAACCAGCCCGCGAGATTGCGCAACGGCATGCCGAAGTATGGCCCCGTTTCGTGCCAGATCCAAAAATGGATATATTGCAAGTTCGGCGCCGCCATCGACGGATCGAGTACGAGATCCCAGCTCACCAGCAGCCACGTGCCGAGGAGGATCGAGCACCACAGACGATTGCGCGTGATCGCGCTTGCGAGCAGCAGCGAAGCGAAGCCCATGTAGAACCACGAGAGCGGTATCGCCGCCGGGACGCGTCCGAGCAATTTCGGCCCGAGGAAATTCGTATATTCGTAGCCGCCGAACGGCCAACCGGTTTTCGTACCGGTCAGTTCGGCCGTTGCGGATATGATCGTCGCGGCGAGAAAGAAGATGAGCGTGCGGCGCACGCCGAGGTGCTGCAGCCCGAAAGCGATCATCGTGAGGGCGCCGAGGAACATCGCCGTGCCGCCGGTACCGGTCATCGCCTTGCCGTAGAAGGCCGTCGCCGCCGCGTTCCCCGCAAACAATTCCGGATGCGGCATGGCGATGAGCAGCCCGAAGAGGCCGAGCAGCAGCGCGAGCCCGTGCAGCGCGAGGAATGTCCACGTGACGATCGTGCCCGCGCGATTCATTGCTGCGTTTCCGCGAGAACGAGTTCGCGACCACGCCAGCTATGCCGGCGGCGCAAGGCGGACGCGAAGAGAGCCAGCGCGACCGGCACGTCGGCGAGCGGCGATAGCCAGTACGTCCACGGACGTTGCACGTACGCGCGCGCGGCGCCGCAGAGGACGCCCACGCGCACGCACGTCAAGATTGCGGCGACGTCAAACGCGAGCGTCCCGGTGGCGTGGGCGAGTGCGAGGCCGGCAGCGAGCGGCAGCGGAAGCGCCTGCACGAGCGCGACTTCGGTCAGCCCGAGCCAGCCGCCAAACGGCGCGAAGCGGTCGCGCAACGTGAGCGAACGCGGCCAGTTGCGCCATGTTTCGCCGGCATCGTCGTACATTTTTACGCAGACCAGATCGCCGGCTTCGTAAAAGCCCACCGGCACGCCGCTCGCAACGAGCGATCGCGCCAGCGTGACGTCCTCGCAGCGCGATGCGCGCACGCTGCCGAACGCTCCGTGCGCGATCAGGAGCGCGCGCAGCGCGAGGAAACACTGCCCGCTCGCCTGCACGTCCGCAACGCGCGTGGCTTCGCGGCCGGGCAGGCCGAAGCGGTAAATCAAGGTCGCGAGCATCGCCGGATGCACGACCGCCATCAGCGGACTGCCGAGCACCTGACGCGTCGCGACGCTTAGCACGTCGACCCGGCGTGCCTGTGCGTGCGCCACCATTGCGGCCAAGAGTCCGGCGGCCGGACGCACGTCCGCATCGATCGTCGCGATCCAGAGCGCGTTCGCATCGGATGCGCGTAGACCCACGTCGAGTCCCCAGGCCTTGCCGTTCCAGCCCGCCGGCACCGGTGACGCGTCGATAATGCGCACGCGCGGATTGGTCGCGCCGATCTCGCGCACGCGCGCGAGCGTGTCATCGCGCGAACCGCCGTCAACGACGAGGATCTCACCGACTTCCGGCCCGCCGGCGAGCAGACCGTGCAAGCAGGCCGCGATGCGCGAGGCTTCGTCGAGAACCGGAACGATCACGCTGATCGAACCGGCCGGTGGCGCTGCGGCGGCCGGAACGATGCGCGTCGCGCGAATGCCCCGCGCCATCCGCAGGACGACCGAGGCGCCGGGCAAGCCGAGGACGAGCGCGCTCGCGACGTCGAGAAACATCGCACCTGCGTACCGTCCGGCGACCGGGTGCCCCTCTGTGCGGGCACATCTTGCCCTAGCCCGGGCCGGAGGGAACGCATTGTCGAATGGTCCCACAGATGACGGTCGAGACGGGCGTGATATCGGATGCGCTCAAGCGCTATTTTGGGTTCGACGCCTTCCGCCCGTTGCAAGAAGCCATCGTCGGCGACGTGCTGGCAGGTCGCGATGTGTTCGCGCTCCTACCCACCGGCGGCGGCAAATCGCTGTGCTACCAGCTGCCCGCATTGCTGACGCCCGGTCTCACGGTCGTAATCTCACCGCTGATCGCGCTGATGAAAGATCAAGTCGACGCACTCACCACGGCCGGCATCGCTGCGACGTATCTCAATTCGTCGCTCGAGTACGATGAAGTGCGCGAACGGATCGACGGTTTACGCCGCGGTGCGTACCGGCTACTCTACTGCGCACCCGAACGGCTGACGATCCCGTCGTTCGCGGCCGAACTCGAAGGCTTGAACGTCACGCGCTTTGCGGTCGACGAAGCGCATTGCATCAGCGAGTGGGGGCATGACTTCCGGCCCGATTACCGCCGCATCGCGGAATTGCGCGAGCGCTTCACCAACGTCCCGTTCTTGGCGTTCACGGCCACCGCCACCGATCGCGTCCGCGCGGATATCGTCGAGCGCTTGGCATTGCGCACGCCGGCGATTCACGTTGGCAGTTTCAACCGGCCCAACTTGACCTATCGCGTGACGCGCAAGAAGCGCAGTCCCGAGGCGTTGATCGAGTGGTTGAACGCGCGCCCCGACGACGCCGGGATCGTGTATGTCAACAGCCGCGCCGGCGCCGACGATCTGGCCGCTCGTTTGAAGAAAGCCGGCATCGCCGCGTTGCCGTATCATGCCGGACTCGACGCGGCGAAGCGTTCGAAGCACCAAGAGCGCTTCATTCGCGATAAGACGCGCGTGATCTGCGCGACGGTCGCCTTCGGCATGGGCATCGACAAGAGCAACGTCCGTTTCGTCGTGCACTACGATCTGCCCAAGAGCGTCGAGGGCTACTATCAGGAGACGGGCCGCGCGGGCCGCGACGGCGTGCCGGCCGATTGTTTGTTGTTTTTCAATCACGGCGACGTCACAAAGTTCGAGCGCTTCATCGAAGAGAAGGAGACCGAGGCCGAGCGCGCGGTCGCGCGCGAGCAACTCGAGCGCATGACGCGCTACGCGTATTCCAACGACTGCCGCCGGCGCGACTTGCTGGCGTATTTCGGCGAAGCGTGGACCGAACTGAATTGCGGCGGTTGCGACAACTGCCTCGAACCGCGTCCGGCCGTCGATGCGACGCTCGACACGCAGAAGCTGCTCTCGTGCATCGAGCGTATCCGGCGCTCGAACGGCTTCGGCGTCGGCATCGCGCACGTGATCGATGTCTTGCTCGGCGCGGAGAACGAAAAGATCTGGCGCTGGAATCACGAGCGGCTTTCGACCTACGGCATCGGCAAGGATCGCAGCAAGGCCTCATGGCGGGCGCTGGCCGACGAATTGGTTCGCTTGGGACTCGTCGCCGTCGATGCCATGCACTTCAACACGGTATCGGTGACCGCGACCGGTCACGCGGCGCTGGCCGAACGGACGCCGGTTATCGTGCGTGAATCGCCGCCGGCGACCGAACGCGGACGCAAGCGTGCGCCGAGTGCAGCTGCCGACGGACCCTACGATGCCGAGGTCTTCCGCGCGCTGCGCGATCTGCGCAAAGAACTCGCCGACGAGCGCGACGTGCCGGCGTACGTGGTCTTCAGCGATGCGGTGCTGCGGGCGATGGCGCGCGAGTTGCCGCGCACGCCCGTGCAGTTGCGCTCGATCAGCGGCGTCGGTGAGAAGAAGCTCGCCGACTTCGGCGCTGCCTTTCTCGCGGCCATCGCTCAAGCCGGGGAGTAGCCGATACTCCGAGGCCTTTCCAAGGCTAACCTGACAAGATAGCGCTCAATGATGACGCGTGGGCGCCGTATTTTCGCTGCTTGTCTTGCCGCGGCGTTGGCTTTGGGCGGCCTTGACGCGCCCGCGTTCGCACAATCGAGCGAGAACACCGGGATCATCCAGATCACGGTCAAGGGCGATAATTCAACCGCGCTCTCGAACGCGCGCGTGTTCTTGCTCGGGCCCAGCGTCGCCAGCGCGTTGACGACGCGTAGCGGCATCGTGAAATACACCGACGTTGCAAGCGGCATCTACCGCGTGCGCGTCAATAAGCCCGGCTATCGCAATAGCACCTCGGCGGCGTTCGAGCTGCTGGGCAACAAGGAAGTCGACGTCAGCGTCGTGCTCGGGTCGTCGGCAGTAGCGCAGAATGCCGGCTCCTCAGCTGAAGGGTCGGATTCCAGTCTGAAAATCATCGGCCGCGTTGAGGCCCGCGTGACGGTTGCGACGCACGACGTCGATGAGAACAGTGCCGTCCGCCGCATCTCGGACTCCTTGGTTGATGCGCTCAACACGGTCGCCGGCGTCGATATCACGCAGAGTTCGAACGACCCGGACTCGCCGCAGACGATCTCGCTGCACGGCCACGACGAATCGCAGACCGCGGTCACGCTCGACGGCATCCCGCTCTCGGCACCGGGCTCGGCCGCCAACTTGCGCGGCATCAACACCGATCTCTTTAGCGGCGCGAGCGCGAGCTTCGGCGCGCGGGCCGGCGCGCTCGGCGGCGGCGTGAACTTCACCACGCTGCAGCCGACGCAGACGTGGCAATATCGCTTGAATGCAGCCGACGGTTCGTTCGACAAGTACAACTGGTCCATCGGCGTGACCGGATCGGTCGGCAAACTCGGCATCGCGGCAATGACGACCAAGCGCGGCGGCAACAACCCGCTGACGTTCCAAGACTATCTCGACCAGAGCGGCGTGACCTACCCGCACGGCGGCGAGAGCACGAGTGCCGGCGACTTCATCAAGCTGCGCTACGGGCTGACCGACAACACGACGCTGGTGCTGACCGCACTCGAGAACAATACGGCGATCGCGTCGTTGTGCACGCAGGACACGGGCATTCTCCCGTGCGGCCTTGGCCCGAACAACACGACGACCGGGAAGTACCAGTTCGTCTACGGGACGGTACAGTCGCTCGTCGGTCAAGTGGCGGTTCAGGCGACCGGCTATACCTCCACGCAATACGGCCTCTCGAACGAGCTCGACCGCACGATCGATGAGTGCGTCGGCGCCGCCGTCCCATGCCCGGTGGCGGAGCCGTTTGCGACGGATACCTACTCGCTCACGCGCGGCATCGCGAGCCAAGCCACGATCAGCAAAGACAACCATACGATCACGCTCAACGCGACGACGTTCGGTTCGCAGACCAACTTCGCGCCGCTCGTGTCGTTCGGTACGAGCAACCTCGTCACGTCGTCGCTGAACGCCGTCTCGGCATCGACCTACGCGCTGCAGGACTCGATTAAAGTTAGTAACCGCGTGTCGATCGGACCGACGCTCTCGCTCGCGTCAACGACCGGCGCGGGCACGTCGATCCTGGCCGGCTTTAGCGGGGATTGGCGTCCGACCGACTTCGATGACGTCACGCTCTCCGCGTCGGTCGGCAGTTCGCAGCCGGCCCCGACCGTCGTGCGCAGTTACAGCGATCCGCAATCGGCACGCGTCAACTGCGCGGGCGGCACGGCGCAAATCAGCGGCCCCGGCGATCAGTCGACGGCCCAATCGGCGATCGATTACTCGGCATCGTGGACGCACCAATGGAAGTTCGGCTACATTAGCACGGACGTCTACCGTCAGTCGCAAGCCGGGCAACTCGTCACCGCTTCGCTGCCGGCGGCGGCCGGCGGCGTTCCCGCGCTCGTTACCAGCGCCGTGCAATCGTATTATTCATCGGTGTGCCCGACGTCGTCGTCGGCCGCGAACATCTACGTGAGTGCGCCGGTCAACGGCACCGACCGGCTCTATGAGGGCTACGATGTTTCGGCGCGACTCGCGCTCGGTAAAGACGTCACCGCGATCCCATCGTATTCCACCAACTCATCGACCTACACGTCGGCCGATCCGACCTTCACCGGAACCGGCAGCACGCTGATCCTCAACTCACAGATCTACGGGCGGCCGCTTCACAAAGGGAACTTCACGCTCGATGCGTTCAACCCGCCGAGCAATTTGGAATTCATCATGAACGCGCAGTATGTCGGCGTCAACAATTCGCAACATCTTGCGCCGTACGTGAATTTCAGCTTTGGCGTCACGCACCCGTTCGGCATGGGCATGCTCACGCTGTTCGAAACGAACGCCTTCAACACCGAAACCGCGCTCTTCTCGACGATCAACGGCGCGCAGCCGCAAGCGCTGGTCGGCGGCGCGCTCTTGCTCGTTGCAGCGAATCCGTTGCCGCCGCGCACGATCCAACTCTCGTATTCGATCAACACCGGTGCGCGTAAGGGCGCGGGCTTCGCGCGCGGCGCGCGCGGCGGCGGTTCGCTGCGCGCGGCGGCGCAAAGCGCACAAGCCGGCGCGAGTCCGGCGCCCAACGGTCCGCGCGGCGGACTCGGCTTCGGTGAACTCCACTTCGTGGCGCCGCCGGACGCGGTATCGGTGCTGAATCTTTCAACCAGCCGCGCCGAATGCACGGCCGAACTGCAACCGATCGCGACGACGGCACTGGCGCAACTTGGCGCCGCGGCCGCCGCGTATGTTGCCGGCACGACGCCGCTGCCCGCCGTCACCGGCGTCAACGTGACGCCGCACGGCGATGTGAAGGGCGCGTGGTACTTTGCGCTTGGGCCTGAGATCCCGCGCGATCTGTTTCCGCGTCCGGAGAACCGTGGCGGCGCGGCCGGCGGCGGCGGGCCGCGTCCGCCCCGCCCACCCGGTGGCGAGGGTGGACCCGGCGGAGCGCCGGTGTTCCAGCCGCAGATCAGCGTCGCACCCAACGCCTCGACCTCGCCACGGCCGGCGTTCACGCCCAGCCCGGCGCTGATCGCTGCGCTTCTGCCCTTCCGGGCGCTGGTCTCGTGCGCGTACGCGACTGTCCTGACGCCGGACGAAGCCAAGACGCGCGGTTTCGCGATCGTAGCGCCGGGCATCCGCGAGCCGCGGCCCTCGCCCACGCCGTCGGCGAGTCCCGCGCCGGGTGCGAGCGCCGCCCCGCGTGCCAACCCGCGCGGCGCCGGCTTCATTAACTACGCGCCCTCGCCCGGTTTCTTCGTCGTACGGGCGCCGGACTTAGGAACTGGTGGAGGAAGCGTGAAACAACCATGATGACGAGCTCGACGCCACCGCCCCGGGTCGCCGTGATCGACGACGAGCGGCACCTCCGCGAACTGCTCGAGCTGGGCCTCGGTGAGGACGGCTTCGAGGTGCGCAGCGCCGGCGACGGGCAGACCGGCCTCACGCTGGTGCGTGAATGGCGGCCGGATGCGATCATCCTCGACGTGATGCTGCCCTATGTCAACGGCCTCGAGCTCTTGCCGATGATGCGGCGCATCACCGAGGCCCCGATCCTGATGCTTAGCGCAAAGGCCGATACCGACGACCGCGTCACCGGTTTGCTGCGCGGTGCGGACGACTATATTCCGAAACCGTTCGAGATGTCCGAACTCGTCGCGCGGCTGCACTCCGCGCTGCGCCGGCCGCGACTCGAAGCGCCCAGCATCGTTTCCTATGCCGACCTCACGATCGACCTCGATCGCCGCGACGTTAAGCGCGGCGATCTCTTGATCGAACTCTCGGCGCGCGAATATGCGCTGCTGCTGACCTTCGTGCGCAATCCCGAGCGCGTGTTCACGCGCGATCAGCTGCTGGACTTGGTGTGGGGTAGCGATCGCGACGTCGGTCCAGGCGCGGTCGAAACGTACGTCTCGTATTTGCGCGCGAAGATCGACGCAAATTTCGAACCCAAGCTGATCCGCACGATCCGGGGAGCCGGTTACGCCCTCCGCTCGCATTGATGCCTTTTCCGCGCTCGCGCGAAGGCTAACCGGCTGGTACGTCTTTGTCGCCGTGTCCTCGGTCGCGGTGCTGTTAACCGTCGCCGGGATCCTTGGCCTCGCGCTCTTCGCGCACGAGGTCAACGCGTCGATCGCGCGTTCGGATATCAACGCGAAAGATTTCGCCCAACGCGCCGCGCTACGGCACCAACCGTTCTTTGAGGCCGCGTTCGAGTTCGAGAATCGCGATATTCACGAGGGCACGCACTCGTACGCCGCGCTGGCGCGACCGTCGCGCCTGAATCGCCCTGCCGCCGGCGCATCGCCGCCGCCTGGCAGCCCGCCCCCGCCGCGTTACGGCGCGCCGCCGAACGAAACCGCGATCGTCGATGGTGTCGTGCGCAACGGCAGCGGGATGCGGTCGCGTTTCGAAGGCAGCCGGCTCGGATATGCGATCGCGACGTTGTTCGGCGTGCGCGCTCCGCCGCCGCAGCGGTTCCTCAACGGGATCATCTCGTTTGGTCCCGATCCCGCGATCTTCCAGAATGCCGTGCTGATCATCATCGGTTCGGTGTTGCTGGCGGCCCTCGCCGTCGGGCTGCTGGCGTTCTTCATCGGCCGTTATATTACCGAACAAGCGATCCAGCCGCTGGTCGACGTAACCGAAGCATTGCAGCGCTTCGCCGCACGGGATTTCCGCTCGCAAGCCATCACGCTCGCGCGTAAAAGCGATTTCGACGTGCTCGCACACGCCTACAACGCGGCCTCGGAACAAGTCTCGGCGGCCTTTGCCGAGCGCGAGGCTGCGGAGGCGCAGATGCGGCAGTTCGTCGCGGATGCGGGCCACGAGTTGCGCACGCCGCTCACGATCGTCTTGGGTTACATCGATCTCTTGCGCCGGCGCGTGAGCGATGCCGACGAGCGTTCGAAGTTTATCTTCTCATCGATTGCCTCAGAGGGCCGGCGCATGCGGACGCTCGTCGACAACCTGGTGCTGCTGGCAAAACTCGAAGGCGACGACACCCGCTTGTTCGAGCCGTTCGATGTGCGCGAACTCGTGGCGGAGATCGTCGATGTGCGGCGCGGTCTCGCACCTTCGGTGCGCTTCGATATCGAGACGAGCGTCGTCGCGACGGCGATCGCCGATCGCGGAGAAGTTTACGAAGCACTGGCCAATATCATCGACAACGCGATAAAGTACGCGCCGGGTTCGCCGATCCGCGTCGAAAGCAGCGTTCGGCACGAAGGCGTGGTCGAGATCTCGGTTGCGGACGAAGGTCCGGGGATTCCGCCCGAGGACCGCGAGGCGATTTTCGAGCGTTTCTTCCGGGGTGCGAGCCGCGGCGAAATCGAGGGCAGCGGCCTGGGTCTCGCCATTGCCAAACGCGCGATCGAACGCGCCGGCGGAACGTTGCGCCTCGACAGTTCGGTAACCCGCGGAACCCGTTTCGTCATCGCCCTACGCGCCGAACGAGGCGCATCGCTACTGGCAACCACGCCCGCACTGTCATCCCGAGCGTAGTCGAGGGACAGCCACCTACGACGCGACTTCCGAAGACCGCCCCTCGCTACGCCCCATGGTTACCATCTCGCGCATCCGCGGATGATCGCGATCCTGCCGCGCCATCCACTGCTCGAGCGGCGGCACCGGCAACCCCGTCCGAAACAACCAATAATAACAACTAAGATCGCCGAGAAACGCAAATCGTTTCTTCGCATCCGCATAAAGCGCATCGTACGAAGCAAACGATCGCGCATACGTCGCAACGTCGCCATGTTCCGCAGCCAGCGCTTTCAGCGTGCGCGCGTTGGCGATCGTGCCGGCAATTTTCGAACGCGAATGAACCACGCCCTCGGCCGCCATAAGCCGCTCGATCTCACCTTCACCATACGTCGCGATCACCGTAACGTTGAAGCCCTCGAACGCCGTGCGGAAGGCATCCCAGCGCGCGTCGATCAGCGCCCAGCTCAAACCGGCTTGAAAGATCGCGCGCGTCATCACTTCCAAATGATCGTCGAGCGACGGTTCGGCGATCACGCGCGGGATGCGCTCGGGCGGCGTCGGTTTACTCGCCCGGATCGGTGGTGCGGTCTTCGGGGTTTTCTTCGGCATGGTGCTGTATAGAATCGCATGAACAAGACGTGGGTCCTGGTGGCAGCGATCCTCGGTTCGAGCATGAGTTTCATCGACGCGACGGCGGTGAACGTCGCGTTACCGATCATCCAGCGCGAGCTGGGCGCGACGAGCGACCAGATGCAATGGGTGATCGAGGCCTACGCGCTCTTTCTCGCCGCCTTGATCCTCGTCGGCGGATCGCTCGGCGATCTGTTCGGCCGCCGTAAGCTCTTCGTCATCGGCATCGCCGTTTTCGCGCTGGCGTCGGTCGCGTGTGCGGCGGCGCAGGGCATCGTCGTGCTGATCGTCGCGCGGTCGGTGCAAGGGATCGGTGCGGCACTGGCCGTGCCGGAATCTCTCGCATTAATCAGCGTTACGTTCACCGGTGACGAGCGCGGCAAAGCGATCGGCACGTGGTCCGGCTTCGCGTCGCTCACCGCTGCGGCCGGTCCCGTGATCGGCGGATACCTCGCACAGACGGCATCGTGGCGCTGGGTGTTTCTCATCAACGTCCCGCTGGCGATTCTCGTGCTTGCAATTGCGATCTTGCGCGTGCCGGAAAGCCGCGACGAGAAGGCTTCACCTACCATCGATTGGACCGGCGCCGTGCTGGCCACCCTGGGACTCGGCGTGCTCGTGTACGGCCTCATCCGCGTTCAATTCGAAGCCGGCCGTGCCGTCGGTGCGGCATGTATCGTGGCCGGACTGATCGTGCTCGGACTGTTCGTGATGGCCGAACGGCGCGCCGCGCATCCCATGATGCCGCTCGCGCTGTTCTCGGCCTCGCGCGTCTTCACGATCGCGAACCTCTACACGTTTGCGCTCTACTTCGCGCTGGGCGGCAGCCTGTATTTCTTTCCGTATCTGCTCATCGACGTGCAAGGCTATTCGCCGACCGCTGCCGGTGCGACGTTCTTGCCGTTCGTCATCTTGCAGTTCGCGTTCTCGCGCTGGTCGGGCGGTCTCGTGCACCGGCTCGGCGCGCGTATCCCGCTCGTGATCGGCGCGGTTTTCGCGGGTTGTGCCTACATCTTGTACTCGTTGCCCGGCATCGGGAGCGGTACGTATTGGGCGACGTATTTTCCGGCGGTGCTGGTGCTGGGCATCGGCGCGACGTTCTTCATCGCACCGCTCACGACGACGGTGTTCGACTCGTCTGCTCCGGAACTCAGTGGAATCGCGTCCGGGATCAACAATGCGGTTTCGCGCTCGGCCGGCTTGATCGCAATCGCGCTCTTCGGCGTCGTTTTTGCCGGTGTGTTCGCAAGCAACTTCGACGGGCGCCTCGCGCGAGCGCATATCTCGGCGCAGACGCGGACGCTGGCCAACACCGAGCGCGCGCGGTTTGCCGCCGGTACGGTCCCGCCCGACGTTCCAGCGGCCGACCGGCCGGTCGTTGCCGTTGCCGTTAAGGAGGGCTACCTGGCCGGCTTCCGTAGCGTCCAATACGTATCGGCGCTGGTCGCGTTCTTAGCCGCCATCGTCGCGTTCGTCGCGCTTCCGGGCCGGAAGCCGGAGCCGGCGCTAGCCGGTTTGACCCCAGGCCGTCGATAGGCTCGCTCGCTCCTATTCTGGGGTAGGACAGCCGTGACGGTCGCTGCTGCGTTGACGGTACTGGTCTGGCTTGATATAATCCGGAGGTTCGGCCCACCGACGGTGTGGCCGCTTTCGTGTGTGTTTCGAGGATAGGCGTGCCGACAATCTCCCAATTGGTCCGTAAGGGCCGCGAAAAGATCCAAAAAAAGGTGAAAACTCCGGCGTTCCGTGTCGTTTCGACCGGACCGAAGCCGGGTCACCCGGATCTGCCCAACCGGACCTTCGAGGTCGCCGGCAACCCGCAACGGCGTGGCGTCTGCACTCAAGTGAAGACGATCACCCCGAAGAAGCCGAATTCGGCGCTTCGGAAAGTCGCGCGCGTCCGCCTCACCAACGGTGAGGAAGTGACCGCGTACATTCCGGGTATCGGGCATAACCTCCAGGAGCATTCCGTGGTCCTGATCCGTGGCGGTCGCGTCAAGGATCTCCCCGGCGTGCGCTACCACATCATTCGCGGGACGCTCGACACCTCGGGTGCCGCCAACCGCAAGCAAGGCCGCTCGAAATACGGCGCCAAGCGCAACGCTAAACCTACCGGTAAGAAGTAAGGACGCTAGAGAGACATGCCGCGCAAAGGTCCGGTCCCGAAGCGACCGATTCTTCCCGATCCGAAGTTCAACTCGAAAGTGCTCTCGCGCTTCATCAATAAGGTGATGCTCCAGGGTAAGAAGAGCATCGCTGAGCGGATTTGCTACAGCGCGCTCGAGATCGTCGAGACGAAGTCGGGCCGCGATCCGATGGATATCTTCACCCAAGCGCTCGGTAACGCGATGCCGCTGGTCGAGGTTCGTCCGCGGCGCGTCGGCGGCGCCACCTACCAGGTCCCGATGGAAGTCCGTCCGGACCGCCGTCAGGCGATGGCGATGCGCTGGCTGATCAATTATGCCCGTGCCCGGCCCGGTCACTCGATGGAAGAAAAGCTCGCGGCCGAACTGATGGACGCGGCAAACAATCTTGGCGCTTCGATCAAGAAGCGCGAAGATACGCACAAAATGGCGGAAGCCAACAAAGCCTTCGCCCACTACCGCTGGTAATTGTAACCCTCTAATATCATGGCACTCAACCGCGAACATCTGCTCGAAAACACCCGCAACATCGGGATTGCTGCGCATATTGACGCCGGAAAAACGACGGCGACTGAGCGTATTCTTTTCTATACCGGCCGCGTGCACAAGATTGGCGAAGTCCATGACGGTGCGGCGACGATGGACTGGATGGTCCAGGAACAAGAACGCGGCATCACGATCACCTCGGCCGCAACGGCGTGCACCTGGCGCGACACGCGTATCAATATTATCGATACGCCTGGCCACGTGGACTTCACCGTTGAAGTAGAGCGCTCGTTGCGCGTGCTCGACGGACTCGTCGCGTTGTTCGACTCGGTTGCCGCCGTGCAGCCGCAGTCCGAGACCGTGTGGCGTCAGGCCAACAAGTACAAAGTGCCGCGGATCATCTTCGTCAACAAGATGGACCGCATGGGCGCCGACTTCTTCAATTGCGTCGAGAAAGTCCGCGAGCGCCTCGGTGCGAAAGCCGTTCCGATTCAGGTGCCGATCGGCGCCGAAGCCGACTTCTTGGGCGTAGTCGATCTCTTCACGATGAAGAAGATCATCTATACCGACGATGCCGGCTCCGTGATGGAGATCGACGAGAGCCCGACGGGCGAGCTGCTCGAGACGGCGCAAAAGTGGCGTCACGAACTCGTCGAGGCGATCGCCGAACACGACGATGCGCTGCTCGAAATGTTTTTCGAGGGCAAAGAGATCCCGGTCGAACGCCTCAAGACCGCGCTGCGGAAGGCGACGATCGCCGGCGACGTACTGCCGATGCTGTGCGGTTCGGCGTTCAAGAATAAGGGCATCCAGCCGTTGCTCGACGCCGTGGTCGACTTTTTGCCTTCACCGCTCGAAGCCAAAGTCATCACCGGTAAAGATCCCAAAGACGATTCGGACATCACGCGCAAGGCCGATGACAATCAGCCGTTCTCGGCGCTGGCGTTCAAGATCGCGACCGATCCGTACGGCAATCTGACGTACTTCCGGGTCTATTCGGGCGTGCTCGAAAAGGGCTCGTACGTTTACAACGCGCGCACGCAGAAAAAAGAACGCATCGGACGCATCCTGCGGATGCACGCCAACCATCGCGAAGATATCGACGCGATCGGTGCGGGCGACATCGCCGCGGCCGTCGGCATGACCGACACGCGCACCGGCGACACGCTGTGCGACGAAAAGAATCCGATCCTGCTCGAGAACATCATCTTCCCGGAGCCC
>Ga0182030_10012983_pt1 | contig 16630 bp, 13 predicted proteins | sample 812S3MmetaG_FD_121299 | JGI IMG/M metagenome (GOLD analysis project Ga0182030, IMG submission 121299) | Permafrost microbial communities from Stordalen Mire, Sweden - 812S3M metaG (Illumina Assembly) | ecosystem: Environmental > Terrestrial > Soil > Wetlands > Permafrost | place: Sweden...
GGGCTGGTCGGCGAGATGCTTCTGGAACACGCTGCGATGGCGGGCGTGATGCAGCGCGTGCGCAAGCCCGGAGCGCATCAGGCCGGCCGAGGCGATGGCGCAATCCTGCCGCGTCAACTGCACCATCTGGATGATGGTGCGGATGCCCCTGCCCTCCTCGCCGATCCGCTCGGCATGAGCGCTGTTGAACTCGACTTCGGACGAGGCGTTGGAACGGTTGCCGAGCTTGTCCTTCAGCCGCTGGAACGCGATCGTGTTGACGCGGCCGTCCGGGGTGAAGCGCGGCATGAAGAAGCAGGTCAGCCCCTCCTCCGCCTGCGCCAGCACCAGGAACGCGTCGCACATCGGCGCCGACATGAACCACTTGTGGCCTGTGATGCGATAGGCACCGCCGTCGCTTTCGGCGCGCGTGACGTTGGAGCGGACGTCGGTGCCACCCTGCTTCTCGGTCATGCCCATGCCGAGCGTCATGCCGCGTTTGGTGGGCCACGGCGCAAAGCTCGGGTCATAGGCGCGGGTGGCGATCACAGGCATGGCCCTCGCCAGGAGATCCGGCTGCGCCGCCAGGGCGGCCACCGCGGCGCGGGTCATGGTGATCGGGCAGAGATGGCCGGTCTCGACCTGGGATGCCATGTAGAATCTGGCGGCGCGCACCACCTCGGCGGCACCTCCGGCCGGTTTGCCCAGCGCGTTCCAGGTCGAATTGTGCACCCCGGCATGGGCGCTGCGCGCCATCAATTCATGATAGGCCGGATGAAATTCGACCTGGTCGCGGCGGTTGCCGCGGGCATCGAAGGTTTTCGGTTTCGGCGGGTTCTCGTTCGCGATCCGGCCGCGCGCGGCCATCTCCGCCGAGCCCCAATGCCGCCCGAACTCCGACAATTCCTTCTCGGCCGCCGCCCCGCCATTGGCCGCCACCGCCGCCGCCAGCGGCCGGTCGACCGCGTACAGATCGACATCCTCGAACGGCGGCGACTGGTTGATCGCCTCGGAGCTCGCGTAGGCAGGCTGGGTCATGGGGCGGTTCCTCGAAGAGATATCCGGGAATCAGTCTACGCCGGATCGGGCGCGATTTCACTCGGCTTGGCGGTTGCGGCGCTGTTGGGCTCGTGTCCCGGACGCGGTGCAGCGCTCTTCGCGCTGCGGAGCCTGTCATCGGGCGCGCATTCGCGCGACCCGTTGGCAGAGCCGGGACCCATCCGCGATCGCTCTGTACGATGGGCCCCGGCGCTGCAGCGCCGCAAGAGCGGCGCGCTGCGCTGCGTCCGGGGCACGATGTGAGGCGGGGGCAGTCCGTAGGGCGGGTTGGAGGCGAAAGCCGTAACCCGCCATCTGGCGACACCACGGATCGCGCATCACATGGAGATCGACGAATCGCGACGCGTCGTTTTCTGAAGTGGTGGGTTATGGCTTCCGCCTTCAAGCCACCCTACGTGCTGATCCGGGTTACGCGTTTTGAGATGGCGGGTTACTGCTCAGGTCACGGCCAACACCGGCAATCTGCTCCACAACGCACAATGCGAACGATTCAATCCCGGATTTCGCTACGCTCCATCCGGGCTACACGCGCTTCGCGATCACCTCTGCTAGGTGGAAAGACTATGGAATAAAGCCAACCCGCCGAAGCATGCTCCGAACAATAACGCGGAAAGAAATGCCCTTATGCGAGCCCTATTGCCCCCTTCGTCCCACAATTGCGGCAAAAAAAACATAAAAGGCCCGAGGTAACGCAAGTACTGTTTTTTTTCAGGCTTAACGCTACCCAGCATGAAGAAAAAATAATAAAGCGTAGTGGCGGTGGACACGAAGCAACCGAGGAAACACGCGACTCCAAATATTCCAAGAGCCAATCTTTGCACATCGATCACCCAGTTTAAGAGATTAAGCCTAGTGACCATACCCGAGAACATCATTCGCGAGGTCGCGCGCCGTGAATGCTCCCGTGAACGATCCGCTAGCGGACACGCCCAGCCCAGATCCCACCTTTACAGCCAAGCCACTGAAGGCGAGTTCTCCGTTGGGGCCTGACGAGAACGTGGCGCTCCCCCCGGCCACATCGTACATCGCGCTATAGTTGAATGATGCTTGGCAAGCCGTATGGACGCTTTATTTTTTACAGCATATTTGCTACAGGGGAGGGGTCGACTTCAACCCGCCTACGGACTGCTCGATGAAGCACGAGGTACAGCGGTAATCGGCCTCCGCGTAGTGCATTCTGCCGTTTATTGTCGACGTAACGATCCGAGGTAGTCCCCATGCACAGCGTCAAACAAGCTGCTCGCGAACTGATCGAACGTCTTTCGGAGTCGGCCAGTTGGGATGACGTGATGTACGAGTTTTACGCCAAGCAGAAGATCGAGGAAGGGTTGAAGGAACTCGATGAGGGGCGCGGTCTGCCGCATGAGCAAGTCAAGCGCCGCTTGCTCGGCGATCACGATTGAAAATCGAGTGGTCCCCGCGCGCTGAGCGCGAACTCACGGAGCTGCGCGATTACATCGCGCAAGATTCGCCATTCTTTGCACGCCATTTCACCGAACGTCTGATCCAGGCCATCGAGCGTTTGACTTCCATGCCGCGCAGCTCGGATGGGTGGAGCGAAGCGATTACGCGTTGGCGAAGCTCGGCGGATTACACATTCGTCAATCCGCCCTACGGGCCGTTCACGCCTCTCTACTAAGAACGATTTCGTCAGGACGTTCAGCTACAACAACAAACCCAATCAGCCCGGCTGCGTCTTTCCTGTCGCAGCACAATAGCTCGATGAGGGAACCTACTTCCTTTGTTGACCGGATTACATCTTTGACGGATCGATACGTGGCATCAATTTCAAGCTCGGCTCCTGCCGCCACGATGCAGCGAACGTTCATCGTTGATATTTCTTCATACATTGTCATCAGAATGCCCGAGACGACATCCATATCGGTCGCTATCGCCAGCGTTGGAAAAGAGAGATTGTAGACTGCTACTCGAGATCTGCTCTTAAGGCCCAACACCATATATTTCGTGCTCTCTGGGGCGTTGAAGTAGATAAATAGGTGTTCCGACTCTGACAGACTACTCTCCATTATGGCCGCAGCATCCGCCCATACACGTTGTTCACTATAATTATTTCCCAACAGGAAAACCTTTCTGGGCGCCCCGACCCACCTCGAAAAGTTGCTCCTTAGACGCGCCACGAGTTCGGCGCGTATTTTTCTTTCATCCACAGACTCTAGAAAAGCGACGACATCAAACCTTTCGGGCATACTCTTGACTCACCGTTGTTATCGTACCGGATACAGGGATCTAAAATTTCCATTTGGGTCGAGCCGTAGGATCTATTGTCATCCATGAAAGCGATGGGTTTCGCGAAGGGCTCTATGCCATCCTACGCGCTATCCGATCGCCATGCCGAGTGCGTTGATGGACCTGTTAGCCAATCCCCTACCGCTCCTCCAACGTGATAGCCTATCCACGTTAGCGGCGCATCTTCCGGACCGGTGAGGCCAGCACCAATTATTGCGCCAACTATGCTTCCCGCAATCCTGAACCTGGTTATTAAACAAATACCCGAACGCACCGGTGATGGCGCCGTTGGCGAGCTTGCCGCCGCCGGCGACAGAGCGCTCTCTGCGGCTAAGCACGTCGATAGGCTCCTGCGACGAGACCATCTACGACCGAGTCCAGAACTCCGTCGATCTCTTCGACGCTCTTTGGTGTAGCATCCTCCGAAATGAGCGTTTCACCTGATGCACCGTCGACGATGATCAACTCCGTCTGAAATATCGTGCGCTCCCAAACCGTATAGCTGACGAGAATATCGTCTTTGGCCAGTCCGATCGTGCCCTTCCAAGGTATGTTCGAAGACGGCTCCGGAATACGATCTGTGGGTTCAATGCCTAGCGACGCGAGACGCGGCCCTCTCGACGAGAGCCAATTCGCAAGCTGCTGAACGATGGATTCACTCATTGCGGGATCACTATATTGGTTGCTGGGGGCATCTCAGTGATGCCGAGGCGCGGGCCGAATATGCTGTTAGGTCCGTAAATCTTGGCCGTTCCCGTTCCTACGCCATTCAGCGAAGAGGTAGGAACGTCGAATTGGGTGAATATATCGCTGGTTGGTGCGGCACGGTATAGCCCTGGATTGGGGGGCACAGTGACGCTGGTGACGCCATTGTTGAAGCTCTCCTGAACCCTTCCGCTGGTTGTCATCGCATCCAACTCAGTCTGCGACATGTACCGTCCTACCGTAGTCGTCGCGACATCAGCGCCTTCTGCGGCGTCGGGACCTGTCAGCCAGTCCCCTACCGCTCCTCCAACATAATGCGCGCCGATAGCAAGTGCGACGTCAAAGGGACCAGTCTCAAAACCAAGGAAAGCGGCAGCCACGCTACCGATAGCGCCTCCAATTTGTCGTCCGGCCAGATTGTTATACAAATACCCGAACGCACCGGTGATGGCGCCGTTGGCGAACTTGCCGCCGCCGGCGACCGAGGCCGCACCTCCGAGCACGGCGTTTTCGACCAGCGACGTGGTGAAGTTCTGGCCGTTGATCAGCGGCCCGGCGCCGGCGGTGACGCCGCCGGACAGCGCGCCCGACTCGCAGGAGCCTCCCGACGCTGCCGCCGAAGCGCAGCCGACCAGCGCGTGGCCGGCGACGTTGAACGCATAGGCCTCCGAGCCGAACTGCGGCTGGATATGCGGGGCATCGAGATCAAAGTTCTGTCCCGCGACCGCGTTGGTGGCGCTGCCGACCACGGCGAACCCGAACGCGGTCGCCCCCGCGATGGCCGCGGATCTGAGCACCTGGCCGAGATTGCCGCCGCTCAGGCCCGTGGCGATGGCCGCGCCTCCAGCGGCGGACGCCGTTGCCAACCATCCACCCGACAGCAGGATACCGGATGCCGGAATGATGGCGCTCAGGATGATCGTCGCCGCGATCTGCACCACCGCGCGCACGATCGAGTTCGACGAGAGAAAGTTCGCGACGCTGTGGAAGAAGCTCGACAGCCACGAAAAGCCGTTGGGATCGGTGAAGGCGAGCGGGTCGTTGCCGACATAGGAATACCGGTTCCAGCCCTGCGGATTGGTCGGATCGGTCACGGTCGGATCCGGGCTGGTCATGCGCGCCAGCAGGGGATCGTAGACCCGGCCGTTGAGATGCACGAGGCCGGAGACCGACAGCTCCTCCTGGCCGGTAAAGCCGCGCGTGGTCTGGCTGGTGATGCTGTCGGTGGGATCGTCGCTGCCGTTGGCAAAGCGCCGCTTGCCCCAGGCATCGTAGCTCAGCCGCTCCTGCACCAGGCCGTTCTCGTCGGTGATGACCGAGATCGAGCCGAGATTGTCGGTGTGGAAATAGCGCGTGTTCAGGGTCTCGGAGGCGACCTGGGTCACCCGCATGCCGACCCCCAGGATTGCCGACCGAGAGATACTCGGTCCACTGCGCGCCGGTGGTGCCCGGGGCGAACAGCTCCGCCAGCACGCCGCACCCTTGCCCTGCTTGCTCGGCTCAGCGGCTGCGGCGCCGGCTGAGTGAGCCCGCGCCGCCGCGCGCAGATCGCGGTCCCTCGCCGACACGGCTGCCGTCGAAATGAAAAACCCGCCGCCGGTTTCCCGGCGCGGGCCTGATGGCTGCGATGCTGTCCATATGCCGGTGATTTGCCCGACGTGTCAAAATGTTTTCGCAGGGCCCAGGCATCCATGCCGGTGGTAACGGGCTACTTTGCATGGGGTTGTTTTCGATATTTTACCGTTGGGCGGGTGCGCCGGTGAAGCTGAGCGGATGACGTCGGGGCAAAACCAGCATGCGGGAAGCGGGTCGATTGCGGTTGCGCCTGAAAAAAGTTCGGTCGCCAAATCAGGGGGATCAGGTCTTTCCCGCGCCGTGCAGCCAAGCTGCGCCCTTGACAGTTTGCGTCAATTTGTTTACTGTTTGTTCATAGTCACCCCAACCTTGAGGGGCGTTTCACGGATGTCACGAACGCGGGGTGGGCTGCGGTGGACAAAAGGTTGCTCCTGACGACGGCATCCCAGGCGGACGGCAAAAGCGTCTGGTCCGGACGCCTCAGATGCTGGAATACGCCATGTCGGGACGCCCGTGAAATTGCCTTGGCTGTTTGACAAGTGAATCTGTCCTGGGAAGGCGCGCGGCGACCGTCATCGCCCGGCGACTGTCCCAGACGCGACCGGGGATGACCGCGCGACCCAGCAATCCCCGGCGTTGGTGATGCAGGCCGCGGCATACTGGAGTCGGGGCATGACGGCTCGTCGTGGCGCGGCGCCTGGCGCCGCGAGGCCGATAAATCGTACGTTGCTTGCGAGGTTGCCACGACGAGAACAGCGGTCCGGTTCCCTGGCTTTGCCGTGTCGGCCCGGAGACCGGGGGATAACTCGAAAGCGCCCTGTTGGCGCTTGCCCCGCTCCGGCTTCCTGCCTATAGCTCTCGCTTTAATGACCCCTGCATCGAAATCGACCTTCGTCCTCGGCCACCGGCATTTGCTGGGCATCGAGGGCCTTTCCGCAGCCGATATTTCCGGCCTGCTCGACCTCTCCGAGGAATATGTCGAGCTCAACCGCCAGGTCGACAAGAAACGCACCTCGCTGCGCGGACGCACCCAGGTCAACCTGTTCTTCGAGGCCTCCACCCGCACCCAGTCCTCGTTCGAAATCGCCGGCAAGCGGCTCGGCGCCGACGTCATGAACATGTCGGTGTCGTCGTCGTCGATGCGCAAGGGCGAAACCCTGATGGACACCGCGGTCACCCTGAACGCCATGCACCCGGACATCCTGGTGGTCAGGCATTACGCCTCGGGCGCGGTGGAGCTGCTGGCGCGCAAGGTCGACGGCTCGGTGGTCAATGCCGGCGACGGCGCCCATGAACATCCGACCCAGGCGCTGCTCGACGCGCTCACCATCCGCCGCAACAAGGGGCGGCTCGAGGGCCTGGTGATCGCGATCTGCGGCGACGTGATGCATTCGCGGGTGGCGCGCTCCAACATCCTGTTGCTCAACACCATGGGCGCCCGGGTCCGGGTGGTGGCGCCCTCCACGCTGTTGCCGCGCGGCATCGAGCGGATGGGCGTCGAGGTCGCCCGCGACATGCGCGAGGGCCTCAACGGCGCCGACATCGTCATGATGCTGCGGCTGCAGCGCGAGCGCATGAACGGCTCGTTCGTGCCCTCCAGCCAGGAATATTTTCACTATTTCGGCCTCGACCAGAAGAAACTGGCCTATGCCAAGCCCGACGCGCTGGTGATGCATCCGGGGCCGATGAACCGCGGCGTCGAGATCGATTCCATCGTCGCGGACGGCGCGCAATCGCTGATCCGCGAGCAGGTGGAAATGGGAGTGGCGGTGCGGATGGCGGTGCTCGAGGCGCTCGCCCGCAACCTGCCGAACGCGTGACCTCATGCTGACCGACCGCCGCCCGATCCTGCTCGCCAACGCCCGCCTGATCGATCCCTCGCGGGATTTCGACGGGCTCGGCGACGTGCTGATCGCCGACGGCGTGATCCGCGAGTCCCGGCGCGGCATCGGCGCCGCCGGCGTGCCCGAGGGCACCGACATCATCAATTGCAGCGGCAGGATCGTGGCCCCCGGGCTGATCGACATGCGCGCCTTTGTCGGCGAGCCCGGCGCCAGCCACCGCGAGACCTTTGCCTCGGCCAGCCAGGCCGCGGCGACCGGCGGCATCACCACCATCATCTGCCAGCCCGACACCTCGCCTGTGATCGACAATTCGGCGACGGTGGATTTTGTCCTGCGCCGCGCCCGCGACACCGCGATCGTCAACATCCATCCGATGGCGGCGCTGACAAAAGGCATGCGCGGCGAGGAGATGACCGAGATCGGCCTCCTGAAAGCCGCCGGCGCGGTGGCCTTCACCGACGGCGACCGCAGCGTCACCAATGCGCAGGTGATGCGGCGGACCCTGACCTATGCGCGGGATTTCGACGCGCTGATCGTGCACCACACCGAAGACCCCCATCTGGTCGGCGAAGGCGTCATGAACGAGGGCGAGTTCGCCGCCCGGCTCGGCCTGGTCGGCATCCCCAACGCCGCCGAGGCCGTGATGCTGGAGCGCGACATGCGCCTGGTCGCGCTGACCGGCGGGCGCTACCACGCGGCGTCGCTGAGCTGCATCGAATCGCTGGAAATCCTCAGGCGCGCCCGCGATGCCGGGCTTGCGGTCTCGGCCTCGGTCTCGATCAATCATCTGACGCTGAACGAAAACGACATCGGCCCGTACCGGACCTTCCTGAAACTGTCGCCGCCATTGCGCACCGAGGACGACCGCCTGGCGCTGGTCGCAGCGGTGGCCTCCGGCCTGATCGAGGCCGTGATGTCCGACCACAATCCGCAGGACGTCGAGGTCAAGCGGCTGCCGTTCGCGGAAGCCGCCTCCGGCGCGATCGGCCTGCAGACCATGCTGCCGGCCGCCTTGCGGCTGATCCACAATGGCGAGATGGATTTCAAGACCCTGATCCGGGCGATGTCGACGCGCCCGGCCGAACTGCTCGGCCTGCCCGGCGGATCGCTGCGCGCCGGCGCGCCGGCCGACGTGATCGTGATCGACGCCGACACGCCCTGGGTGCTCGATCCCGCCGACCTCAAATCGCAATGCAAGAACACGCCGTTCGACGAAGCCCGGTTCTCCGGCCGCGTGGTGCGCACCATCGTCGGCGGACGAACGGTCTACGAGCATGTGTGACAAGCAGGATGCCGCGACGGCGCGGCCGCGCCCTCAATGCCTCAGCAGATGCCCGATCGCTTCCATCGAGGTGCCGACGAAAGCCGCCGCGAGATAAAGGCCGAAGCAGATCAGCTCAAATCGCCGGGGTCCAAAAGCCATGTTAATCTCCCGTTAATATCGCGATCACGATGCGGAGTTATGGTTAACAATCCCTTGATGTCCCGCTGGAGCCGCAAAAGATGCTGATATCGCCTCATGCCGTTGTCGTGGCCGCGCTGCTGATCGGCTATCTGCTCGGCTCGATTCCGTTCGGACTGATCCTGACCCGGCTGGCCGGCACGGCGGATCTTCGCGCCATCGGCTCCGGCAATATCGGCGCCACCAATGTGCTGCGTACCGGGCACAAGGGCCTGGCCGCGGCAACCCTGGTCTGCGACGTGCTCAAGGGCACGGTCGCGGTCATCCTGTGCGGCTATTATGGCGGGCCTGACGCCGCGATGCTGGCGGCGCTCGGCGCGTTTCTCGGCCATCTGTTTCCGGTCTGGCTCAATTTCAGGGGCGGCAAGGGCGTCGCGGTCTATATCGGCGTGCTGATCGGGCTGTTCTGGCCGGCCGCGGTGGTGTTTTGCGTGTTATGGGCCGCCACCGCTCTGACCTCGCGCTACTCGTCGCTGTCGGCGCTGGTGGCGAGTTTCGTCACGCCGATCTTCCTGTGGTGGTTCGGCCACCTGGCGCTGGCGGCGCTGTTTGCGGTGCTGACCCTGCTGCTGTTCTACATGCACCGCGAAAACATCGCCCGCCTGCAGGCCGGCAAAGAGGGACGGATCGGCGAGAAGTAAGGGCCGATCGGGGGGCAGCGTGGACATCAGGGCCTCGAACACGACAGATCTCGCCGACGCCGAGCGGATCGACCGGCTGCGGCTGATCCGATCCGACCATGTCGGGCCGCGCACCTTCCGTTCGCTGCTCCAGCATTTCGGCAGCGCGCGCACCGCACTGGAGCGGCTGCCGGAACTGGCGCGGCGCGGCGGCGCCAGTCGTAAGGGACGGATCTGCAGCGAGGCCGAGGCACGCGCCGAAATCGCCGCGGGTCGCAGACTGGGCGTCAGCCTGGTCGCGCCGGGCGAAGCCGGCTATCCGCCGCGGCTCGCGGTGCTCGACGACGCGCCACCTCTGCTCGGCGTGCGCGGTGCGCGCGAGGTGCTGATGCGGCCGGTCATCGCCATCGTCGGCTCGCGCAACGCCTCGGGCGCCGGCCTGAAATTCGCAAGCGTGCTGGCGCGCGATCTCGGCGAGGCCGGTTTTGTCATCGCCTCGGGGCTGGCGCGCGGCATCGACCAGGCGGCGCACCGCGCCAGTCTTGCGAGCGGCACCGTGGCGGTGCTGGCCGGCGGACACGACCGGATCTATCCGCCCGAGCACGAAGAGCTGCTGGCCGCGATGCTGGAATCCGGGGCCGCGATATCCGAAATGCCGCTCGGCCATGTGCCGCGCGCCCGCGATTTTCCGCGCCGCAACCGGCTGATCTCGGGCGTGGCGCTCGGCGTCGTCGTGGTCGAGGCCGCATTGCGCTCGGGATCGCTGATCACGGCCCGGATCGCCGCCGAACAGGGCCGCGAGGTGTTCGCCGTGCCGGGCTCGCCGCTGGACCCGCGCGCCGCCGGCACCAACGATCTGATCAAGCAGGGCGCCACCCTGACCACGGAGGCCTCCGACGTCATCGACGCCGTCGAACCGATCATGGAGCGGCCGATCGCGTTGCGCGAGAAGGACGACGAGCCGCTGGCGAGCGAACCTGCGGCCGGCGATCGGGCGCGCATCACCGCCCTGCTCGGCCCGAGCCCGGTCCTGCTCGACGATCTGATCCGGATGGCCGCAACGTCGCCGGCGATCGTGCGCACGGTGCTGCTCGAACTCGAGCTGGCAGGCCGGCTGGAGCGCCACGGCGGCGGGCTGGTGTCGCTGATCTGACCAGCAGGTGCGCGATGTCCGACCCTGCGCAAAATGCCCTGGCGGGCCGGTCAGTTGGCTTCGTTGCGGCCGTCGAACCGCGCCCGCGCGCCTTCGATCTCGGCCTGATGTTGCCGCGCCCACGCGCCCAGCGCTTCCACCGGCTTCCACAATCCGCGCCCCAGATCGGTCAGCTCGTAATCGACCCGCGGCGGAATGGTCGGGAACACGGTGCGGGTGACCAGGCCGTCGCGCTCCAGCCCGCGCAGGGTCAGGGTCAGCATCCGCTGCGAGATGCCGCCGACCATGCGCTTGATCTCATTGAAACGTCGCGGGCCGTCGCCAAGCAGCATGATGACGAACACGCTCCATTTGTCGCCGACCCGCGCCAGCACCGAGGCGACGCCGCGGCAGTCGCTGTCGAGGTGGGCGTTGGGCGGCAGGACAGGCACTTTGATGTGCTCGGGTTTCAAAAATGTGCCTTCTTGTGCGGTTGGTGGACGGTCACTCATATAGTCCTAGTTACAAACCAATACCAAGGGTGACGATCATGAAACTTCTGCATCTCGACTCCAGCGTCCTCGGTCCCCACTCCGTCAGCCGCCAGGTCTCCGCCGCCATCGTCGACCGCCTGCGCCAGGCCAGCCCCGGCCTCGAGATCGCCTATCGCGATCTCAGTTCGACCCCGCTGGCGCATCTGTCCGGCCCGCATCTCGCCGCCGCGCAGGGGGCTCCACCCGACGCCGCGCTTTTGCCTGACATTGCCGCCGGCCAGGCCGTGCTGGAGGAGTTCTTGGCCGCCGACATCGTGGTGCTGGGCGCACCGATGTATAATTTCACGATTCCGAGCCAGCTCAAGTCCTGGATCGACCGCATCCTGGTGGCGGGCAAGACCTTCAAATACGACGCGCAAGGCGTGCAGGGGCTGGCCGGCAACAAGCGCGTCATCGTCGCGGTATCGCGCGGCGGCTTCTACGGCGCCGGCACGCCGGCGGCGGTCGGCGAACATCTGGAAACCTATCTGCGCTGGGTGTTCGGCTTCATCGGGATCGCCAATCCCGAATTCATTTCCGCCGACGGCATCCAGGTCGGACCGGAACACCGCGAGAAAGCGCTGGCCGAAGCCCTGCAGGCGGCGACCGCGCTGCACGCGGCGTAAAAAAGATGACCCGCCTGCCGTCGTGAAGCCGCGACGGCAGGCGGGTTGCGAGTTCTCATCCGCGATAGATCGGCGCACCGGCCGGCGAACCGGTGGCGCCGCCATCGACGAAGAGTTCGGCGGCCTGAACATGCGAGGCATCGTCCGAGGCAAGGAACAGCACGGTCTTGGCGATTTGCTCGGCCTCGCCGAGCCGCCCGAGCGGGATGCTGCGGGAAATTCGCTTGTCCAGGGCGGCGAAGGCCTCGGCGGTCGGCGCGGCACTATTCCAGATCGGCGTGCGCGCCGCACCGGGAGAGACCACATTGACCCTGATCCCGCACGGCGACAGCTCCGAGGCCATCACCCGCGCCATCGCCCGCACCGCGGCCTTGCTCGCCGCATAGGCGGAATAGCCGGGATTGCCGAGCACGGAGATCACCGAGCCGTTCAGGATGATCGAGGCGCCGTCATTGAGATAGGGCACCGCCGCCTGCACCGTGAAGAACACCGCGGTGACGTTGGTTCTGATCACCGCTTCGAAGGCAGCCACGGTGGTTGCTCCGATCGGCGTGTTGCCGGGAATGCCCGCATTGGCGAACAGAATGTCGAGCTTGCCGAATTTCTCGATCGCCTGCTTGATGGCGCGCTCGGTCGCCGCGATATCGGTGGCGTCGGCCACGATCGAAAGCGCGTTGGGCCCGAGTTCCTGAGCGGCCTCCTCCAGCGTCGCCTGATTTCGCCCCGTGATGGCGACCCTTGCGCCCTCGGCCACGAACAGCCGCGCGGTCGCCAGACCGATGCCGCTGTTGCCGCCGGTAATGAAGGCCGTCTTGTTGGCCAGCCGCATCGAGCTTCTCCGTGGTTGCATTATTAAACTGGATGGCTATCTAGGGCGTCTGATTTCATAATGCAACTACACGACGGAGTGATCGGCCGCCCGCCGGTGATGCGATTGCGAAGGACACCATGGTGAAACGGACAAGCTTCGAGAATGCAGAATGCCCGATTGCAAGATCGCTGGATGCGATCGGCGACTGGTGGTCGCTATTGATCATCCGCGATGCCTTGCTGGGGATCCGCCGCTTCGGCGAATTCCAGAAGAGCCTCGGCCTTGCCAGGAACATCCTGACGGTGCGGCTGCGCGCCCTGGTGGAGCACGGCATCCTGACGACCGCGCCCGCCTCCGACGGCAGCGCCTATCAGGAATATGTACCGACGCCGAAGGGCCGCGGATTGTTTCCGGTGCTGGTGGCATTGCGGCAGTGGAGCGAGGAATTTTCCTTCGCGCCCGGCGAGTGCCCCAGCTTGCTGGTCGATCGCGGCAAGGGCCGGCCGGTAAGCAAGCTCCAGCTGCGCTCGCGGGACGGCCGGCTGCTGGGCTATGGCGACACCGAACTGAAGCCAAATCCCGCCGCGAAACAGCGCCGGCGTGTCCGGGCCTGAGCGGCTTGGCACCTTACGACAGGTTGCGCTTGCCGCGCAGCCGCAACCGCTCCTCGGCTTCCATTTGCGCGAGCTCGAGCAGATAGCCCAACAGGTCGAGCCTGTGGCGCCGCGCGATCCGGGCAAGCTCGGCGACCGACTCGGCAATGAAGGCGGTGGCCTCATCCGGCCCGCCCTCCCCGGGCGGCTCGTCGGATGGCGAACTCGTACCCTTGCCCTGGGGTGCACGGGTCCGCCGGCCTCCTGTTTTGGTCAAAAAACACGTCTTTCGGTCAAAATACATCCGTCGGCTGGTAATTCTTGCAGAGTACTATTTTCGAGAGCGCAACTCTAGGACGTATTTCGCAACTTTCTAGACACTAAGTCGCAGCTGTCCGGGCCCCCTCCCCCATCTGCGGATTTGACAGAGGCCTCCGCTGCACCCATGTTCGCTGCGAAACGGCCGACGCGAATCCCGCGGAACCGGCCCTTATTTTCCCCATAAGCCATTGGAATGACATGAATATCGTCATTGTCGAGTCGCCGGCGAAAGCCAAGACGATCAACAAATATTTGGGCGCCTCCTACGAGGTTCTGGCCTCCTTCGGCCATGTCCGCGACCTCCCGGCCAAGAACGGATCGGTCGATCCCGAGGCCAACTTCCAGATGATCTGGGAGATCGACCCCAAGGCGGCCGGCCGGCTCAACGACATCGCCAAGGCGCTCAAGGGTGCCGACAAGCTGATCCTAGCAACCGACCCCGATCGCGAGGGCGAGGCGATTTCATGGCATGTGCTGGAGGTGCTGAAGGAAAAGCGCGCGCTCAAGGACCACAAGATCGAGCGTGTGGTGTTCAACGCCATCACCAAGCAGGCGGTGACCGACGCCATGAAGCATCCGCGTCAGATCGATGGCGCGCTGGTGGACGCCTATATGGCGCGCCGCGCGCTGGACTATCTGGTCGGCTTCACGCTCTCGCCGGTGCTGTGGCGTAAATTGCCGGGCGCCCGCTCCGCCGGCCGGGTGCAGTCGGTGGCGCTGCGGCTGGTATGCGACCGCGAACTGGAAATCGAGAAATTCATTCCGCGCGAATACTGGTCGCTGGTGGCGACATTGACCACGCCGCGCGGCGACGCCTTCGAGGCGCGGCTGGTCGGCGCCGACGGCAAGAAGATCCAGCGGCTCGACATCGGCACCGGCGCCGAAGCCGAGGATTTCAAGCGGGCGATCGAAGCCGCCGAGTTCACGGTTTCCACGGTTGAAGCCAAACCGGCGCGCCGCAATCCGCAGGCGCCGTTCACCACCTCGACGCTGCAGCAGGAGGCCAGCCGCAAGATGGGCTTCGCCCCGGCCCATACCATGCGGATCGCCCAGCGGCTCTATGAAGGCATCGATATCGGCGGCGAGACCACCGGCCTCATCACCTATATGCGAACCGACGGCGTGCAGATCGCCAACGAGGCGATCACCCAGGCGCGTAAGGTGATCGGCGAGGACTATGGCAACGCCTATGTCCCCGACGCGCCGCGCCAGTACCAGACCAAGGCCAAGAACGCCCAGGAAGCGCACGAAGCGATCCGTCCGACCGATCTGTCGCGCCGCCCGGCCGAGCTGCGCCACCGCCTCGATACCGACCAGGCCCGGCTTTATGAGCTGATCTGGACCCGCACCATCGCCAGCCAGATGGAATCGGCCGAGCTGGAACGCACCACGGTGGATATCGCCGCCAAGGCCGGCGCCCGGGTGCTGGAACTGCGCGCCACCGGCCAGGTGATAAAATTCGACGGCTTCCTCGCGCTCTATCGGGAAGGCCGCGACGACGACGGCGACGACGAGGACAGCCGCCGCCTCCCCGCCATGAGCGAAGGAGAAGCCTTGAAGCGCAAGGAACTGGCCGTCACCCAGCATTTCACCGAACCGCCGCCGCGATTCTCCGAAGCCTCGCTGGTCAAGCGCATGGAAGAGCTCGGCATCGGCCGGCCCTCGACCTATGCCTCGATCCTGCAGGTGCTGAAGGACCGCGGTTACGTCAGGCTCGACAAGAAGCGCCTGCATGGCGAGGACAAGGGCCGCGTCGTGGTCGCGTTCCTGGAGAATTTCTTCGCCCGCTACGTCGAATATGATTTCACCGCCGACCTCGAAGAGCAGCTCGATCGCATCTCCAACAACGAAATCTCCTGGCAGCAGGTGCTGCATGATTTCTGGGGCGACTTCATCGGCGCGGTCAACGAGATCAAGGATCTCCGCGTCACCCAGGTGCTGGATGCGCTGGACGAGATGCTCGGGCCGCACATCTATGCGCCGCGCGCCGATGGCGGCGACCCCCGGCAATGCCCGACCTGCGGCACCGGCAAGCTCAACCTCAAGGCGGGAAAATTCGGCGCCTTTGTCGGCTGCACCAATTATCCGGAGTGCCGCTACACCCGCCCGCTCGCCGCCGACAGCGAGGCCAGCGCCGATCGCATCCTCGGCAAGGATCCGGTGACGGATCTCGACGTCGTGGTGAAGGCCGGACGGTTCGGCCCCTACATCCAGCTCGGCGACGCCAAGGATTATGCCGAGGGAGAAAAGCCGAAGCGCGCCGGCATTCCGAAGAACACCGCACCCGGCGACGTCGAACTCGATCTGGCGCTAAAGCTGCTGTCGCTGCCGCGCGAGATCGGCAAGCATCCGGAGACCGGCGAGCCGATCACCGCGGGTCTCGGCCGCTTCGGCCCGTTCGTGCGCCATGAGAAGACCTATGCCAGCCTCGAGGCCGGCGACGAGGTGTTCGACATCGGGCTCAACCGGGCGGTGACGCTGATCGCCGAGAAGATCCTCAAGGGCCCGAGCGGCCGCCGCTTCGGCGCCGATCCCGGCAAGCCGCTGGGCGATCATCCGACGCTTGGCGGCGTCGCGGTCAAGGGCGGACGCTACGGCGCCTATGTCACGGCTGGCGGAGTCAACGCCACCATCCCCAGCGACAAGACCCAGGAAACCATCACGCTCGAGGAAGCCATCGCGCTGATCGACGAACGCGTGGCGAAGGGCGGCGGCAAACCGAAGCGCGGCAAGAAGCCGGCGCCGGCGAAGAAATCCGCGGCCAAGGCCGATGCCGACGGCAAACCCGCCAAGCCGGCCAAGAAGGCAGCCGCGAAAAAATCCGCGGCCAAGCCGAAATCCGATGCCGCCAGCAAGGCCCGCGCGCCGGTGACGCCGGCAGCCAAGACTTCTCCCGCCAAGGCGGCAGCAGCGCCCAAAGCGCCGGCGAAGAAAACCGCCGGCAAGGCCCGCGGGTAACGTGGCCAAACAACGCGACAGCGGTTTTCCCGACCGGGAGGCCATCGTCGCCTTCATCCGCGCCCATCCGGGAAATGTCGGAACCCGGGAGATCGCGCGGGAATTCGGCCTGAAGAACGCCGACCGCGCCGAGCTGAAACGGCTGCTGCGCGAACTGGCCGACCA
>Ga0182030_10012984_pt1 | contig 16630 bp, 8 predicted proteins | sample 812S3MmetaG_FD_121299 | JGI IMG/M metagenome (GOLD analysis project Ga0182030, IMG submission 121299) | Permafrost microbial communities from Stordalen Mire, Sweden - 812S3M metaG (Illumina Assembly) | ecosystem: Environmental > Terrestrial > Soil > Wetlands > Permafrost | place: Sweden...
ATTTCGTTACGAACATGGTGCTCGCTTGACAACTCATAAATGCGACCCGGCGTGGAAGTATTGGAAATATAAAGTCCAGCCTGAGCAAATGTGCTGGGCGTCCATATATCCAGAAATGTACCGCCTCCGCCATTGGTGATCCACAGGCTGGGATACTGCGCATTCCAGCGCCGTTTGATATTCGAGTCGGCGGTGTGGGTATTGTTGTAAATGCTCCATGACCTTCGGTCTTGGTTCGGGTCTGGATTCAGATCCGACGTACCGTGGCCACCCAGAAAGCGCACATCGTTCATCATGGAGTTGGTTCCAGCCATCCACTTGGCGGCAACGGCTCGAGGGTTGATGCCGTTGGTGTACAGACCAATACCAGTCACGATGTTGACGCCGCCTTGCGGTGCTTCGATCAATGGCTTGGCTTCGCCTACCCCTTGATACGCCGGAGTGGAATCTGCCAGGAAAATCCGCGTGATATCCGGATGCAGACCTATGAGCACTGTGTCCTGCTTCAACTCAATCGTGTCAGTAACTAGATATTGTCCGGCCGGAAAGTAGATCGTTCGGTGCTCCGCAATCGCTTTCTTCAACACCTCGGTGTCGTCGGCTACGCCATCGCCGCGCGCACCCAGGCTGCGAATGTTCACCCAGGTGTCCATTGGCGGCAAGTCAACAATATCGGACTTAACCGGTGGCGGCATTTCTCCGCGAGGAGAGGTCAAATAGACATCGCGGATCGTAGGCGTGTCTCCAATATCGTCAAAATGAAGGCCATGAGAGAAGGTCTTTACCTCATAGATCGGACCTTTGCCCGCTGCCTGTTTCCCGCTCTCGCGATAGGAGGCAAACAGTGGGACATTGCGGCAGATCAGATTCTCCATGTTGATCTCAGTATGCGCATTGTTTTCGTTGCTGATGACGAAGGCAGGGCCGGAGACACCATCCAGGCGGGCATCCTTTACCCACAACTCTTCGGCGTAGCCCGCGTCGATCGAAATCGCGGTTGGAACGTTCTTGAATTGCGGCCGTATCAGCGTCAGGCCTGCTTCATGCTCTCGAATGGCCGCTTCTCGCTGGCCTTCGAAGGTGGCGTCGATAACCGAAAACTGCCAGCCGGGAGACGGTTTCTTTGTCCATATGCCGTACTGGCCACCGAAGAAATGCACGTCCTGCGCGACATTGCCGCCATCGTGGATTCCGGCGAGCCCGGAGCCGATGCGGAAGTCCATGTGAGCCAGATAGCAGTGCTGGGCATAACGCGCCCGCACACCGACCGCTCCGGGATTTCCATCCTGTACTTCGATATCGATGTTGCTCATCGCTGAGTAAAATGTCCCAGGACTTGCGTCACGAATCTCGGGCTCTGCGTTCGATCCGCTGATGCGCTTTGGGCGATTCCCGGTGAAGAACACCATATATGCTGGACCACTCTGGAAGTAAGGAGTGTTGGGAGCCAGCACCAGCACCGGTCGAGTTGCTCCATACCCAATGAGGCGTATCCCCGGCCAGATATGAATGGTCTTTGTCAGCCGATACCTGCCTGAGGAAAGAAAGACGACTCCTTCGCTGTTGGTCTCCTCTTCTTTGTCGATAGCCTGCTGAATCGCTTCTGTATCGTCGGCTTTGCCGTCACCTTGGACAGAGGCGTTCGATGGAATGAGATACGTTGCCTTTGGATCGTCCAGACGTTGCGGATAATACGATGCGCCGAACACGAAAGTGGACGGAAACAACGTCAGCCAAACTAGCAGGTGGCGCTTGAACATGAGGCTCCTGAATTCCTCTACTGTGGATTTGAGCCGCTCTCTTCGGTATCAAGTTGGCGTGGATCAAGATGTAACTCGTGATATGTGTCGCGTAACTTGTCTTTCAGGTCTTTGTACTTCCGATATTGTTCAACTTCGTTTCGTGCATCGGCGGTTCGGCCCAATTTCTGGTAGACGGTGCTTAGGCGAAAGTGGATGACAGCGTCCGTCGGGTCCACCTGAACGGCATGCTCCAACAGCTTTTCGGCCTTTTCAGGCTGATCCATCGCGGACAGCATTTTTGCGAGTTCATAGTTCGCTTCAGGGTCATCGGGCTGTAGTTCTACTGCCCGCGAATAAAGGTCGTAAGCTTTTTTCTGGTCGTTCGCGCCTTCGGCTATCCCCGCGAGCCTGAGGTCTGCTTTCTCATCAAAGGGATTCTGCTTAAGTGCTGCTTCGTACTCCGATTTGGCCTGGGCGGTCGTTTCTGCTGTCACTGGCAGGCTGTGCAGCATTTCTGCGAGTTCAAAATGCACACCGGGCAGCACGGGATTAATCTGCAGAGCTTCGCGGAACTCGCGAATTGCTGCGGGGGTGTCTCCACGTCTCGCGGCTTCATGGGCCATGACTTGATACATCTGCGCGGACTTGGGCGCCACGATGGATAGGCTGAGGATGGCCTCCCGGGCCAGATCGGAGTGGATACTGTAAGCGGCATACAGCACTTCCTGATTTTCAGGGTCGAGGCTGCGAAGCACACTGACCACCGCGGACGCCTTATCAAGATCTTCGGTTGCAGAATAGAGTTCGATGAGTTCCAGACCGGCCTCGATACGCACCTTTGTTTCCTGTAACTGCGGAAAGGAAGCTTCGAGGTCCACGCGGCCAGCCACTACGTCACCGGTGCGCCGTTCGCCCATGCCCAGCAACGCCTGAATCTTCCACAAATCCGGCTTCTGGCGTAGCGCCTCGCGAAGCTCCGGAATCGCCTCGGCATATTTCTGTTGAAAGAACAGGAGAACGCCCAGATTGCCGTGAGCGTCCGTGTTAGAAGGATCAAGCGCGACCACGGTGCGGAATTCCGGGATCGCCGCATCCGGCTTATTCTCACTTAACAAACGATGCGCTTCGCGCAGATGAGCTGCGCTCTGCTGCTGCGCATCGGATGGGGACTGGCAAAGGCATGAAGCGACAGAGCAGACAAGCACGAGCCACAGCAAACCGCATGTGCATTTTCGGACCATGTCAAGATCGTAGCGCGGATGAATGAATTCACACCACCGGAAAAGGTGCCTGAAGGACGGCAACAAGAACGCCATCCTTCAGGAAGACGAGAGAAGTTAAAACTCGATGCGTGCGCTGATCTGCAAGTTGCGTCCGCCTACCGTAGTACCGCCGATGGTTCCGGCGCCCTGCGGTCTGTCGGGAGTCCCCAAATTCACAGGATCGTTAAAGTTGCCGTCGGGTGCGTCGAAGTTCGGGTGGTTGAATACGTTGGTGGCATCCGCGCGGAACTGCAGGTTTGCGCCCTCGAAGAGATGGAATGTCTTTCCCAGCGAAGCATTCTGCGTATCGATTCCGTGCGCGCGGAGAGAGTTACGCCCCGAGTCGCCGAAGGTAAAGTTTGCGGCCTGCACAAATGCGGCCGGGTTATACCACTCATTGATCGTCTTTTGGATATTCTGCGCCGGGCCCACCACATTCGGATACCAGGAGCCGGCCAGCGTGTAGGAGCCGTTGTTGCCGTTATAGGTCACAGTGAACGGGTTACCGGTTTGATTGATCGAGATGACTGAAACCTGCCAGCCGCCGATCGCTGTATCCAGCAGTTGATTATGGTTCAGGAAGGTCCTTCCCTTGCCGAAGGGCAACTGATACACCGCACTGGTCTTCAGAGACTCTCGAATATCGAAGTTGGATGGACCGTAGTTGCTGGCGGGGTCATGGAAGTTCTGGAAGTTGACGTTGCCGCCCGCACCATTGAAAGGCGAGACATCCATATCGTCCAGGTACTTAGACCAGGTATAGGCCGCTGAGAAAGCGATGCCACTTGCCAGACGTTTTTTCGCCTGCGCCTGCAGCGAGTTGTAATTGGAGACCGCATTGAACGTGCTCCCACCGATCGATTCATACTGCGGGTATGGCCGGCCACTCGGGTCATCGTTTAGCGACGCGTTTGCCAGCGGAACCTGATTGAGGTCTCCCTTGAACTGTAGATTGGCTCCATGTTTCCCCACGTAAGCGACTTCCGCCGTAATTCCTTGGCTGAACTCGCGCTGCACGCTGAGCGACCAGGAGTACAGTTTGCTGAGCGGCGTGTGGTAGGGGTCATAGTTTACGCTCTGGCCGTTGTAAGCGGTCGCCGACCTGGAGGCCTGAAGGTAGGGCAATGGAGTGGCCGTGCCATAGATCACCCCGGGACCGGAGAGCGTGGTAATAGGGGTGATACCGTTGGTCTGGTCCTCAGCATTACCCGAGGAAGCATACCCGTAGCCCGCGGCGTTATATCCATACTGATCAATGCTCCAGGGGGTGGTATAGATTCCAAATCCGCCGCGGAGCACTGTGTTGGCCTTCGGCGTGTAGGCAAAGCCGAAGCGCGGCAGCACACCGCTGTAGACACTGGCCTGGGTCGTAGTGCGGTGATTCGCGGGTGCGAACCACATTGCGCCATAGTTTCCCGAGACGGTGTTTAAGATCGTTGGATCGAAGTCCCCCAGCCGGTCCTTGACCTCGCCCCAGCCCCGCTGAATCTGATAGCGGAGGCCGAGATTCAAGGTGAGATTCGGGCGAAGCTTGAAGTCGTCTTGAATAAAAAGCTGCGGGCTTTTCTGCCTTGAGCCAAGGACCGGAGATTGGGGGTTTACCCCCCACGAATTCACATCGCCGAGCAGAAAATCGGCCCAACCCGCGCCACTGCCGATCGCCGTCTGGCTCGCTTGCGTGTAACTGCCGGAGAAGTAGAAGTCGCCGGCATCCACATTGCCCCACGGTGCGCAATTGCATTCGAGCATGATCAACTCGCCGCCGAAATGAAGAATATGTTTACCGCGAATCAGCGTGACCACGTCTGAAGGCTGAGAGGTATTCTGCGCATAAACGGTATTGGTACCAGGGTACGGCGAATCGCAGCAGAGATTGCCGCCGATATTGATACTCGGGAACAGATTGGCTTTTGCGTATTGCAGGCCGATAGTCGACGGAAAGTTCGCCCCCAAAGAGGCGGGAGTAAGAAAGCTGCCATGGCGATTGAAGCTGAACCGAGCCTCGTTCACAAACGTCGAACTGATCGACCACACATCGGATGTCTGACTGGAGTAATCCGAGGTGTCATCGTTGCCGCACGCGACCGGGCAATTCCATTCCGACAAGAGCGGCGCGTTGTTGTCTTCCTGTCTAATCGAGGAGGTCAAACGATTGTTGGCGTTGAAGTCATAGTCGAGGCGACCGAAGGTGTTGAAGGCCGGACTGGGGGTTTGAACCAGGTAGTAATAGTCGCCGTTGATTCCCTGACTGACATTCTGGTTCGGTTCCTGGAAGTACTGGAGAAGTTTCTTTGCGACCGGATCAATCTCTCCGGCGGGGATCACATTGTCCGTAGCATAGGGGAAGCGGCACATGTTGCCGCTCACTGTGGTCTGGGTCGCCGGATCGAAGAGTTGGCCCGTGTAGACAGTTGCACCGTTGCAGGGATTGATGATGTTGTTCCCGTTGCCATCCGTAACCGGTATCTTGTTGCCGTTCCCGTCCAGCGGCTCCAGTTGGGTTTCATCGAATCCCCCGTTGGTCGTATTCAGACCTTTCATCTGATCGGTAGGCATCGAGGTGAATCCGGTATAGGACGAGTTATTGGTGACCTTTTGGTAGTTGAAATAGAAGAATAGCCGGTTGTGAAGAACTGGCCCGCCGATTGCGCCGCCAAACTGGTTGTACTTCAGCGGCCCCACGTGTACTCCGGGAGCGGCGAAGTAGCTTCTCGCCTCCAGGGCGTCGTTCTGGAAGTGCTCATACGCAGCGCCATGGAATTTATTCTCGCCGCCCTTGGTGATCTGGCTGAAGACCGATCCTCCGATGCCATACTGCGCAGAGAAGTTCGAGTCCTCGATCTGCACTTCGGCGACCGTCTCGAAGTTATCGGAGTCGGCGTCCGCGCTGTGGGCGTTTGTAACCGATCCGCCATCGGACAGAAAGTTTCCGCTGTAGGGCATGCCGCCGTTGAGCGACACCCCGAGCCCAGGATTTGTGACCCCATTGGCCGAAGAGGCGCCCGCACTGCCTGGCAACAGGATCGTGAAGTTAGCCCAGTCGTTGCCGACCTGCGGCAGCTGCAACATGGTCTTTTCGTCGAAGAGCGTGCCCTGCTCGCCGCTCTCGGTGTTGAGCAGCGCTGCAGTATCGGATGTGACCACAACCTGCTGCTGGTCGCTGCCCACCTTCAGTTTGCCGTTCAGGGTAATTGCGCTTACATCCAACGTAAGCGGACCCAGCACCAACTGCTCAAACCCGGGCGCGGTAATGGTGACCTTGTATTGGCCGTTCGGAGTCGAAACGGTGTCATAGATACCGTCTCTGTTGGTCCTGAAGTTCTTCTCTACGCCTGTGTTCACATTCAATACCGAAACCGCTGCGTTGGATACGACGGCTCCGGACGGATCGGTTACGGTACCGCGTATCTCGCCCGTGGAGGAACTCTGGGCATGCACCATTGCACCGGCGCTCAGCAGCAGACAAAGGGCAATCAGCCAACCACAATATTTTCGTCGCATGTTTCGTAGCCTCTCCTGAATTGGATCCTTATCTCGCCTATCCCCGGTGGTTATCACTGATGTCGTCATCGTCCGTTCCGCCTCTTGGCTCTCTTCACTCCAGCCATTACGATTTGTCCTGGAAACGGCAACAACGTGGGCTGAAACTGATCCAGGCCGCCCTGGCGATGTCCCAGAACCTCAGCAGTTCGCCGGAAAACAAGAAAGACGTGACATCCTTCGTAACGATTAATTAGTATGTATTCACAAAACGCGAAGGTTAGCAAGTGCTTTTTTGCCGATTGTCGAAAAATATGGCATCCGATGGAAGGCAAACCACCGCTCCGACGCCCACCGCGGCCCATTGTTGGGGTCAGCGGTGGGCCATTTCCCGATCCCTGATACTCTGTGCAGGCCCGGTCTTGAACGAATTCTGATAACAAGTTGGGGGCATTTTGAAGCGATCATCGATTTATGCGATCCATATCCTCGCATTCGCACTCGGTCTGTCCACCGCATTCTCCGCATCGGGGCAGGAAGGCGTTCCGAAGGCCGCCTGGAAGCGCCCGTTGGGGCTGCCCCTCGAAAATCCCGGGGTGACGCGCACGCCCGGCGACATCGACGACGGCTATTGGCAAGGCGCTCCAGTGGGGGGCTTTGGAGCTGGGACGTTTTCTCGCAGCTATCGCGGGGACTTCGCGCGCTGGCACATCAAGGCCGCGGTTCATAAGTATGTGCCGGTGTATGCCAACCAGTTCGCGATGTTCCAGCAGTCGGAGGGCGAGGCTCAAGGCACCGCCCAGGCACTGATGAACGGGCATCCCAAAGGCAACGAACTCTCAAGCTGGAAATGGGATTATCCCGTCGGGGCCGGCGACTACTATGCGCTTTTCCCAAAGTCCTGGTTCGATTACAAGTGGGACAAGTTTCCGGCGCATGTGGTGCTGGAGCAGTTTTCTCCTGTGATTCCCAATAATTACCGTGAATCCAGCTATCCGGTAGCCGTCTATCGGATTCACGCAGATAACCCTACCAACAAGACCGTCACGGTATCGGTGATGCTCTCCTGGACGAACATGTCGGGCTGGTTTCGCACCTTTACGCGCGACTTCGCCGGAGCGCCGAATCAGGGCAACCACAATGACTTCAAGAGCGAGACAGTTGGCGGCGCGGGGGTGATGAAGGGCATCGTCTTCGACAGAAACCGCTCCGGCAATGTGCCCAACGAATGGGACGGCCAGTTCGCTGTGGCAGCGCTCGAATCGGCGGGCGTGGAAGTCAGCTATCAGACCACGTTTCAGGCAACTGGAGACGGCAAAGCTGTCTGGACTCCGTTCTCGAAAGACGGGAGGCTGGCCAACGATGAAAAATCGTGGGTCAGCGATAAGGAAAAGCTGGCCGGCGCGATTGCCGTGCGCTTCACCTTGAAGCCGGGAGAGAAAAGGGTTATCCCCGTAGTTCTCGCATGGGACTTTCCGACAGTCCAGTTTGGCGAAGGAAGGAATTGGAATCGGCGCTATACGGATTTTTACGGAACCTCGGGCCAGAATGCGTGGGACATTGCCCGCGATGGACTGCTCCACGCCAGCGAGTGGAGCGCGGAAGTGGATAAGTGGCAGGCGCCGTATATCAACGACGAGAGCAAGCCATTGTGGTACCGCGGCATGCTCTTCAACGAGCTTTACGCGCTCACTGACGGCGGAACCTTCTGGGGGCGCCAGGCAGGTTCTGACCCCAAAGCAATTCCATCGTTTGCTCTGCTGGAATGCTTCGACTACGCATACTACGGTACCCTTGACGTCCGCTTCTACGCTTCGCTTCCACTGTTAAAGTTCTGGCCGGACATCGATAAACAGGTGCTGCGCGAGTTTGCCGATACGGTGCCGAAGGAGTGGCCGGAGCAGGGGCTTGCAGTCTGGAAGAGTGAGCAGACGGGCGAGCCTGTGACCCACAAGCGCAAGAAGATCGGCGCGGTTCCCCACGATCTCGGCGTTCCGGAGGGTGATCCTTTCATCGCCGTCAACGAGCCCGGTTGGCAAGACACCAACGACTGGAAAGACCTCAACTCCAAGTTCGTTCTCATGGTCTATCGCGACTACGTTTTGACAGGCCGAACCGACACCAAGTTCCTTCGCGAAACCTGGCCCGCCGTGAAGGATGCGATCGAGTATCTACGCCAGTTCGATCATGGCGGCGGCGTTCCGGAAAACAGCGGATATCCAGACCAGACCTACGACGACTGGGTAACGAGCGGGGTAAGCGCCTACTGCGGCGGTCTTTGGTTGGCCGCTCTGCGCGCCGGCGAAGAGACCGCTCGCATTTTAGGCGACACTAAGGCTGAGGAGGAATATCACGCTCTCTTTCGGAAGGGGCAGAAGACCTATATCTCGCAGCTTTGGAACGGAGAATACTTTCGCTACGACACTCACAGTGATTCCAGTGACGACATTCAGGCGGACCAGCTCGCCGGACAGTGGTACGCCAACCTCACTGGGCTCGGCGATATCGTGCCCCACGACATGCAGGTCTCGGCCATGAAGAAGATATTCAATTTCAACGTGATGAAGTATGGCCACGGCGAGATGGGCGCGGCCAACGGCATGGCGGCCGATGGCTCGATTCTCACCAACCCGGAAGCCAAGGAAGTCTGGGTAGGAACGACGCTGGGCTATGCGGGGCTGCTGATGAGCGAAGGGATGAAAGATGAGGCTTACAAGACCACTCAGGGTCTTTACCACGTGATCTATGAGAGCAAGGGCTATTGGTTCAGAACGCCAGAAGCCTGGGATATCACGGGAAATTTCCGCGCGGGAATGTACATGCGTCCCACGGCCATCTGGGCTCTGGAAATGACACCGCTGAGGACGAAGTAAGGTCTTCAACCTCTGACAACGGAATGAAAGGATCAAGACCCATGCTGCGATACCGGGCGCGCTTTGTTTCGCTGCCAACCATGGCGGCAGTGCTGTTGAATCTGTTCCTCATAAGTACGGCTGTGGCCCACGCTGCCCCGCCGAAGCAGCCCGAACCGCAGCCGAAGTTTCGCGTTGTCGCGATCGCTGAGGCCGGTGGAATACATAAACCATTTGTGGACGCGGCAAAAATCTGGCTCGATAAGCTGGCGGCAGAAGATAACTTCACGGTGGACTATATTCAAAACACCGATAAGATCGACGACGCTTTTCTCGCGCACTACCAGCTGTTCATCCAGCTCAACTATCCACCCTATAACTGGACACCCACCGCTGCCGCCGCCTTTGAAAAATATATCGACGAAGGCAAGGGTGGGTGGATCGGCTTCCATCATGCAACACTGCTCGGGGAGTTCGACGGCTACGCGATGTGGCCGTGGTTCTCCGACTTCATGGGCGGCATCCGTTTCACCAGCTATATTCCCACCTTCGCTGACGGAACGGTCACCGTGGAGGACGCTGCTCATCCAACCATGAAAGGGGTCGCGACGCCCTTCGTCATCCGGCAGGAGGAGTGGTATACCTGGGACAAGTCTCCCCGCGCCAACGTTCATGTTCTGGCCAGCGTGAATGAAAACACGTATACGCCGGATAGCAAGATCAAGATGGGCGATCACCCGGTAATCTGGACAAACGAAAAGGTGAAGGCGAGAAACATTTATATTTTCATGGGTCACCATCCAGACCTTTTCGAGAATCCGGCCTTTACGACCATTTTCAAAAATTCAATATTCTGGGCGGCGCACCAGTGAGGCCGCGCGGTTACTTCGTTGGTTGTCATCGCGCGGCTGGCTCAGCCTGAATAAGAACACGAACGGCAGGCGTCACCACCAGCAACATCTCTGCGTGAGGCGCTGACCACTCCTCCAGTTGACCGAGCTGCTGTTTGCGCAGTTCCTCTGTGACAGGATGCTGCGACTCGATAGCATCGAGCGCGGACAATCCGAGAACGCCGAGATTCGACACTTCCTGCGACAAGGGGACCAGTGGCCTTCGCAACGCTGAGACTGCCAGATAAGGTTCGAGCTGTGCATCGTTGTCTTGCCAGCGGATAAACAACTGGCGCAACTCAGGACGAGCGGATGGGTCATGAACCGCGCGCAGCGCAAGGGCGTTGATCTGCCGCGCCAGGTCGCTTTCCGGCGAAATGGCGTCGACGAGATGATTTAACGGCTCTTCCACATTGTACGTTTGGGTCTTCTCGCGGTCGTATTCCTTGACCGGCTCAACAGTCGCCGCCAGCGTGTCGAGCAGTTCCGGCGGCATGTCGTCGCCCTCAATGCGTCCCAGCATTCTGCGACTGCTGGCGCGATGTTCCAAACCAAGCCATTCCAGGTTGCGGCTGAGGATCGCCAGACGGCGGTACATGGAATCGACATCGGTCACCGACTGCGGAGACCACAGACGCTCCGCAATCGCTCCCAGCCGCGGCCAGAGCCGGTTATCCAGGATCTCCGGCGTCACATACTCTGTCCACTGCGCTGCCTCGCCACCGAGGATGCGCGACTTCTCTTCGGCGGTCAAAGTTGCGCTTTCCCCCGTCATAGGATCAACGCCGTAATGCATCGACGCCGGGTACATCAGGTCAAGGTAATAGCCCGCCGACAGCACCGTCTTATAGCCCATCCGCGCAGCATTTGCCACTGACTCTGGGCCTCGCCACGATTGAATGAGAGAGCCCTTGGGAAGATCTCCGTCAAGGATTTCATCCCAGCCCTCCATATCCTTTCCGTGCCTATGTACGATCTGCTGCACCCGCTTGGTGAAGTAGGTCTGCAAGGCATGATTATCCTTGACGTTATGCGAGCGCATCCACGCCTGTATATGTTCGTCTCGTTGCCAGTACCTGCCGGACACCTCATCGCCGCCGATATGAAAGTCCTTGTCCGGAAAAAGCCTTTCCATTTCGCCAAAAACGGTGTCCAGCAACTTGTAAGTTGCTTCCTGTGTGGGATCGAGCGGAGGACGCAGGTCGTCGTGCTGCGACCGCACAAGTCCTTGCGGTGCTGGGCCGGAAGCCAGGTGAGGGTATGCAACCAGCCAACTTACCGCGTGGCCCGGCACATCGAATTCAGGCACCACGCGCACGCCCCGGTAGCGCGCATAAGAAATCAATTCGCGAACTTGATTCTGCGTATAGAAGAGGCCATCCGATGCAGTGTCAGTGAGCCTTGGGCAACGTCTGCTTTCCACGCGAAATCCTTCATCATCGGAAAGATGCAGATGCAGCACATTTAGCTTCACCGCGGCCATTCCGTCGATATTGCGCTCGATGGCACTTAGCGGCATAAAGTGCCGCGAAACATCGATCATCAATCCGCGCCATGGAAAGCGGGGTTGATCCTCTATACGAACATAAGGGATATCCCATCCGACGCCACCCGATTCCACAAGCTGCAACAGGGTTTCGAGGCCATGCATGATCCCCAGCGGGTTTGCGGCAGTGAGCTCAATGCCCTTCCCGTCGACAACCAGACGATAGCTTTCGTCTTCCTCCAACACCTGAATGCGAAGGCCGGGACCGGCACAATGGATGACGAACGGAGGACCATCTGGGGTTCCCGAAAAATGTCGGTTGAAAGGAACTCCTGTGCGCACGGAAAGATCACGCGCGAACCTGTCGAGCGCACGGTGGACTCGCTCGTCTCCACCGTGGAGTTCGATGCGCGGAAGATGGTCCACGGCCAGCGAGCCCTCCTGCTGCGTTACCTGCGAGGGCCACGGCATCAGGTTCAGTTCCGAGGCGCCGCAAGGGGGCACGGCACACATCAAAAGCAGGGCCGTCCTGATTTGTTTTGCAAGGCAACCGGTCAAAGCTCTCTTCCTCCGATAAAAAATGAACCGCCATGAAAGATGGGCCGGCTCACTTCGAGAGCCGACCCGTCACTTTCTCTTGGTTTATGCGACGCGGACCCTGGATAGCTGGTCAGTTCGTCGTCCAGTACTTGTTGAAGCCGATATAGTCGGATGGCATGGCCACAAGTATCTTCCGGCGCAGTTCCAGAATGTCAACCGAACCGAGCGAACTGTAGAGGACCTTGCCATCGGGTCCTAGCAGGACGGTGTAAGGGACGGCCGACTGCCATTTAGGATCGAATGCTGCCTGTAGACCGGCTGTGTCATCTGAAGCAAATAACAGATTGCGGCTTGTCGCATGCTTCTTGGTAAGGAAGCGCAGAACGCTCGGCTTCTCATCCGGCATATTCGCGGATACCGTCACAAGGTCGAAGTCGCGCGCGCCATACATACGAAATGTATCCTGCAGATCTGAGAACTCCGCCACGCAGGAACCGCACCAGGTAGCCCAGAAGCTGACCAGCGTTAGATGGCCGCCGGGATTGGCGCGCAGCTTCTTTAAACCGTCCGCATCTACGAGTTCAACATTGACAGGCTGAGCCTCCAGTTTGCGCTCCGAGGCTTCGCGAAGTGCTTCCTTCTCTTGCCACTTTGTCGAGCACCCAAAAACGGCCGTATGAGTCACCGGAACATCCTTGTTGGCCAGCAGCGCGTCAATCGCTGTGCGTGCATCCTGAGTCTTGACCATCTCGATCCGGTAGCTATTGTCCAGGCGTCCCTCGTAGCGAAGATGGCGATCTTTGTCGAAGATGAACACATGCGGCGTAGCCTGTGGCCCGTATTGGCGCGTCACGTCCTGGGTCGCGCCGTCGTACAGGTAGGGGTAATGAAGATGCTTGTACTCGACCCGGATCTTCATCTCGTCCAGGGTGTCGCTGATATCCGAAGAATCCAGTTCATCGATGGTGAGTGCTTTCGGATCATTGCCCTGAATTGCGACGACAGCTACTCCTCGCTTTCCATAGTCCTCATAGAGCTGCTCGATGCGTTGTTCATACATCTGCGCAATCGGGCAATGGTCGCAAGTGAAGACCACGACGAGAACGCGGCTGCTCGCGAAGTCACTCAGCTTGTGGATCTTCCCATCCACTCCCGGTAGCGCGAAATCGGGCGCGGCAGAGCCCAGAGCGAGAATGGGATGCTGCGTCTGTCCACAGACGGTGAGGCAAGTCAGGGATATCAGGGTAAGAGTAAACAGCTTCCGCATTGCATTTCTCCCTGCAGCGGCTCTCGAAGAGCCGAGGTTACGCGAGCTTTCTCGCAAATGTGCGCTGATCGATTCGGTTCAGAACGCTTCCGGTCGCGTCGCCCCTGATATTGCTCGAGCCCAGCAGCTTCGCAAACCGTATGACTTCGGCAATGTCCCGATCACCCCGAATTGTGGCCGAATAGTAAGAAACGCAGCGAATACCGGCGCTATCCAGCTTCTGCTTTGCGACGCGAAACATCTCATCCGCGGGGTGATTCATCAGCATGAATTCACCCCTGGACATCTCAATTTCAAGAACATACAACGCGTTCAACTGAACGTTCATTTCGTCCAGAGTGAGACCATGATAGCTTTAGGTTCCCACTCCAATATTCAGGCGGTCAACAGCATGAAGCCGAGCCGCTCCGCTGGCCAGACCGAAGGCAGCTGCGGCCTTCACGAAAGCCCGTCGCGTCGCCATGGAACATACCACCTCGCTTTGCGTTCAACTTCCAGCCGTTCGGCGCTGAATTACGGGATATGTAGCCAATGTCGCTGAAAACGCCAGTCCGGCGAAAACATTCTAGTTTATAATGTTTTATAATAAAGTTCGCATACCCGCAAGCGGCTCCCTCAAAAATTGCTTTGCCGGGAATTGCCCAGACCAGCCAACCCTATCTGAGTCCGGTTAGACTGTCGATGTTCCGGCCGAATTCACAGGTCGGGCTGCGGCAGCAGAACGGATGGGATCGCATCCAACGCCAACGAAATCGCTCCCCAGAGCACAGCGCGGTCCCCAAGTGCGCCTGAAGCGACCTTCGTCACCGCAAATTCGCCGCCTTCCAATTGATTCCGCACGAAGTCGATTAGTACCGGGTGGCTGCCGACTTCTCCGCCCAGCAGAATCAGGCCAGGATTGAGGATCAATGACAGATTCACAATGACGTCTGAAACGATCTCAGCCAGTTGGCGGACGATCTCCTGGGCGCGCGCATCTCCGCCCTGAGCCAATTTCAGAATCCCCAATCCGTCCATTTCGCCTTCACTCCGGCCCCCGTTGTGAGCCGCAGCACCTGCCTCCTCATGCCACCTCTTCATGATTCCTGAAGTGGTAAGAACCGTTTCCAGTTCGCCGAACTCATGAATCGTCGGCGGTCTGCGCGAAATGGAAGGCAGGCGAAGATAGGCGATTTCTCCGGCGGACCACTGCGACCCATGATGAATTCTGCCGCCCAGGAAGATGCCGGCGCCGACATTTGTCCCGATATTGATGAAGACGAAGTCTTTCTCAGTCCGCGCAGCACCGCTGTGCTGCTCCCCTTGAGCTGCCAGGTTTGTATCGTTTTCCACAATGACCAAACACTTGGCGATCTTGGTAAGCATGGCGCGCAAGGGAACCGACCGCCAACCGTCCAAAGTGCTTATCGAAAGGACGCTGCCCTCTCGCACATTAGTGATCGCGGGGACGCCGACGACCAGGGTGAGCAGTTGTTCCCGCGTCTTCTTCTGCTTGCGCAGCATGCCTTTCAGCTCGTCGCCGATATAGCCGCAGATTGCCTCGGGCGTAGTCTTCCGCTTTGCGAGCGAGAACTTCCGTGTTTCGAGTTCGTTTCCATTCAAATCGGTGAGCAGAAAAGACAGGCTCTCCGCCGAGACTTCTACGGCAAGAAGGCAGCCCCGTTCGGCCTTAAAACGAATCATATCCGGCGGCCGTCCTCCGCTGGATTCACCCTCGCCCAACGGCTCGACCAGGCTCTCAGACAACAGATCTTTTACGACATTTGTGACAGTGGGCGCGCTGAGCCCGGAAGCGCGGACAAGATCGGCCCTGGAACACGAACCGCATTCGCGCAGAAGCTTGAGAATGCTGTGCGCATTCGTGTGGCGCAGGACGGAGGGTCTGCCAATTGGAATCGATTTCTTGTTCACTCAGCCTCTTGTGGATGTTTATATCAGGATAACCAAAGGGCCGGTCATGCCGCGCAGTCACCCCAGATTAGTTTCAACATGTTCCCTTTTGCAAGCATTTCCAGGGTAAAGAGGTCTTGCATTTAGACTTCGCAGGCAGCATACTAAATAATCATTAGGAAGTATAGGGCTTCAAAGTCGCGAATAGACAACTGCTGAAAGTTTTCAGTTCGTCCGTCTTGTCTGGCGTGTGCCTTGAACCGACCGGAATCTCCCGCCAATGAACGGGGCAGCGTCAGCCCGGCACCAATGGACTGCCTGAACGGTGAACTGACGAAAGAAGGCAGCTACAGCGGTCGTATGTCCTATGCCAGGAACGGAATGGTTGAGATGAACCACCTAGAGCCACGTTGGATCGCCGGCATTGAACCCTCGAAAGAGATGCTCGCCGCAAGCAGCACCCAGATTCTCGAGATCGAGTGCCGCGAGCAGCCTCAACGCCTTCGCGATCTGATTCACGCGTATCGCAGCGAACCCGACCTTCGCGCAGAGTTGAAGAAGTTCCGCGATGCAGCGACGAAACCCGGGCCGGTTCTCTTTATTGGCATGGGAGCGTCTTACTGTTCCGCCATCAGCGGATCGGTATTTCTTTCGACGCACGGCAAGCCTTCATTTACGGTAGACGCCGGGGAATGGCTAAACTATGCCCGTCCGGTATGGAATGACGCTGCTCTCTCCGTTCTTCTCACCACATCGGGAGAAAGCGCCGAACTTGTGGAGCTCTTCAAGGCGGCTGGCGACGGCGACAAGGGTCTCATCTGCAACAACCCGGCAAGCACCTGCTGGAGGCTGGCGGAAAACAAGCTTCCCCTCCTGGCAGGGCCGGAGTACGGCAATGCGACCAAGACGTACACCAACGCGACGGCCGCTTCAATTCTCCTTGCCTCCGAAATTCTCGGTCTTCCCTGGGAACAAGATGCCGAGACCGCGGCAGACATCTTTGCAGCAAATCTCGATCCCGTCTTTGCCCTGCGCGGGGACCTCGAAGCATTCTGCCGTGGCGCGGCCAATATCGAGATTATCGGTCGCGGAGCGGCGTACGGCGGCGCCATCATGAGCGCGCTCTGCATCCGCGAAATGACCGGTTTCCGCGCTGCGCCGCACACCGGGGCGGGATTCAAGCACGGTCCTAACCTCGACGTGGACTCTTCTCATGTTTCC
>Ga0182030_10012985_pt1 | contig 16629 bp, 15 predicted proteins | sample 812S3MmetaG_FD_121299 | JGI IMG/M metagenome (GOLD analysis project Ga0182030, IMG submission 121299) | Permafrost microbial communities from Stordalen Mire, Sweden - 812S3M metaG (Illumina Assembly) | ecosystem: Environmental > Terrestrial > Soil > Wetlands > Permafrost | place: Sweden...
CGTCGGCTCCATCGAACCCGATGGAATGTAAAAAGTCTGAAACGCGAAGGTGCGCAGGCCCACCGAGACCACCAGCGCGACCAGCAAGATGACCCCCCATTCGAGCAGGAAATGGTGGCCCTTTTTAGGCGGTGTCACGACTGAATTGAGCGGCGCACCTTCGTCCAAGGATTCATCGGTGCCGATTTCGCTCACTGGTCAAGGCTACTCGCCGACGTGTTCGCCACTCTCGGCCGTCGCGGCGTTAACACCAATGCACTGACGTCCGCCGAGCACTCTTAAGAAAGATTTACAACGAACCGATGCGACTCAGGGGCCACACGATGACGAATGCCTTTCCGATCACGTCGGATCGCGTGATCGTGCCCCAGTATCGGCTGTCGCAGGAATCGGCGTGGTTGTCACCCAACATGAAGTAGTTGTTGGCGGCGACCACGATGGGATGCGCCTTCGGGGCCACTGCGGGGGGTCCGAGGGGCTCGAAGTGGGGCCAACCTTCTTTGAGGATCTTGCCGTTGACGTAGATGGTGTTGCCCACCGAGTACAACGAATCGCCGGGTAGCCCAATCACCCGCTTCACCAGCACCGGATCGCGTGTCCCCGAGCAGTCTTCGTTGGGCGGAGATCGGAAGACCAGGATGTCGCCGCGGTGGATGGTGCCAAAATCTATCGCGAGTTTGTCGACGACGATTCGATCTCCCACTTGCAGGGTGGGGTTCATCGAGTCCGAGGGGATGAAATACGTCTGGAAGACGAAGGCGCGAAGTCCGAAGGTCAGGCCGAGTGCCACCACCAATAACAGGACCCATTCGATGAGGTGATGGTGCAGACGCTTCGCCGGAGCGACCACTGGTGGCGCCGGTGGTTCGGCGTCGGGCGTCGGCGTATCGTCGGGCGGCACTGACTCACTCACTGCGAGGACCTACTCGCCTTTGGGCTTGCGCTCGAGGGAGATGAGCAACTTTTGGAACCTCTCGTCGGTACTGCGAAACGGGTCCTTCAACAACACGGTGCGCTGCATCTCGTCGTTCAACTTCAGGTGCACCCAGTCCACGGTGTAATCGCGGTGCCACTTCTTCGCCTCACGGATGAACGTGCCGCGCATGTGCGCACGGGTGGTCGTGGGAGCGACCTGGGACGCAGTATTGACCTCATCACTGGTCACGATCTGTTGGAAGTGACCGCGCGCCTGGCGTCGGTAGTACAGGCCGCGCTCGGTGTTGGTGTCGTGGTACAACAGGTCGATCAGGGCCACCTTGGGGTCGCTGAGGGGCACCCCCGAGCGCTCACGCTCACGTTCGATGATCTGCAACTTGGCGATCCAGTCGACCCGGTCCGCTAGGCCCATTGGGTCCGATCGGTACTGTTCGATGCACTCGCGCCACAATTTGACCGCGAGTGCCTGGTCCGAGGGGACGTCGCGGGTCAGGACGAACTGCTCGGCGCGCTCGCACAGGTCCTCTTGGAGTTCGAGGGCGGTCATGTCACGTCCCGAGACCAGGCGGATGGGTTCCTTGCTCCAGAGATCGTAGGAGACCTCGCGCAGCGCGTTGATGGGCGACACCATGTTGTAGTCGCGCAGCACGGTGGTGCGGTCCTCGATCATCGCGAGTACCACCGCCGCGGTGCCCACCTTCAAGAACGTCGCGTACTCGCTCATATTGGAATCACCCACGATGACGTGCAGGCGCCGGTACTTCTCGGGATCGGCGTGGGGCTCGTCGCGGGTATTGATGATGGGGCGAGAACGCGTGGTGGCCGAGGAGATGGCCTCCCACATGTGTTCCGCGCGTTGGCTCATCGCGTAACTGGTTCCCTTGGCGTTCGTGACGACCTTGCCGGCCCCGGCGAATATCTGGCGCGTGACGAGGAAGGGGATGAAGACCTGCTCGAGGCGCGTTAGGTCCTCGATGCGCTCGATGCAGTAGTTCTCGTGGCATCCGTAGGAGTTGCCCGAGGAGTCGGTGTTGTTCTTGAACAAGAAGATGTCGCCACGCACACCCTCCTCGTCGAGTTGCTGTTGGGCGTGCGTCACGAGTTCGCGCAGGATCGACTCGCCGGCCTTGTCCTGGGCGACGACGTCCTTGAGCGTGTCGCACTCGGCGGTGGCGTATTCGGGGTGGCTTCCCACGTCGAGGTACAAGCGGCTGCCGTTCTCTAAGAAGACGTTGCTCGAACGGCCCCACGCGACGACTTTACGAAAAAGGAAGCGCGAGACTTCGTCGGGACTCAGGCGGCGCTGACCTCGAAGGGAGTACGTCACCCCGTACTCGGTCTCGATGCCGTAGATCCGCCGCAACATGGCCTAGACCCTAGTTCTCGTTCAAGTCAGGAGGCTGGCAATCTGATCATCGCCGAGACGCGCGAACGTGCGGCGGTCGCCGCGGTCCTCGAGGACGCCTACTTCGAGGTCGCTGACGGGTAATTCACGATCTGGCCCGGCCAGCGCCGCGACCGCGTTCTTGAGCGTCTGCGAGAGCGACAGGTGCCCGACCTCGAGGTCGGCGAAACGCCCCTTGATGGTCTCGGCGTCGCCACCGAGCACCGCGTAGTCCGCCTCGTCCGAGATGGTCCCTTCGTAGGCGATCCGATAGAGCTTCGTCGGACGGAACTTGTTGCCCAACTGCGCCACAAGGATCTCGACCTCGAGGGGCTTTTGTCCCTCGGTAAACATGTCACCGAGATGTTGGGCGTAGTAGTTCGCCAGCGCGCGCGCGTCGACGTCCTCGCGCGAATAGGTGTAACCGGTGCCGTCGGCCCAACGGATGCCCGCCTCGCGAAGGCGGTCGAACTCGTTGTACTTGCCCACTCCGGCGAAGGCGATGCGGTCGTAGATCTCAGAGATCTTGTACAGCGAAGCTGACGGGTTCTCCGCCACCATCACGACGCCCACGTCATAGATGGCCGCGACGATCGATCGTCCACGCGCGATTCCCTTCTGGGCGAATTCGGCGCGGTCCTTGATGAGCTGTTCGGGCGCGACGTAGAAGTAGTTGCTCATCGCAGCGTTCCCCCGGCCACGCCGCCGGACTCCGCACGGCGGTCATTGATGGAACGGAAGGTCGCGGCCGCGGTGTCCTGGTCGAGTTCACGGAAGCCCTCGGCGGTCAGCGTCACGATCATCGGGAAGATGTTGCGCACGAAATCTGGTCCTCCGGTGCTGGGGTCATTATCGGCGGCCTCGTAGATAGCCAGGGCGGCCAGGGCCAGGGCGTCCTCGCGCGACATGTCCGGTTTGAAGCCCAGTCGCAGTGTCGAGTCGGCGAAGGGAGTGCCCGAACCGATGACGGAGAAGTCCTGGCGCTCGTAGCACCCGCCAGCGCCGTCGTATTCGAAGATGCGCCCGCGCTGATGCGCCAGGTCCCAGCCAGCGAGCAACGGCAGGACGACGAGGGTTGACGTGAGATTGTTGCGTTGGATGAGTGGCGAGAGGTAATTGGCCTTGCCCTCGAGACTGAGGGCGGAATCGCTCATTTTCTCGTAGTGCTCAAAGGAGAGTTGCGCCAGACGGATGAATTCGAGTCCACGCGCCGCTGACCCCGAGATGGCGAGCGCGGTGTATCGGTCGGCGGCCTCGATCTTTCGCACGTCACGATTCGCCACGTAGTAGGACGTGGCTTGGCGGTCCCCCACCATCACCACACCCTCGGCGAAGCGCACGGCCACGACCGTGGTGGCGTGAGCCGAGAGGTCCGAGGTCGCCGGCGGGAGGGTGAGTCCGGCCATCTCGGCGAACCGCACGAACGACGGACCCGGATCGCTCTGGGCGTCGAAGAGCGGTAAGCCCATTACTGGCCACCCTTTTGGACGTAGTTACGCACGAACTCCTCGGCGTTCTCCTCAAGGACCCCATCGATCTCGTCCAGCAGATCGTCCAGCTCCGCCTTCAGTTGCTCGCCCTTCTTGGTGACGACCGAGACGTCCTCGCTCTCCTCGCGGGTTCGTTCGGTTCGCTGTTTTTGGATTCGCTCTTGTTCTGTCACGTAATAGTTCTACCCGTTGAGCGCGGCCACGAGCGCAACCGCCGTCAGATTTTCATCAAACAGTCGCCCGACGAGTTCTGCGGTTCCCCTGGTCGGATCCATCATGGGAATGCGCTGCAGGGGCCCGTGGCCGACGTCAAAGACGATTGAGTCCCAGTTTGCCGAGACGATGTCGTCGGGGAACCGGGTGACGCACTCGCCGCGAAAGTAGGCGCGAGTGCTACGTGGCGCGTGCTGGACCGCGAGGCGAATATCCTCTTCAGAACCCATTTCACGAAGACCCACGCGCGACGCGAGCGACTTATCACGTCGCACATCGTGGTACTGCAGGTCGATGGCGCGCAACTTGGCGTCGCCGGGGCGAAGGTCGTAACGAGATTGAAATCCCTCGACGACGCGACGTTTGGCCACCCAGTCCACGCGGTCGGCGACGTCCTCGGGGTGGTCACGGACGCCGTCGAGCATCTCGCGCCATTGGCGCATGATCATGTCCACCTCGTCGTCGCTGGCCACCGCCGTGGCACCGTGGCGTTCGACGTAACGCTGCGCGAGTTGCCAGAGAGCGTCTTGGTAGTCCCAAGCGGTCCTCGTGTGGCCTTCGTCATCGGTGACGGCCACGTGGAGTGAGGGATCGAAGGAGAAGTCGCGGATGGCGCGCACCGGTCGTGCGGGCGCTGGTGGGAATGCGCCCACTCCGTCGTCTTCGAGCGCGGCCAGCAACAAAGCGGTGGATCCGAGTTTCACGAACGTGGCGACGGGCGACATGTTGGCGTCGCCGCAAATGACGTGCAAGCGGCGAAAACGCTCGGCGTCGCTGTGCGGCTCGTCGCGAGTATTGATGATCGGGCGCTTCAGGGTGGTCTCCAGTCCGACGACCTCTTCGAAGAACTCCGCGCGCGAACTGATCTGGAAGGCGGGGTCCGCGGCCATTCCGACGTCGGTCTCGGACCCCACTTTGCCAGCGCCGACGACGACCTGGCGTGACACGAAGTGCGGCACCATGGCGCGCACCACGTCGGCAAAATCGACGTCGCGAGCAACCAGGTAGTTCTCGTGGGTGCCGTAGGAATTGCCCTTGCCATCGGAGTTGTTCTTGTAGAGCGAGATCGCCAACTCGACTGGCAGGGTCTCGTTGGCCACCCGTAGGGCGCGGCGCATCACTTCTTCGCCGGCCTGGTCGTAGAGGGTCGCTTCAGCGGGCGTGCGGCACTCGGGCGAGGAGTACTCGGGGTGGGCGTGGTCGACGTAGAGTCGCGCGCCATTGGTCAACACGGTGTTGGCCAGGTGCGTCTCGATCATGGGAGCGAGGGAACCGACTCCCAGGATGCCGCGCGCGTCGGTGCCGGGCGACTCGTCGTTGAAGTCCCAGGAGATCCGAGTGCGCCCCTGTTGGGCGTAGGCGTTCACGATGATGCTCGAAGCGGTCGTGGGATCGAAGTCGGGTCCTCCAGCGACGCCGTACTCCGTCTCGATGCCCAGGATCTTCGAGATGGCCATGTTTAGAGGTATTGGCCGGTACCGACGTGCTGGATGGAGCGTCCGCCAGCTACTTCCGCCTTCTCTCGATTGATGAGGGTGCGGATGAAGACAATGCGCTCACCCTTCTTGCCCGAGATTCGTGCCCAGTCGTCAGGGTTCGTGGTGTTGGGCAGGTCCTCGTTCTCGTGGTACTCCTCGCGAATCGACGCGAGGAGGTCCTGCGTGGTGAGTCCGCGGCCCTTGCCGGCGATCTCTCGCTTCACTGCGAGCTTCTTGGCGCGGCGCACGATGTTCTCGATCATGGCGCCCGAGGCGAAGTCCTTGAAGTACAAGATCTCCTTGTCACCGCCCTGGTAGGTGACCTCGAGGAATCGGTTGTCGTCGTCGATGCGGTACATGTTGGCGACCGTGGCCTCGATCATGGCGCGCAGGGCCTTGTCGCGGTCTCCTCCGCCGTTGGTTCGGATCTCATCCTGGTCGAGGGGCAACTCGCGGTGCAGGTAGCGCTCGAAGATCTGCGCGGCTCCGTCGGCGTTGGGCCGTTCAATCTTGATCTTCACGTCGAGTCGTCCCGGACGAAGAATCGCCGGGTCAATCAGGTCCTCACGGTTGGTAGCGCCGATGACGATGACGTCGCGCAGGGATTCCACGCCGTCGATCTCGGCCAGTAGCTGGGGCACGATCGTCGACTCCATGTCCGAACTGATACCGGTGCCACGAGTACGAAAGAGTGAGTCCATTTCGTCGAAGAAGACGATGACCGGCACGCCCTCCTCGGCCTTCTCACGCGCGCGCTGAAAGACCACGCGGATTTGCCGCTCGGTCTCACCGACGTACTTGTTGAGCAGTTCGGGACCCTTGATGTTCAAGAAATACGACCGCACGTTGCGGTTGCCGGTCATCTCGGCGACCTTCTGGCTGAGTGAGTTGGCCACCGCCTTGGCGATCAGTGTCTTGCCGCATCCCGGCGGGCCGTAGAGCAAGATGCCCTTGGGTGCCGGCAGTTCGTAATCGTTGAAGAGCGCGCGGTGCAGGTAGGGCAGTTCCACGGCGTCGGTGATGGACTCGATCTGTGAGTCCAGTCCCCCGACGTCGGCGTAACTCACGTCGGGCACTTCTTCGAGGATGAGCTCCTCGGCTTCTTGGCGTACCAACTTCTCCACCAGTAGTCCCGAGCGTGGGTCGAGCAACACGGCGTCGCCGCTGCGCAGTTTCACGTCGCGGAAGGCGTCGGACATCTCGACCACTCGCTCTTCGTCGGCGCGGCCGTACACGAGCACGCGACGCTCGTCGAGGACTTCCTTGACACTCACCACTTCACCCTGACCGTCGGGGTTGCGGATGCCAATGATGGCGAAAGATTCATTGAGGACCACTTCGTGGCCCCGCTCCACTTGGCCGGGGTCGAGACCCGGGTGCACCGAGACGCGCATCTTGCGTCCCGAGGCAAAGATGTCGGCCGTGCCGTCAGGGTTGAAGTCGATGAACGTGCCGTACACCGCGGGTGGCTGGGTCAGTTTCTCGACCTCGTCGCGCAGGGCGGCGATCTGGTCGCGAGTCTGTTGGATGGTCACGGCGAGTTTTTCGTTGTTCGAACGTGACTGCGTCAATTGCAGACGAGAATCGACCAGTTTTTGCTCGAGGAGCTCGATACGTCGCAACGCCTGGTCGAGGCTCACTACGGTGACGCTCGGCACATCGAATTCGTCACGCGAGTCGCCGTGGTCGTTGTACTGGCCAAAAGGGTCCGAATGCTCCATAACGTAACCCTAGGTGAGAGAGGCACAAATGTCGCAAGTCTTCATACTTGAGCTTTCCGCTAAAGTAATCACAGACCAAACGGTATCGAAAGGCCCACAGATGAAGGTATGGATTGACCAGGACTTGTGCACCGGTGACGGTTTGTGCGAGGAGATCTGTCCTTCGGTCTTCACGTTGCTCGACGATGGACTGGCGTACGTGAAGCAAGACGGCGTGGCGTTGTCGTCCCCGGGCGGCTCCGCGGGACTGGCCAGCGTGGCCCCCGACCTCGAAGACGCGGTCGTCGAGGCCTCCGAAGAGTGCCCGGGTGAGTGCATCTTCATCGAGAAGGACTAGTTAGTCGTCTTCACCAATCGCCGCGCCGAGGTCAAAAATCCGGTGTGCGCGACCATACGATGGTCGGGTCGGACGCTACGCCCGTCGATATGCCAGGTTCGCCGCAGTATTTCAACCGTTTCCTCCACCCCGAAAGAGTGGACCTTCAACGCCTCACGGACCAATTGGGTCTGATTGATCGTTGGTAGGTACGTCAAGAAGATCCCTCCCGGACGTAATGCCTCGGCGGCGTGAGGAACGACGAGCCACGGCTCGGGCATATCCAAAATCACCCGGTCGAGGTCACGCTCCTCGATCCCCAGCGTGACGTCGCGGATGTGGATGTCGTAGTCGATGTCCTCGCCCAACATGTCCACGACGTTCTTACGGGCTTGTTGGGCGAAGTCCTCGCGGATTTCGTACGCCGTGATTTTGGCCCCCGCGCGCAACAGCGTCATTGAGAGAGCACCGGAGCCAACGCCGGCTTCGAGGACGCGCATGCCGGGTCCGACGTCGGCCTGCATCAGGATGGTCCCCAGGTCCTTGGGGTAGATGACTTGGGCGCCTCGTGGCATCTTGAGCACCACGTCAGAGAGGGTGGGTCGCAACACTAAGAAGCCGCGGTCGGTGCTACCACGCACGACCGAACCCTCGAGCGCGCCGATGATGTCGTCGTGCTGGATAATGCCGGTGTGGGTGTGAAAGGCATTGCCGGGCTTCAAGGTGATGAGGTACTGACGGTCCTTGGCGTCGGTCAACATCACGCGCTCGCCGACGCGCAATTCGGCCGCTGAACTCATCATTCTCCTAGGGTCGGTGTTGTTGACGACGACGGTTGGTGCCGTCGGCACGTCGCAGCAACACCAGGGCGGCGGCGAGGACGAGCCACAGGCCTGAGCGCTGCGCCCAGGAGCGACGCAATGCCGCCAGGATTGCTCGGCGCCAGATGAGTGCGAACATTACTTACGGCGCGACCGGCGTCCGCGCAGCCAGCCCCAGGTGTACCCCGTGACCAGTCCGCCGAGCCCGACGCTCGCCGTGGAGGACTTGGCATTGCGAATACGAGCGGGAATATCGCTGCTGCGCGGCAAAAGAGCGCGCACGGAATCCTCCAACTGTTGACGGGTTGCGTCCTTGGGACTCATCGTGAGCCCTTCGATCGGCGCGGTGCACCGGCGAAGATCCGCTGAACGACGAGTGCACCGATGAGCAGCGCGAGCACCACCACGATGAGGTAGGGAATGAAGGAGAGACTGCCGTCGAGGACGGGAAAGAGGTCCTGAAACATTCGCAGGAGGCCCAGCAACCCGATCACGACGCCGAAGGCCACCAGAATGCTGCCCAGTACGCCGAACATGACGAAGCGTCCGAGGTCCTTGAGTGGTTGGACGGTCTGTTCCTTGAAATAGCGGATGAACAGGTCACGGACCTCCTCGAGGTCGCGCTGGATCGATGCGCCACGGAAGAATTTACGCCACGAGGGAGTCCTCATGCACCCAGACTACTCATTGACCATCGCGGTGGCGGCGCGCCACGAGTGTCGCTTTGCCTGGCGATGAGTTCACTAACCTTCATAACATGACTGACGAGTTATTTCTTGGGGCGAGCGAGCTCGAAGGGCGTACCATCCGTAACATTTCGGCGGTGGCCATGGACGCCCCCGCCAAGGCCAATTCGGGACACAGCGGTACCGCGATGGCCCTCGCGCCCCTGGGCACCATGCTGTTCTCTCGCGTGGCCCGTCACGACCCCAGTGATCCCCACTGGCCTGATCGCGATCGCTTCATCCTGAGTTGTGGTCACGCATCGATCCTCCAATACGGTTTGGCCCATTTCTTCGGTTATGACCTGAGCGTGGACGACCTGCGCGACTTTCGCCAGCCTCATTCGCGCACGCCAGGCCACCCCGAAAGAGGTGTGGCGCCGACCGTCGAAGTGACGACTGGCCCCTTAGGCCAGGGAATCGCCAACGGCGTCGGCATGGCGCTGGCCGAGAGGATCCTTCGTCACGATTACGGCGCCGACATCGTCGACCATCGCACGTGGGTGATCGCGGGCGACGGTTGCCTCGAGGAGGGTGTCAGCCACGAGGCGGCGTCACTCGCCGGCTCACTTGGACTTGACCGACTGACCATCTTTTATGACAACAATCACATCACCATTGATGGTGTGACTGAACTCGCCTTGCATGACGACACCCCCGCGCGCTTCGCCGCCTACGGCTGGCAGGTGATCGACCTGGGAGAACAGGCCAATGACCTCGACGCCCTCGAGGCCGCCACCCGTGATGCCATCGCCGAGACCAACCGTCCGACGTTGATCGTGGTGCGTTCTCACATTGGCTTCCCGTCTCCCACGATGATGGACCGTCGCGAAGCGCACGGCTCACCGTTCTCGGCCGAGGCCGTCACGCAAGCTAAGTCGATTTTGGGCGTGCCCGACGTGCCCTTTGATTGCGATCCTGACCTCCCCGCGCTCAACGCCGCCGCGGTGGCGGCCCGCGGGGAGAACGCGGCGCCCTGGCGCGAGCGCTTGGCCCTTGCCGGAGAGCGTGGCCAGAGGTTGCTCGCTCAGCTGGAGCACAATGGTCGTCTAGAGGTCGCCGTCGACTTCGACATCTTCGCTGGTGGCACCAATGTCGCCACTCGAAAGGCGATGCAGCGTGCCATGGACGTCTTCGCGCCACACACGCCAGGCCTGACTGCGGGATCGGCCGACCTCACGGACAATACGGGAGTCATTCTCAAGGACTCCTACGCCCAGAGTCGCGACGCCGACGGCGGCCGCCAGATCCACTATGGAATCCGTGAGTTCTCCATGGGTGCGATCTTGGTCGGTCAAGCGCTGCACGGCGGTTTTCGCCCGGCGGGCTCGACGTTCTTCGTGTTCTCGGACTACGAGCGCCCGTCCATTCGTCTGGCGGCGTTGAGTCACGCCGGTGTGCTCTTCGTCTTCACCCACGACTCGGTGGGCGTCGGCGAAGACGGTCCCACCCACCAGCCCGTCGAGCACCTCGCCGCACTGCGGGCCATGCCACTGTTGCACGTGGTGCGTCCGAGCGACGCCAACGAGACGCTGCGTTTGGTTGAGGGTTTCTTGCGCGACGCCGCTCCCCCCACCACGGCGTTGGTCCTCTCTCGCCAGGACATGCCGGTGATGAGCGGCGACGACGCCCGAGCATCGGAGAAGGGTGCTTCACGCGGCGGGTACGTCGTTCGCGAGAACAATGACGCTCAGTACACACTGGTGGGTACTGGTTCAGAAGTGTCGTTGTGCCTCGCGGCCAATGACGCGCTCGCGCAGCGCGGCATTGCGACGCGGGTCGTGGCCCTACCGTGCTGGAAGTGTTTTGACGCGCAGGAGCCGGCGTATCGCGACGACGTGCTTCGTCGCGACGTCCCGTCAGTGTCGTTCGAGGCGGGCGCCACCCTGGGCTGGCATCGCTACGTCGACGACGCCCTGGGCATCGACAGCTTCGGGCTCTCGGCACCCGGCGCGTACGTGTTCGAACACTTCCGCATCACTGCACAGGCCGTGGTGGACTTCGTTAGTTCGAGAGTGGAGAATCCATCATGACCCGACTACATTCGCTCTTCGATGACCACGGTCAGAGCCCCTGGATCGACAACATCCGACGTGACTGGCTCGACGACGGCACGCTGGCCCAATTGGTGGCTGACGGCGTGCGTGGTGTTACCTCGAACCCCGCGATCTTTGCCAAGGCCTTCGCGACGTCCTCGGCGTACGACGCGCTGGTGCAGAGTGCGACGTCGAGCGATGCTGAAGTCGTGTTCGAGCGCCTCGCTAGTGCCGACGTACGTGACGCGTGCGACGTCTTGTACGAGGTGCATGCCAAGAGCCGCGTCGAGTTCGAACGCGCCCAGCGCCGCTACTCCGACGGGTTCGTCTCTCTCGAGGTTTCTCCCCGGTTGGCGCGCGACACCGACGGCACCAAGGCCGCGGCACAACAACTCTTCAACGAGGTCGCTCGACCCAACGTGATGATCAAGATCCCCGCCACCCGCGAAGGTCTGCCCGCGATCACCCACGTGTTGGGCCAGGGCATCAACGTCAATGTGACGTTGATCTTCTCCATCGAACGCTACGACGAAGTGCTGGAGGCGTGGTGTGCCGGTCTGGAGTTGGCTCGCGCCAACGGACACGACCTGGGCGGAATCGCCAGCGTCGCCTCCTTCTTCGTTTCGCGAGTGGACGCCGCCGTCGACAAACTGTTGCCCGAAGGTGATCCGCTACGCGGACACATCGCCAACGCCCAGGTCGCGGCGGCCTATGAGCTCTACCGGCGTTGGATGTTCAACGATCGAGTGGTCGCCCTGCTTGACGCCGGCGCCCAGGTGCAGCGACCGTTGTGGGCCTCGACGTCGCCGAAGAATCCTGCATACGATGACTTGCTGTACGTCGATTCCATCGTGGCCGATGAGACCGTCAATACCATGCCCGACGCCACCCTGGACGCCGCGCTCGGCCACGGTGATTTCGATCACTCCCTCTTGGCGACCCCTTCCTCGTTGGCCACGACCGCCGCACTGCTCGACCAGCTACCCGAGAGCATCTCGCTCGCGCAGGTGACTGAGCAACTCGAGCGCGAGGGAGTAGATTCCTTCGTCAAGGCCTACGAGGAATTACTGAGCATCGTGGCGTCAAAATTGACCGACAAGTAAAGTCGGTGTCCCCCGATCGCGTTCGTCAGATCCTCGACGGCGACGTCTCGTTCTTCAACGGTTCCACGGCCCCACAGGCGACGGGTTGGCTGCACCACCCGGAACGCTACTTCGACGAGTGGCTCGACGACATCGACACGCGCCTCCCCCGCCGCTATTCACGAACGCTCTTGCTGGGAATCGGCGGGTCGTCCTCGGCCGCGCGACTCTACGCTGATTGGCGTCATGAGGGTTCCCTGCGCGTCATCGACACCTCTCACCCCGACTCCGTCGCGAAGTTGGAGTTCCACGACACCACGGTCATCGCCTCGTCGAAGTCGGGCGTGACGTTAGAGACCCAGGCGCTGCTGGCTCACGCGCTCGCTCACGGCCTCTCACCCGAGGACCTCGTGATCATCACCGACCCGGGCACGACGCTCGCTGAATTCGGTGAGTCACTCGGTGCTCTGGTGGTGTTGGGCGACCCCCACACGGGTGGACGTTATGCCTCGCTCTCGCCATTCGGGCTCGTACCCGCCCTGTACGCCGGTTGGTCGCCGGAGGAGCTTCGCGAGGAATTGGGCGGTTGTTACGTGACCGATGACCTCGTCGCGCGCGCCGTGGATGACGCGACGGACCTGGCAGACGCCCTCGAGGAAGGTGCGGCGTTCTTTTCACTGGGTGCTGATCCCATCACGTCGGGTGGTGCGCGCTGGCTCGAGCAACTCGTGGCGGAATCCACCGGCAAGGCCGGTCGTGGCTTCATCCCGGTGGTCAGCGGCCCCGTCGCCCTGTATCGACCCTCTGACGTGCAGTACTACCACCTGTTGGCGGCGATGTTGGCGTGGCAGCTCGGCGTCGATCCCTTCAACCAGCCCGACGTCGAGTTCGCCAAGAAGGAGGTCTTCACGCTCCTGGACGGGCCAGTGTCATGGGAGGGAGCGTCCTACGACGACGCCGAACTCGAGAAGGCTCTAGCCAACACGTCCTACGTCGCGCTGCAGGCCTACGCTCCCTTGGAGTCGGCGAACGAACTCGCTGGTCTTCGCGTGGACGTCGAGTGTGAATATGGTCCCACTACGGCCAACCTCGGGCCGCGGTACCTGCACTCGACGGGTCAACTGCACAAGGGTGGACCCACGTCGGTGGTAGGACTGCAGATCATCCAGCGTCCCCATGTCGCGCCGCAACGGATCCAGGGTCGGTCCTACAGTTTCCACGATCTGCACATGGCCCAGGCCAACGCGGATTACCGGGCCATGGCAGCCGCTCAGCGTCCGGTGTATCAGATCATGGTTGACGATGTTGCCGAGGCGAGGTCGGTTCTGGGGCTCTTCTCGTAGTATCAAAGACATGACGATCCCCACTTCTCAGACCGGCATCGACGAAATGCTGGAGATGTCACTGGACGAGTTGGCCGAAGGTGCGTTCGCTCGCGCCCGCGCGGCGCACGGCCACGTGGTGACGTACTCGCCCAAGGTGTTCATCCCCCTGACGCACTTGTGCCGGGACCGCTGTGGTTATTGCACGTTCGCCCAGGCACCGGCGCGACTCAGCGCCCCGTACATGAGCCTCGACGATGTGATGGAAGTCGCCCAGGCGGGCCGTGACGCCGGCGTCACCGAAGCCCTCTTCACGTTGGGTGAACGACCGGAGTTGCGCTACGACGAGGCCGCGCGATGGCTCGCGGCGCGCGGATATCGATCCACCGTGGACTACGTGGCCAACGCCGCGCAAATGGTCCTGGAATCGACGGGGCTCTTGCCGCACATCAACGCCGGCGCACTCTACGACTTCGAGCTGCGCCAATTGCGCGCGGTCTCGGCGTCACAGGGAATGATGCTCGAGAGCCTGGCGGACCTGCCCGCTCACCGGCTCTCGCCCGACAAAGAACCCGCCCGGCGACTCGCCACTCTCGAGCTCGCCGGTGAGCTCAAGATCCCCTTCACCACCGGACTACTGGTGGGCATTGGCGAGACCCGCCAGGAACGCCTGGCCACCCTCGAGGCCATCGCGGCCAGCCACGCTCGCCACGGACACGTCCAAGAAGTGATCATTCAGAATTTTCTGCCCAAGGCGCGCACCGCCATGGCGAACTCTCCGGCCGCATCGGACGAGGAGTTCTTCTGGACCATCGCGGTGGCACGTCTCGTGCTGCCCGATGACGTGCACTTGCAGGCGCCCCCTAATTTGAGCGACGATCCGACCAAACTACTGCGCTACGGCATCGACGACTTCGGCGGGATCTCTCCAGTGACCAAGGATCACGTCAACCCCGAGCGGGCCTGGCCAGCGATAGAGACGCTGTCGGCGCAGTGTGACGCGCTGGGCTTCGTCCTGTCGCCGCGCCTCACCATCTACCCAGCGCACCTCGCGACGGCGGGCTTCCTCGATGACGCGGTGCGACCCCACGTCCTCGCCCTCAGTGACGCCAGCGGTCTGGGACGTGACGACCATTGGCATTCGGGGGCCGAGGCGACACCACCCTCGGCGCCCACCACCCTCGCTCGTTCGAGTGCGGTGACGCAGATACTGGAACGCTACGTGCCGGGGTATCGCTTTGAGCACGCCGAACTGGTGACGCTGTTCGAGGCCCGCGGGGGTGACTTCAACGCGGTGGTCGAACTCGCTGACCACGTGCGTCGCGAACTAGCGGGTGAGAACGTCAGTTTCGTCATCAACCGCAATATCAATTACACCAACGTGTGCACCTTCAAGTGCCGATTCTGCGCCTTCTCCAAGGGGCCGCTCTCCTTGAACCTGCGCGGCGACCCCTATTTGCTCACGCTCGATGAGATAACGGGCCGGGTCCGAGAGGCGTCGGAGCGCGGCGCCACCGAGGTGTGCCTCCAGGGAGGCATCCATCCGAACTTCGACGGTGACTACTACATCGACGTGGTCGCCGCCGTGAAGGCAGGCTCGCCCTCGATCCACATCCATGCCTTCAGCGCGCTGGAGGTCTTCGAAGGCGCGCGCCGATCGGATCAGGATTTGACCACGTACTTGACGCGACTGAAGGAAGCAGGTCTCAAGACTTTGCCCGGCACCGCGGCCGAGATCTTGGACGATCCCATTCGCCAGATCCTGTGCCCGGACAAGTTGTCATCGGACCAATGGCTCGAGGTGCACCGTGCCGCGCACTCGGTGGGCTTGAACTCGAATATCACCATCATGTTCGGCGCCGTCGAGAGTTCACACTCCTGGGCCACGCACCTCATTCGTACCCTGGAGCTGCAGGAAGAGACGGGCGGCTTCACGGAGTTCGTGCCACTGCCCTTCGTGCACATGGCGACGCCGCTCTTCTTGCGCGGGCGATCACGCAAGGGTCCGACCTTTCGCGAGGCGGTCCTGATGCACGCGGTCGCACGACTGCACTACGCCACCAAGATCGACAACATCCAGGTGAGCTGGGTGAAGATGGGCGTCGAAGGCTCGCGTCGTATCTTGCAAGCGGGGGCCAACGATCTTGGCGGCACCTTGATGGATGAGAACATCTCACGTGCGGCGGGCGCCGTGCACGGCCAAGTCATGGACGTCGAGATGCTCGAGCGCCTGGTGGAGCCGCTGGGGCGCCCCTTGCACCAGCGCACCACGCTGTACCAGGCTTTGGCGTGACCCCCGACGCCATCGAGCGATTCGTTGCCGAGTCCACCGCGGGCACGGTCTCATCGCCCGAGCACGTGGCGGCGATTCGCGCTCTGGTGACGCGAGCGCTCTCACTGGCGCAGTACGAGAGCAACCTCGGTGATCTCCAGAGCGCCGTCACCGCGTTGGAGGAGTTGCTCGACGGCTCGCGGTTGTTCCAGCCCTGGCGAGACACGCGCAAGGCCACCGTCTTCGGGTCGGCTCGCACCGCACCGGAGTCCGAGCTCTATCGCTTGGCGTCGGCACTGAGCGCCGAACTCGCGCGACGAGGCTGGCTGACGGTGACCGGAGCAGGTCCCGGCATCATGGAAGCATCCTCCAAGGGAGCGGGACGCGACAATTCCATCGGCGTCAACATCGAGTTGCCCTTCGAGCACGGCACCAACGCCTACGTCGACGTCAAGAACCGTCACATCGCGACGTCCTACTTCTTCACCCGCAAGGTCATCATGACCCGTTCGTCGCAGGCCTTCGTTTCCTTCCCCGGCGGCGTGGGGACCATGGATGAGCTCTTCGAGATCCTGACGCTGCTGCACACTGGTAAGACCGACCCCGTGCCGGTCGTACTGGTCGACCAGCCTGGCGGCACGTTCTGGTCGTCGTGGTCCGACTTCATGGACCGCGAAGTCGTGGCCCAGGGGTACTTAAGCGTGGGCGACGACGTCTCGTACTACCTCTGTGACAACGTCGAGGACGCCGTGGCGGAGATCACCACCTTCTACGCGAACTACGTCAGCTGCGTCACCGGAAACGGTGAGGCAATGGTGACCGTGCAATTCGCGCCC
>Ga0182030_10012987_pt1 | contig 16628 bp, 13 predicted proteins | sample 812S3MmetaG_FD_121299 | JGI IMG/M metagenome (GOLD analysis project Ga0182030, IMG submission 121299) | Permafrost microbial communities from Stordalen Mire, Sweden - 812S3M metaG (Illumina Assembly) | ecosystem: Environmental > Terrestrial > Soil > Wetlands > Permafrost | place: Sweden...
ACCTGGGTGCTGACCAGTTATCTGGTCTCCAACGCCATTGTGCTCCCGGCCAGCGGCTGGCTTTCGAGGCACTTCGGGCGAAAACGGCTTCTAATCACTTGCATCGGCATTTTTTCGGCTTCGTCTGTCATGTGCGGGGCCGCCACCAGCCTGCCGATGCTGGTCATCGCGCGCGTGCTCCAGGGCGCGGGCGGCGGCGCTCTCCAACCGCTGGCACAATCCATCATGCTCGAGAGCTTTCCGCCGGCCAAAAGGGGCACCGCCATGGCCGTCTATGGCATCGGCGTCGTCTGCGCCCCCATCCTGGGCCCGACGCTGGGCGGATGGCTGACGGATACCTGGTCGTGGCGCTGGGCCTTTTACATCAATTTGCCCATCAGCATTCTCGCTATATTCATGGTCTCCCTCTTCGTCGAAGATCCGCCCTGGATTCGCGATGGCAAATCGGGCCGGATTGACGGCGTTGGCCTGGGCTTTATGACCCTTGGCCTCGGGGCGCTGCAAATCGTCCTGGACCGCGGGCAGGAGGCGGATTGGTTCGGCGCGGTGTGGATTCGGTGGCTGACTTTGGTTGCCGTTGGCTCGTTGTTATTTTTCGTATATTGGGAACTGCGCTCCCCGCATCCGATTGTTGACTTGCGCATTCTCAAGAACCACAATTTCTCCGTGGCGTGCGCTTTGTTTTTCCTTTTCGGCGGAGCCATCTATGGGTTGATCGCGCTGCAGCCGTTGTTCCTCCAAACCCTGATGGGTTATTCAGCGCTCGAGGCTGGGTTGACGGTCTCGCCCCGCGGGCTGGGGGCCTTCTGCGCCCTGTTTGTGGTGGGGATGTTGATTTCAAAGCTGGGGGGGCGAAAGCTCGCCGCTTTCGGTTTTGTCATTTTTGCCCTTTCCGCTTTTATGTTTAGCCGGATTTCGCTGGATATATCCCGCATGAACCTTCTTGCGCCCAATATTGTCAGCGGCTTTGGCGCCGGCTTTGTTTTCGTCCCATTGACGACGGTTGGCTTGGGAACATTGCGCAACGACCAGATCGGCAACGCCGCCGGCATCCAAAATCTGGTCCGCAATCTCGGCGGTAGTGTCGGCATTTCCTTTATCGCCACGATGCTGGATCGTTTCGGCCAGGCGCACCAGGCCTTTATGACCGGACGGGTCTCCCCCCTGAACCCGGTTTACCTGCAACAGGTCGGCGCGATTCAAGGCGTCCTCCAATCCCATTTCAGCCCGATGGACGCCCGCCTTCGGGCCGAAGGGGTCATTTATGGAATCGTTCAAAGGCAAACCGCTTATTGGGCGTTCATCGAACTGTTCTACACCTTTATGTGGGTGGGCCTCATCTGCGCCCTGGCTGTTTGGCTCCTCAAAAATGTCAAATCCGCCGGTCCCGCCGCCGCTCACTAGGACTCGCAAAGAAATAACTTGAGCAATTATGACGCCGGGATTTTGGACGCGGGCAGGCGCAAGCGAGGCGCATATCCGCATGGATCTGCAACGAGCGAGCAACGCAGCCGCGGCCAAAAGACCAAGCCAGAATGCTCAAGTTATTTCTTCGCGGGTCCTTATTCCAATGAGCGCTCTTCGGAGCTACACTATTGCAAATGAAACGAATCCTCGTCATCGAACGTGAATTTGGCGCCGGCGCCGGCGTCATCGCGGACACTCTTGCCTGCCGCCTCGGCTGGAAACTCCTCGACCACGAGCTGACCTCGCAAATCGCCGATCTGGCCAAAGTCAGTCCCGAAGCTTGCGAGGGCTGCGAGGAGCGCGTGGACCCATGGCTCTTCCGCCTCGCCAAAGTCTTCTGGCGCGGCAGCAACGAGCGCAGCGTCGTCCTGCCGGACGAAAATGTCGTTGACGCCGACCGCCTCATCCAGCTCACCCAGGAAGTCCTCAACCGGGCGGCGGCGGATGGCCAATGCGTCATCGTCGGCCGGGGCGCCGTCTATTTCCTGCGCGACCGCCCCGACACGTTCTGCGTCTTCCTTTACGCCCCGCGCACCCTAAAATACCAGCGTGTTCTGGCCGAGGTGAACAATGAAGTCGAGGCCAGACACTTGATTGACACTGTGGACCAGGAACGCGCCGCCTTCATCCAGCATTACTACAAGGCCGAGTGGCCCGCCCGCCATCTGTATCACGCCATGCTCAACACCGCCGCTGGCGACGATGCCACCGCCGAAGACATCCTCGCCCTCGTCGTCGCCGCCAACCGGCGTGAGTCGGGAACTCCTCCCTGATAATAACCAATGACAAATTCTCAATGACCAATTCTCAATCGAAAACTCCCTAATCTTAACGTCATGCTCCGCCGCCTTAATTCATCCAAAAATAGGGGCTTGACCTTCCCGGCGCTCCCCTTTATCATCAGCATCATGTTAATGAATGCGTTGACGGTCCTGCTGGTTACTGTCGCGGTCGTCGTAGCCGACGGCCACGCCGCCGGGACTTGTCGCGCCTGAATAAAATCTCGACAACCACCCACGGCTGGCAACGGTCGTGGGTTTTTTATTCATTGCCCACAGCCACCGGCCGGATAAAGATATGAGCACGAAAAAAGCACACGCCACAATGACAACATTGAAGAAGCCCGCGCCCAAACCGGAACCGGACCCCGGAATGCTGGGTTGCGACATCCTCGTCAGGGCCTTGGAACGCGAAAACGTGGAATGCGTTTTCGCCTATCCCGGCGGCGCGAGCATGGAAATCCACCAGGCCCTGACCCGCTCCAAAATCCGCACCGTCCTCCCGCGCCATGAGCAGGGCGGGGCCTTCGCCGCCGGCGGCTACGCCCGCGCCACAGGCCGCCCCGGCGTTTGCATGGCCACCAGCGGGCCGGGCGCCACCAACCTCGTCACCGGCATCGCCGACGCTTACATGGACTCTGTGCCGATGGTCGCCATCACCGGACAAGTGCCCCAAGTCATGATTGGCAAGGGCGCCTTCCAGGAAACCGATATTTTTGGCATGACGCTCCCCGTCGTCAAACACAGCTACCTCATCACCGATGTCAACGACATACCACGCATCGTCCAGGAGGCATTCTTCATCGCCCGCTCCGGCCGGCCCGGCCCGGTCCTGATTGATTTCCCCAAGAATTTGCAGCAGACCAGAACCCATCCCGTCTGGCCTCCCGAACCGCATCTTCGCGGCTATGACGCCGGCAAACAGGCCGGCCAGGCGGCCCTCGACAAAATTATCGCCCTGATAGAACAGTCAGAGCGCCCGGTGCTGTATTGCGGCGGCGGCATCATCACCGGCGAGGCATCCGCCGAACTGCGCCAATTTGTCCAAGCGACCCAAATCCCCGTTACTACCACGATCATGGGCTGCGGCGCGTTTCCCGAAAACCATCCGCTCTCACTGCGCTGGCTGGGAATGCACGGCGCCGCCTTCGCCAACTGGGCCGTCAGCGGCGAATTCGAGCCTCGCAAAAGCCTGGACCAGCCGATGATCCCGGTCAAACCGGGGGCCGATCTGCTCCTGGCCTTTGGTGTGCGCTTCGACGACCGCGTCACTGGCAAGGTGGATGAGTTCTGCAAAAACGGAACCATTGTCCACATTGACATTGATCAATCCGAGCACCAGAAGAACCGTCACGTGCAATTAGCCGTGGAAAGCGACATCAAATACGCGCTGGGGCGCTTGAACGCGATGCTCCGCGAGCGTCCCATCAAGAAGAAATTTTCCGCCTGGCACGCCCAAGTCGCCGAGTGGAAGCAGCGCGCGCCCTTCCACTACGGCATGACTCCCGAAGTGGCTCAATCCGAGCACATGAAAGAGCATTTGAAGGGCCGCGAGAGTGAAGTGATCCTTCCCCAAATGGCCATTGAGCAGCTTTACCGCATGACCCGCGGCGAGGCGATCATCACCACCGGCGTGGGCCAGCATCAGATGTGGGCCGGCCAATACTACCAATTCACCCGCCCGCGCCAATTGCTCACCAGCGCGGGTCTGGGCGCGATGGGCTTCGGCTATCCAGCCGCGCTCGGCGCCAAGGTCGCCTTCCCGGACCAGCAGGTCATTGATATTGACGGCGACGGCTCGTTCCTCATGAACGTTCAGGAACTGGCCACCGCGCACATCGAGCAAATCGCCGCCAAAGTGATGATCCTCAACAACCAGCATCTCGGCATGGTCATGCAATGGGAGGACAAATTTTACAAGGGCAACCGCGGCCACACCTATCTGGGCGATCCCGGACACCGCGCCCAGATTTACCCCGATTACGTGGCTATGGCGCACAGTTTCAACGTTCCCGCCGAGCGCGTCATGTATAAAAAAGACCTCCCCGCCGCCATGCAGCGGATGCTCGATTCCGACCAGCCCTTCCTGCTCGACGTGATATGCCCCTACACCGAGCACGTTCTCCCGTTCATCCCCGCCAACCGCACCGTCGCCGATATGGTTTACTAAATGACACGCGCACCCGTCATCACCAAATTCATGCCTTTCTTCTCCCTCTCCTTCACACCCTTGTGGAGGAGAGGGTAGGGGAGAGGAGGCGCTATTTGTCGTCGCGCCAAAATTCGCCATTCCAAATAACCAATGACAAATTCTCAATGACCAATTCTCAATCCAGACTCAGCACTTCGTTTGGGCTTTTTCTGCGCTGTGACTTTGCGTTGAAATGTCTTTCTTATCCGTGAAATCCGTGAAATCCGTGGTTCAATTCCTTTGGTTGCAGCAGCCCGCGCTTTGCCTGCGTCGCGGTTTGCTCTTCCTTCCCCTTCTGCTTGCCACAGCCCTCTTCTCATCCGCCGCCGAAATCAAATTCGATTTCGGCCAGTCCCCGGACGGCAAGCTGCCCCCGGGCTTCATGAGCCTGGTTTCGGGAACCGGCAAGCCGGGTGACTGGACGGTGATGGACGAAATAACCTCCCCGGCAACGCCGCTGATCCTGAGCAACATCACCACCACACTCCTTGCCAACACCGTTCGTCCCATCCTGGCCGCCTCCTCGACGGATCCCGCCGCCGGCCATTGCCCCATCCTACTCTTCACCAACGAAACCTTCGTGGATTTCAACTTGACAACCCATCTCAAGATCGTCAGCGGCACCACGGCCCCCGAGGCCGGCATCGCTTTCCGCGTCCAGGATGAAAAGAACTACTACGTCATCCGCGCCAGCACCGTCGGAAACGAAGCCGTCCACGGCAGCCTCCTCTGGTATCGCGTCGTCAACGGCGTCCGCTACGACGGCCAGGGCATGGGTGTCCTGGTGCCGATATCGAGGGACACGTGGCAGGAATTGCGGATCGAATGCCTCGGCAACAGCATCCGTGCTTTCCTGAATGGAAAGCAGCTAATCCCCCCGGTGCCGGCCGGGGCGCCCACCAACGACGCCAGCCTGCCCCGCATCAACGACACCACCTTTGCCGCCGGCAAGACCGCCTTCTGGATCGCGTCAGACACCTCCGCCCGTTTTGCCGACACGCGGATTGAGTACAGCGCCCGCATCCCGCAAATTAAGAGCGTCATTGCCGACGTGATCAAGAAGAACAACCGCCTCCTCGGCCTCAAAGTCTATGCCCTGAACAAGAACTCCACGACACCGGTCGTGGTGGCTGACGGCAAGGACGAAGATATCGGCTCGCCCGGCGGCAAGCCCGAAGAGGATTGCCTCGCCAAGGGCACGATGTTCTTTCTCAAGCAGCCCGGCTACGTCGAAGTGACCCAGCCCTTGCGCGACCGCAACGGCGACGTCATCGCTGTCCTCAAAACCAGGCTGACCACCTTCCTGGGCGAGACCGAGGACAACGCCGTAGTCCGCGCCACCACCATCAAAAAAGCCGTCGAATCCGGCCTCGCCATCCTCCAAGACATCAACGAATAGTGGGTGTGGAGGTCATGTAGGGGTCAAACCATAACTTTACACTTGAGTGATTGATCTTTGGGGCCTGCGGATACCGACCAAATCGCGGCACGAACGACTTGGATCAGTTGATTGCGTCTTTGCGATGAAGTCACAGATGGCTGGCGATGAGTCCGTATCTTGAACACTCCGTTGTCAAGAGTTGGCATGAAGAACAAATTCAAAGGGGCAACAGGGTTCACACTGGTTGAGCTGCTGGTAGTCATTGCCGTCACCGCGATTCTCGCCGCCTGGTTGTTCCCGGTTGTCAGCGCCGCCAAAAACAGGGGCCGGCTCACGGTTTGCCGCAACAATCATTCCAGCAAAAACGCTTGCCTCACGCCTCTTGATCAAAATTCGGCCTTGACATGCAACCATTTAGTTGCATATTCTAAAGTGAAATGGATGCGGTGTTCAAAGCGTTGGCCGACCGGAGCCGGCGAAAATTGCTCGATGGGTTGCACGAGATCAACGGACAGACGTTGACCCAATTGTGCGGACATCTCAGCATGACGCGCCAGGCTGTCGCCAAGCATTTGGCGGTGCTGGAGTCGGCAAATGTCGTGGCCACGGTGTGGCGCGGACGCGAGAAACTGCATTACCTCAATCCCATGCCGTTGCACGAGATCTGCGAGCGTTGGATTGGCAAGTACGAGCGCCATCGCCTCCAGGCGTTGAGCGATTTGAAAAAAGGTCTCGAGCAACATAAAAAGAAAGGATGACCCCCATGGAAAAGACAGAATTCGTTTATGCAGTCTATATTCGCACGACGCCGGAAAAACTCTGGGAAGCACTGACAAACGGCGACTTCAGTGAGAAGTATTGGTTCGGCTCTCGCATCGAGCTTGAATTGAAAACGGGCGGTGCCGTCCGCATTCTCCCGCGCAAAGGAATGGAGGCGAAAGGAGACCACGCCGGCAAGGTCCTGGTTTGCGAGCCATGCCGCAAACTCGTCTATACTTGGAATCCGAAAGACAAGCCGGAAGTCGCCAAAAAGCGGGACGGCCTTTCGCGCGTCACTTACGAAATCACGCCGATGGGGCCGCAGGTCAGGCTCCGTTTAATCCACGAGAACCTGCTGCCGGAAGACATTGAGAAGGACCCGAACACGTTCCGAGGCATCAACAACGGCTGGCCCGCCGTCATGAGCAGTCTCAAGAGCCTGCTCGAGACGGGAGAGGCCATCATGCTCGTTTCGGATTGTGGAGGGAAATGAGCCAGCCAGGGGTCATAATTCTGTTGCCGGGCCGCCAAAACCGCCTCCAACGGCAGCCAAACCGCCCTTCCTACCAAACTATTTTCATTTCTGTACATGTGTAAAATCTGTACCCACCCCTCATAACCCTCGTATTCACAACGGTTTAGGCGGGGTCGAAACCCCGATTTTTGAGCTAAAAATCGTCCGTACCGTACGGAGACGCTTTTTCCGGAACCATGCTACAATCGCGCGATGATGAATAGTGAAGTTAGAATCGTCCTTGCGGCGGTCTGCGACCCCCGCCAAACAGACCCAAACAACCCAACCGGGCATTGGGGCGATGCGGCTTTCGTCAGAAAGCCGCAAATAGATATCTTCAGCCCAACACTCCATCACTCCATCACTCCAGGCCATTCAAGCCTAATCAAGCCTAATCAAGCCATTTTGTGCATCGGCGCGATGCGGTCCCAGTCCCCTTGGGGTTTGGGGTTTGGCGTTTGGGTTTTGAATTCGTGCCTCGACGACAGCCTCCCGTCTGGTCAAAATTCGCCACTTCGCCAATCCTCCTTCGTCAGACCCGGTCACAGCCAGTCAAAGTGTTTTCCTTTCCCCATCACCGACCCATGTCGTCCGCTGTCCTCGCCATATATTGTGTCATCCCCGGTACGATCCACAACCAAAGGTGGTTGCTGTGCTGCCGACGCCAGCGCCGGCAGCCAATCCGCAATCTGCAACTCGCAAACCGCAATTCCAGTTGGTTCCACCTAATTCCACTTAATTCCACCTAATTCCACTTCCTGCCACCCGGCGAGACGAATAGATTCCATGCAAAGAACCTTCACATCTGCGACAGGGCGTCCCGATTCCGAAATGGGAGCCGCCCAAGAACTCAGCGTGGAGCCACATCTCCGCGTTGTCGGGAAGGCGAACCTCGTTGGCCGTCCGTTCACACCGCTTTGCCCTGTTCCGGCTTGTGTCAAAGCCGAACTGTCGCAGAATGGAAACCCATGACTGGCAGGAATCATATCTTGGTAACGGGCGGCGCGGGCTTTATCGGCTCGCATCTGGTTGAACGCCTGCTGGCGGATGGGAAATCGGTCACGGTGATTGACGATTGTTCCACAGGCAGGCTGGAGAATCTGCAGGCTGTCCGGTCGCATCCGCGCCTCAAAGTCGTCGTGTCCAAAGTCTCGCAATGCCCCGACCTGGGGCCGATGGCTGTGACCGCGGAGTCCATTTACCATCTGGCTGCGGCAGTCGGAGTCGAGTTGGTGATGAATTCCGGGCTGGCGGCTATCGAGACCAATTTGCGCGAGACGCAGGCGATTCTCGACGCGGCAAGCGCCGGCGGCACGCCCGTCTTGCTGGCCTCCACTTCGGAGGTCTATGGCAAGAGCCAAAAAGCCGCGTTCGCTGAGGACGATGATTTGCTGATCGGCCCGCCGCATTTGAGCCGGTGGAGCTACGCCTGCTCTAAATTGATGGATGAGTTTCTAGCGCTTGCCCACGCCCGGGAAAGGAAGACCCCGGTCGTGATCACCCGCCTGTTCAACACCATCGGACCCCGCCAGACCGGCCAATACGGCATGGTCCTCCCGCGCTTTTTGGAGGCCGCCCGGCGCGGCGAACCGCTCTGGGTTTATGGCGACGGACGCCAAACCCGCTGCTTCTGTTATGTGATTGACGCAGTGGAGGCGCTGGTCCGTCTTCAGAACTGTCCCGCCGCGCGCGGGCGGGTTTTCAACGTCGGCAGTTCCGAGGAGGTCGCCATCCGGCGGCTCGCGGAGTTGGTGATCGAGATTTTGCAATCGCCCTCGCGCATCGAGCTGGTGCCCTACGAAAAAGCGTATGCCCCGGGGTTTGAGGACATGCTGCGGCGCAAACCGGTCTTGGACAGGCTGGCGGCCTGCACTGGATTCCGCCCCGCCACAACGCTGCGGGAGATCATCGGGAAAACAGTCGCGCTGACATTTCCCCCTTCAAACGCATGAAAGCAGCCATTCTGCACGGTCGGGAAGATTTGCGCGTCGAGGAAATCCAGCCGCGCCCGCTCCAGTCTGGCGAGGTGCGCATTGCCATCGAGGCCGCCCTGACTTGCGGCACCGACTTGAAGGTCTTCAAACGCGGCTATCACGCGAAAATGATTTCCCCGCCGTCGGTTTTTGGACATGAAATGGCCGGGCGCATTTGCGAACTGGGGCCGGGCGTGACGGACTGCCGCATCGGCGAGGCGGTGGTGCCGGCCAATTCCGCGCCGTGCGGCAAGTGCCTCTGGTGTCGGGAGGGACGGGAAAATCTCTGCGACGACCTCCTTTTTCTTAATGGCGCGTACGCCAAATCGGCGGTCATTCCGGCGCGCATCGTGCAAAAAAACCTGCTGCGCCTCAAGCCGGGGACCGGCTTCGCGGACGCCGCGTTGACCGAGCCGCTGGCCTGCGCAGCCCAAGGCTGGGAGGAGTTGCAGCCGCGCCCCGGCCAGCGGGCGCTCGTGATCGGCAGCGGGCCGATTGGCCTGATGTTCGCCGCGCTGGCGCGCCACGGCCAATGCGAAGTCACAGTGGCCGGCCGGGGACCGGAGCGCCTCGCAGTGGCCGCGAAATTGGGCGCGACGGTTGTTGACACCACGGGGCGAAGCGATGTGGCAGTCGCAGTGAGAAGCGAGACCGGTGGCGCCTTCGATTTGGTGATCGAAGCGGTCGGAAAAGCGGAGACTTGGGAAGCGGCCACCCGCCTCGCGCGCAAAGGCGGCAAGGTCAATCTGTTTGGCGGCTGTCCGGCGGGGACCAAGGCAACGCTGGAAACCGAATTGATCCACTATTCCAGCCTGACCCTGCTGTCCACTTTCCACCACACGCCCCGCGCCATGCGCCGCGCGCTGGAACTCATTGAGACCGGAGTGATTCAGGCGCACGATTTTGTCACCGGCGAATGCCTGCTGGCCGACTTGCCCGACCTGTTTCGCCGCATGAGCGCCGGCAATCGCGCCGTCAAAACGCGCGTCCTCACCCAGCCGCCGCCCCCTGGCAAGCATAAATATACTTGATTAAAAGTGAAGCAGCAGGGCATAATGTTACCCCATCTAATTCCGAAGGGATTGCGATGTTCTACAATCCGCGATACGCAATCTCCAGCGCGAGGATTGAATAGGCGGTGACCAGCACCGGGTCGCGCTCCATCCAACGCTCGTTTTCATTCCGCCATGAGCCGTCGGTGTGTTGCAGCTTCATCAGCTTGGATACCAGTTGCCGGCGCCACTCCACCGTCTTGCCGTCCTTGAGCGTCAGCTCGTTCACGCCATAAACCGACAGCGCCTTGCTCATCATCTGTAAATAATAATAATAGCCCGATGCTCCCATGGCGGGGTTCTCCTCCAGCGTATAGTTGCCGCGCAGCCAGTCGAACGCCGCCGTCACTCGCGGATCATCGCGCTTCAGGTCGGCGTAAATGTAACTCAGGAAACCCGCGTAGGTGATCGTGCCGTAAGACCGGAAGGCCACGCGCCCGTCCGCGTTGGTCTGCGTGCCGGCGGAACTGCGGCCCGGAAAATAAATAAAGCCGCCCTTATTGGTCGGGTCGTCCGACGCCCACGATTCCTTGTTGACAGACGGCAGATTCTGGCACCGCTGAATGAACTGGATGGCCGCGTCCCAATTCAAATCCTTGGCCCCGGCGATCGGTTTGTCCTTTACGAGGTCCTTGCTGTAATAGAGCGCCTCCAAGGCCGTGTAAGTGTTATTCATGTCCGTGTGCGGCCCGGTGGCGCTGCTGCCGTAGCCGACGCCGCCGTCGAAAGGCGAGCCGGTGTTTTCCTTGCCGAGGGCCTGCTGGCCGATGATCCATTGCCGCGCGCGCAACGCTACCGCGTCATACTCCGGTTTGTGCGCCGCGATCAGCGCCATCAGGCAGATGGACGTGTTGTAGTTCTCGTCGTCCTGATGGTAAATGCCGCCGTCGGGCTTCGCGTTGTCGAGGATGAATTTGTAACCGCGCGCCACCGTTTCCGGCGCGCGCTCCGCGGCGTGCGCGGCGGGATTGCCCATAAACGCGCTCACCGCCAGCGCCGTCAACGCCGGATGTTCCGGCGTGGACCACCAGCCGTTGCTGTTTTGGTTTGTCTGCAACCAGAGCAGCCCGTGGTCAATGGCAAGCTGCACCTCGTTGCGATATGAAATGTCCGGCTGGGGCAAAACGGAGGCGGCCTGGACTGCCACGGGAGGTGGCGCGCCTTCTATGCGGGTTGGGAACGGAAGCTGCGGCATGTCCGATGCGGCCTGGGCCATCGCGCACGGGGCGGCGGCAGGCAGAAGGGCAGACAGAATCGCCACGGACCAGGTTCTCTTGACTGATAAAATGCGCTGTTTCATGGGTTGCTAAATCAATGTAAATATACACCCGGTTTTGCTCATCCTCATAATCCTAATCTTAATCTTAATCCTAATCTCTTCTTCTCCTGTCCCCGGAGATTAAGATTAAGATTAAGATTAAGATTAAGAACCCAATACCGCCGCCCCAAGAAGACATCTCCCGGCCGCCTCAAGGCGCGGCCTGCGCCGTCTTCAACACCGTCATCATTGCCGCGCGCGCCTTGGAAGCCTCGTCAGCCTCCCCATGTACGCACCCGGCAAACACCCGCCCGCCCACCGTGAACAGCACCACCTCCGCGTTGCCCGGATCGCCGTCATCCGCCTCGTTGCCCGAACCGGTGACATGCTTGGCAGGCGCGCCCGCGATGGTCATGTCCATGACCATGTTGGTCTTGAACTTCAGGAACTCGCTCTTAATTATCTCCGCCGCGCGGGGCAGGGCATCATCCACCTTTTTGGCATCGGGAACCGCCCAGACATAAAGCGTCAGATTGGTGGCCTGAATGCGGACGAAGCCATTGGTCGAAAGAACCTTCACCACTCCAGGGATACTGAGAACCAGCGCCGGTTTGCCGTCCACCGAGAGATAGACGTGTGACGCTGCATTCGAGCCGCCGAAGAAACCATGAGGCATCGGCTGACCGGCAGCGGGCTGGGCGACATATGTGTTCTGCGCTGAAGCCACGATGGGCAGGGACAGGATGAAGAGCGATGTCAGGATCGCCCGCGCATTCAAGAGCGGGCGGTTAGTTGTTTCGCAATGTGTTTTCATAATGAAACCTCGTTGAACAGTTGTGGTTAATTTTGTGGAGAATTTCGATTTTTGCAAGGTGTTTTAGACATGAATGGCAGGACGAGACTCCGTCGAGCCCTGTCTCGATTTTGCCAGACGAAGTCACGGCTTAACGGTGTCTGGCCGTTCACGGTCAATCCGAAATCCGAAATCCGCAATCGAGTCACGGCTCGACGGAGTCTCGCCCTACCTTCACCTGTCGTCACTGCCGTATTACTCACCCGCCAAACGCGTTGAACAAGGCGCGCATTTCCTCCTCCGCCTGGCCCGGATCGGAAAGAGTCTGCCCGATTTCCTCGCGCAACACTTCCCGGTAACGTCGGCGCAGCCGGTGAACCGCCACGCGGACCGCCCCTTCTGTCATGCCCAGCCCGGCGGCGGCTTCGGCATAAGGAATGTCGCCCCGGCCCATCATCAGAAACGGCTTTAATCGCGCAAAGAGCGGCGCCTTCCCGTCGGCGGCGCTCTCCTCCCGCAGGCGGCCGATGACCCGTTCGAGCAGCGTTACGGCCCAGGCGCGGTCGTATATTTTGTCGGGGCTTAGCAGATCGGACGGTTCAATCTGATAGCGGGTGTCGGCGGTTTGCCAGTCCAGCGAAAGAGCCGGGACGCCTCCGCCGCGTTTTTGGCGGCTGACGCGGTCCCATTCGTTGGCCAGAAAGTGCTTGAGCGATGCGAGCAGAAAGGCGCGGAACTTGCCGTGGCCGGCCTGGAGTTTCTCAAGATAGTTCTTTTGCAGGAATCGGGCGAAGAACGATTGCGTGAGGTCTTCGGCGTCTTCCTTGGAATGTCCCTGGCGGCGGGTGTAGGCGTAAAGGGGATACCAGTAAGTGCGGCACAACTCCTCCAGCGCCACATCGGCATTCGGGGTGGAGCGGCTTCCGGCAGCGAGCACGACCGTCCAGCGCGTCGTCGCGAAATAGCCGCGCGGCGGGCCGGTGGCATGGGTTGAGTCTTCCGATGTCAAATCATTGGTTGGTGGTTACGGTGAAGTTCGTGCCATTCTTCGACCACCGGTAAGTGGCTGCCGGCCCAAAAGGCGAAGGGCCGATGGTGAAGGAACCGCTGCTGCCGGAACTGCCTGCCCGCGCCGCCGAAAGGGCCTGTTGGACTTGGGTGTCGAACATGTTTGAGAGCATTTGTTGCCCCGGAAGGGCGACCGTGCTTCCTTGAAGCTGTTGCATCGCCTGCCCGAGCGCGCCGGCAAGCTGGACAATGCCGTTGGAGACCTCCCCGACGGGTGAAGCTGCGTCAGAGGGGGGATTGGCGGCCAGCGCATGGATTTTCTCGTGCAAATTCCCAGCTTCTCTTTTGAATTGCTTGACCGCCGCGTCTTTGGTCAACGTAAAATCCAAGTCGTCAAGCAGATAAATCTTCCACTGGCCGTTCTGTCGTGCCAGACATTCCGTGATGAATTGGTTGGTATAGGGTCTGAAAGTGATGACCCCAGCCAATTCATCCCGATAAAGGACAACTTCCACGACGGTGTTCTTGAAGACATCGGCGGCATCCTGGGCTGGAAAGTTCGCCTTCAAGGAGCCTTCGGGCAGCGGTTGCGAGCCGATGGTCGCTTTGTTGACCAGTGCGGCAAGGTCCGTCCCGCCACTCGCATGGATTCCGAATGACCCAACCGTCTTTTCAGGCGAGGACAAGTCGAACACGTCGCCCAGTTCGGCCCAGGTCTTATTGACGGCGTATTCCACAAAGTCCCCGGCGGCCTCAGATGCGTCAGTGCGGTTGACACTGATTGAACTGGATTGTATCGGTTTCGCGGGCGGCGAGTCTGCCGCCATAGCAGATGGATTTGAATTTTGAGGCTTGAACCACTTGATTGACCACCCAATGGCCAGCGTAATGACGGCTGCTGCGGTCAGGCACAGTATCACGATGGCGACCACCCGCCCGATCCGCTCATGCCAACTGATAATCCCAAAGACCAGCGCCAGTGTCAGGCCCAGCCCGGCGCAAACGAGCGCTGAACCGTGCGTCGGATCAATTGCCATTAACGCAGCCCAACCGAACAACGCTGCGATGAAGCAGCCCAGGGCCAGCCACGCAAATACCCGCCGGTTTTCAGTCGGCGTAGCGAGGGAAGCCGGCGGTGGCGTGCCGTCCTTGGCAGACGCCGGAGCGAGCCAACCCATCGCACCCAAACCAACTGCCACGACGAGGCCAAGCAGCAAACCCAACCCGCCTCCGACCGCCAGCTTTCCCACGGGGCTTGGTGCAGGCGCATAAACCGGCTCGCCTCCATCAAGAGGAGTCCTACGGACTCCATCATCCAATCCGCGGACAGCGTTCGCGACTTGGGTGGCGATGATTCCCGCTTCATTATACGATTTGGCGCATGCGCGGATCTCCAAGACCTCGGTTCTTGGCAAAACTCGCACCGTCAAAGCGCTCCGAAGACGGCCCGCGATTGCCTCGTCGGTCAACTGCGACACTCGCGCCTCCTCCGACCATTGTTTCTTTAACCGGGCAGGAAAAACCGCCGCCACCTTGTACAGCACCGGGAAGGATGTAACCAGGGCAGCTTGGGATTGCAAAAAGTAAGGGTCGCCGCCGTGGCTGGATTGGTCCACTATGAAACGCTCGCTCGCGGCGTAGATTTTTGGCGACAAAGCCAGGGTGACGGCGGCGAGGAGGAATCCCGCACAGACAAACATAACCAGCAGGCTTACAGCCCGGGCAAGTGGAAGCCTCCTTTGGCCCGGGGAATGGGGGGAACCAGCCGGCGGGGACGCAGGCTGGGACATGCGGGGGCGCATGTGCTCCCCGGCAGGACTCGCGGCCTGCGGGGTTGAGGTGATGGTGTCAATCTCGGTTTTGACTTCAGCGGCGTGCTGGTATCGAAGCTCTGGCTCGCTCTCCAGGGCGCGCAGAACCACCTCGTCGAGCCGCGCGTCAATCTGCACCTTTCTTGACGGCGGGGCGAATCTGCCCAGCGGCAATTGGCCGGTCAGCATTTCGTAAAAGACCACGCCCAATGAAAAGATGTCGGCACGGTGGTCCACCTTTTGAGGCGTCTCCAATTGCTCGGGGGCCATGTAATTTGGCGTGCCGATGATGCCGGTGGGGACGGGTTGTTGCGCGGTCCCAATGTCAGGGTTGACCGGCAGGTCAGCCCTACCGGACCCCGGCGCAATGATCTTGGCGATGCCGAAATCGGCGATTTTCACGCGGCCCTTCTTGTCAATGAGAATATTCTCCGGCTTGATGTCGCGGTGGACGATCCCCTCGTCGTGCGCGTACTGGAGCGCCTCGCAAATCTGCGGCACGATCCGCAGCGCCTCGTCCGGCGAAAGGCGCGCAGACTGTTCCAACTGCCTCAGCGTCAGCCCGTCCACAAATTCCATGATGAAAAAGGGCAGGATGCCCGCCTGTCCAAATTCATGGACGGCCACGATGTTGGGATGGTTCAGCCGGGCCAACGCGCGGGCTTCGCGATTGAACCGCTCGGCAAAATCCGGTCCGGCGGCGGCCTGTGGCGGCAGGATTTTCAGCGCGACGATGCGATCCAGCGCCGGCTGCCGGGCCTTGAAGACAGCGCCCATGCCGCCTTTGCCGATGAAGGCTAGAATTTGCAATTGTGGAAACAGGCGGGCGACCTCCTCCAGGCTGGGCGGCTGGAAGGGCAGAGACTCCGGCGGCGGCCCGGTTTCCGTGCCCTGTTTGAGAAGGCAGGCCGGACAAAGCCCATCCAGTGCGCCGACGGGCAGCGCCGCGCCGCATTGAGGGCATTTCTTTGGCATATCAGCTAGAATTTCGGTTTTATTCATACACCCGCTTTAGAAGCGAAACCCGCAAAATGTTACAGGAAAAGTGAAACAAAGGGCAGGGGACGGACTGCATGCACCGGGAAAGGGGATAGGACGAATAGGACCTATGGCACAGAGCGGATGGCTTCCGGGGAATCGCGTTCCACTGAGGCGACCGTAACCGCACCGTGCCGGATTCCGTCCAGAATTGTAATGAAATCCGGTTCCCGCATTATAGGACAGAAAAAACGGCACTTGCCGTTAGTTTTGGTGTCATTTGAACGATGAGCGCGGCTGTTGAAGATTCGGTTGCCGGCCGGGAATTGGATTTGCTCCAGCCCGGACTGCTGCATGATCTGTTCGAGCGCCAGGCGGATTCCCGCCCGGATGCCGTCGCGCTGGAATGCGCCGACGCACGAATGACTTACGCCGAATTGGAGCGGCGCGCAAATCAACTGGCCCAACTCCTCCGGCAACGCGGCGTGGGGCGCGGCGATTGCGTCGGATTATGGCTGCCGCGCTCGATGGAAGTCCCCGTGGCCCTGCTGGCGATTATGAAAGCCGGGGCGGCCTACGTGCCACTGGACCCGGAGTATCCGGCGGATCGCGTCGCGTTCGTCCTCGCCGATTGCCGGGCGCGCGCCATGGTGACAACCAGCGC
>Ga0182030_10012988_pt1 | contig 16628 bp, 18 predicted proteins | sample 812S3MmetaG_FD_121299 | JGI IMG/M metagenome (GOLD analysis project Ga0182030, IMG submission 121299) | Permafrost microbial communities from Stordalen Mire, Sweden - 812S3M metaG (Illumina Assembly) | ecosystem: Environmental > Terrestrial > Soil > Wetlands > Permafrost | place: Sweden...
GCTGAGCATCAAGTGGGAAAACAGATCACTTCCTACGAATCTTATGAGTTTGTTTATTGTAGAAAGTTCGGCGCAATGGACTTACCAACAAAGAACGCGATATGGAGGCTCTTGCGGGGAGAAAGTCCGACCTGCTTCAATATAAGTGATTGTTCCACCGGGTCTGAAAATTTCCGTTACCAAGTCGTCAGCAACTCTAGATGCATGAGCAGCATTACGATCAATTGCCGTGGTATAGAAATGCGCTCCCTTGGTCAAAGATCCTATTACATGCACACCCTCCCCAGCCTATGAAGTCCGGTCAGTAAATCTGTGAGAGCCTTTGGCAGTTTCAAATACTGCCTTCAGAGTATCAAAATCAACATTCACCCCTCCAATTGGATGTGCTGAAAGAAGGCCGGATGATAAAAGTCCTAGTCAACTCATTAGTTTCAAACTTCTCTCAGTCTCAGGACAAACCAGGCTAATTTACGTTGCAAAAGGGGCGACTCCACCCTCGAAACCACATACTCCTGTCCTAAAGCCTCAATCAAAATATCTGACTTAAACTCAGAAACCTCACCTTCCCCAGTCCGGACCACAAACTTCTCATCCTCATACACGACCTTTGAGCCTTGGACAACCCTTAACTGCCCTTTCTCCAAAAGTGCCAAAATCTTCCGAGCATTCTGAACTGGTATAGAATGCCGGTATGTGACCCAAGCGCTATCGTAGATATTCAAAAACTTTCTCTTGTCATCATTACTAAAGCAATTCCAAAAACGCTCCGCGAGGTCCTTGGTGGACTTGATGACTGTTTGCCATGCAATAGGCTCACCGGAGTCTGCAGCAGCGATGTCATCTCGGAGGGTCTGAAGGGGATCAACAGGTTTTGTAAATTGTTTGAAGTCGATAGTTTCGTGGTGTCCCTCGATTTCTTCTTGCATCTGGGAGAGGATGGTGTCCAAAGCGTCGGTACTATCTTGCTCGACCTTCCTAGCCAAAGAGTAGAGAGCCTATTTGTGGTTAGCAAATGTTTCGTAAATTTTGTCACAATTTGATTCCCAAGCCTTGCTTCAAGAAGTTATATATACCCATGTTCTGTGAAACGTAGCGCTCGGCCCCTGAACCTTCGGCAAGCGACCACTCCTCGAGATGAAGTTGATAAGTCCCGAATGACCATTCTCTACCAAAAAGTTCGCAACATCGACAGCCGTCAATCGTGATCCGAGAACTGATACCGATGCCTCTGAATTGATGGACTTCAGCTTTTCGGCTGGCCAGGGACAACGGAAATAACCAGGTGTGTCTTGAAGCTCCTTGTGGATACTAGCACATAAATTTCCGAGAGCGAGAACAACTTCCCAGGCTTGTATATCACTCCCATTTTTGAGCAACACCTTAATTCCAGCTTCAGTGCGTTGTACGTCAATGACCTCCTCGTTGAGAATTTCGAAAGTCACTCCAAGCTTGTTCGAGTCGTCAACCACACCATCCAACAGTTCCTCCAGATATTTGCCATATTCAGTTCGTTTGGGGAACTCGATATTCTGAAGCTCGGGGGCACATTCCTGCACCCATTCTGTAAAGTGCATTGGATTTCGCGGGTAAAGACCCATCGTATAGGAGTGCATGTTGACGATCGAGCCTGCGCATGCGTGCTGCAAGAAGAGAAAGTCAGCAATTAGATACAACATTGAAGGACTTGAGATGAAATATGAATGTAGGTAATTAAGATATACCGAGTAAGCCAGACCAGGACCAACTCGCTCCTTCTTCTCCACTAAAGTAATCGAACTGATCTTCTTCCCCTGCTTGTGCTTGATCCGCTCAATGAGTTGGATAACAACAGCAAGACCACAAGCCCCTCCACCTACAATCACCACATCCACCATGTCCTTCGAAAGCATCATTTTCGCCAACTGGGAAGTGAGGCCATCTAACTTGGTGGTATCCTGCTGTTGTCTCTCGCAGTGCCCAAGGATAGCCTCCGACTCGACTTTAGCTTGCTCAGCAATACTAGCATCTAGCTCGGGTTTATCAGGATCAACGAGATGAGCGATCGCATCCTTGATCACAAAAGAATTAGAAGACATGTCATTGGTATGGAGGGACAAGATACGCGTCTGATCTATGCTGACTAGTTTGTAGAAAAGGAGAAACCAAAAACAACGAGACTAGCGCCCTTTATACATCTCCTATCTCGCTTCATAGCTTGCTTCGCTTCATATTAAAGGCCATTAACTGACAAACACAGTCACCAGTCCTGGCACTAGCGGCATCTTCTTGCCGAGCGTGAGTTTTGGTGTTGCGGTCTCAAAGAGGGGTTATCCCAAAGTGAGTAATATGCTCCATGACGGGGTGTCTCATCAAGGAGCACTCTTTCTTATTCCCGTCCGGTTCACGCAATTTTCAAAATTATCAAATTCCATGTGTCCCGAGTCCCAAACGAAGGCATATGACTCCTCCCATCCCCAGCGTGTCTTCACTGCACTTGTTCAATAGGATAACTGAGATCCTCCACCGCAAGAAGCCAAAGAGGAACTTATAACTTTTGGAGCACAAGCAATGCTGAAGTTTATTCAGAATTGTTAGAAGTGCTCCTCTGTATGTGGGGAAATTCAATACGTATCCCTTTCAAACAAGTTATGCTTTCATAGAAACTGGCTAGTTGCACAAAGTAGGGCAAGAGCTGTGCTCACCAACATCACACATTGTTACCCTGAGTTCCGATATGGCATGCAAATGGAAATTCTTGGATGAATCTTTTGATGCTAATTACCGCCAAAGCTATTTTTTCCCGAGCCCTAATGTTCATATCTTTCACCCTTCCCCATAACCTTTAATACCTTGCAAATCGCAATAAAATAGCATAGAATTGTTAGTGGTGTTATGTTAGAAAGCCCCATGCAAAAGCTGCCAAATATAGACTTCAGAAACTAGTATCGATGGGCAAAGATGAGGAGACGGAGCTAGGACCTTCCTTGCGGCCAATGCTGAGCTTCCAAACTTTCTCAAAACGGGTTAGAAGTGATAAGGAAGAGCTTAACTCGCCACCTGCATATGTTCTAAAAGTAACTTCCTCTCTGCATGGAACCGGATAGGACCCCCGGAGACTGATCCTAAAGATTCCGCTCTTCAACCCGCACTTCTCCAACGCCATTGGTAATAAATTGACTTCTGGAAGCTCCTGAAACCGGTGCCAAGTGAGTTGGTGAAGGTCGAGCATCGGCTTCCGGGGAAGATAACTCCTCTCGGGGTGCTTCTTGAGCTACAGGTCGTGGATCCGGCTCTCGTGCAGGACCTACTGCACGACCAACTTCCGGAGAAGGTGGTGTCGCCGGCTCTCCTGCACCTCTGACCAATTCCATCATTCTTGCCAAATTAACAGCTGCGACACCTTCATCGTTTCCTGCCCTACTACTGGGATGGTAAAAGCAGGTCACGGCATGCAAGTGATTACCAGTTCTAATAATCTCTGCCCAAGGGGCCAGGCAAATGTAACACCATTGACCTCCACAGCGACCTAAATTGAACATTCAGTAATTAAGATTTCGCCAGATATGAAGGACTTACACATTAGATGGTCACATCCGCCATGTTTCGTGACACCCTGTCGGCATTGTGGGCAGATCTTTGATGTCTCGGCGAGAAGCTTGATAGTGGCCTCTTCCGCCCGTCTTCTTTCGCTCTGGGCTGCTTCATATGCTCTATCGTACTCGTCGCAGCTTTGACCGGAGTGCCACGGAATCTGGTGTCTGGCGCAAGTAGCGAACCGGCAGCTATAGCAAATCATCATAGACCTATTATCTCCTCCATCGTGTATTTGGCCAGCTCCACAGCCCGGGCCGAGGCACATTGTTAGGTTATCGCGCACAGCAGACTTGAATAGGAGATCATCATAACTCGGGAGCGTTAGCTAAAAGAGGAAAGACGTCAGACGAAATGCTGTACATACCGTGCGAATTGCTCTTCCGATGTATATCCTTGTACTGCCTCGTACGTCAACTTCCCTGGGCATAGTGGACAAACGACTTGATCCAAGTCTCCGTCCTTGATTGCAACTCCGACCGCTTCAGTGATGCAAGAGCGGCAGACCGTATGCTCATGGGCACAATCTTCTGATATCTTTGAATAAGGGAATTCAAAACTTGGAAGACTCTCCATACAAACAGCGCACTCCATGTCCGTCGAAACGAAGGTCAGTTCATTGTCATCGTGTTCCGCCTCACACTTAATCTTTTTATTGCGCCCCCGGTCCCACTCTTCGAGATCGACAATCTCAATTCCTTCCAATTGTTCTACTTTGACCCGGGGCGTTCTCTTATTTCTTGGAACTCCTGATGCAAGAGGATACCGCTTCGGTTGTGGGAAGGGTAAGGAGCCACCATTGTCGAGCCAGTATGCAATACTCTCCTGCTCATCTTCGTTTATCTCCTTGGCAAGCGATGTTAAGTTTTCCAACACCTTTGAATTGTCGCTGATGTCTTCGACATTCTTTCCGTAATGATTGAGGATGTACAGCATCTTTGGAAGTCCATGCTTGTCGTCACGGAGGAGGAGGATGTTTTGTTCGATGGAAGTTTGAGCGTTGCTTTCCATATTTTTCTCCGTATCTGCAGATACTGTAAGATCGTCAGTGAGTTGTTGTGCATAGACCTAATCAAGGGAAATTTCCGACAAACCTCGAAGGTTCTCGGTGCTGGCGAGGCTCGGGGGTGAAGCACCAAGTCTTGAAAACGAATAACCAATGATAGGGTTGAAGATAGAAGAAACCATGATAATTGAATTAAGGTCCTGGTTTGGATTATGGGATGCGTTTGGAGAAGAAGGGCGGAAGGAGAGTATACACCTCAGACGGTTGATCAGCTGCAGCGAAGGTTCAAGTGAAGGTTCAAGTGAATATTGTCCTGCTTTGAGATTGGAAACTGAGTATCAAGTAAAGAAGATGTATTAAGAGTTGCAGGTGGTCATCAAGTGAAGAGCAGAGATGTTGGTTGAAAGATCAAAGCTTAGGAAAGGAAAGAAAATATCCCACGGGGAATTGTCCCAAAACAGAAAGAGTACCTTTCCTCATGCAATCCTTTCCCCAAGCAACTTAAATCCCAAATGCGTCAAATTTCACATAAAAAAAGCCCCTATTTTAATTTTGAAACAAGGCATGTCTAAGAATCAAATTATAATTAGTTTTTATTTTGGGAAAGTTGCTTTTCCCCTCATTGTGAGGGGAGGAAACCTCCCCGGTTTATTGGAGCACAAGAATTGATCATCTCAATCCTCAAACAAGATTCACAAACAATCTAGATAAAAATTCATTGAAAGGCAAGTTGGTCTATATTAGAAGTCAGATGGTCTATGAAGTTTTGAAATACGTGAAAGACTCTGTAATATGCCCCTCGCTCGATGATACGTTATCATCGCAGCCCAACGCCGAAATCCTAGGAACTGCCTCAAACAACACAGGAGCCCTTTGCTTTCAGCGAATGGAATGAAAGCGTTCTTCGACGATGAGAGACGGGGAAGATGAAAATTGTACGTGCTGGAAAATGGTCTATTTATCCGATCCCACCCATGAGCGGTTAGCTGGAAAGGAAGTCCGCAGTGGGATAATTTAAATATCAGATTCTTAGACGCAACTTGAGAAATGCGAAAGAAAGGGAGAGCAAGATAAAAGGAGCTAGATCTTGTTAGTGAAGCGAATAGGAGAAATGCCTTGTAGCTAACCTTAACAGGAGAAATTCCATCAGCTTGAAGATCCATCCAGGCCCTTGATTTCGTCTATTTAGTGTCTTAAAATGGCTGTAGATAAACCGATAGTCAATTGGAGTGCCATTTACATGTGTCTGCGTGAGCAGCATTACCCTGGGTCCTGATTTGTTCATAAGGGACCATGCAAAGCCAGCAAAACTCATGCTTACACTTCGGACCTGTTCCTCCTGATCAGTAAGAACTTCAGTCCTTAAACTTTTCCACTTACACGTCATATGATCACAGCCAGTGGTCTTCTCGATATGTATACCACATTTAGGGTTTGGGCACGCCTTAGAGGTCTCATCAACGAGTCGCTCACTTGCCTCCTCCTGCATGCGGCGTTCTCTCTGCTCCTCTTCATATTCATCACATGTTAGGTCGGTGTGCCATGGCATCTTATGAGTGAAGCATGTTTTGAAATGGCAGGTGGTGCAGGTCATGATAGGGTTTTCATCTCCGCCAGAATGAATTTGACCGGAGCTGCAATTGGGTCCAAGGCAATATGTGAAGTCAGGAAATTGTTCGATCGCCGAGATGAATGATTTCTGAGCATATCTGCAATAAATTTGCCTCAGTAAGTAGTTTCAAAGGATTGAGTGAAGTGAGACTAACCCTTGAAAACCCTCTCCGGAGGCCACTAGCTTAACAGCTTCATAGCTAAGCCTCTCTGGACATTCGGGGCAAGTAATCTGATCCCAGGACCGGTCATCAATTTGGGAATCAACACTTTGGGCAAGACAAGCAAGACATATTGAGGGATCATGCTTGCATATCGTACTAATCTTCTGCGTCGGGAATTCAGTTGGGGGCAATATCTCCGTGCAAACACTGCACTCAGTGCCATTTCGTATTTCTGGTCGCTGGGGCCGGGGAGGAGTTGCAAGGCCAAAATTTGGGCCGCTAGTTTGAGTTTCTGGCTGGTTGAGACTGGGTAAAGGTTGAAAGAAGCCACCACTAATTGCAGACGCAGATGGCTGCCAATCGCGTCGTCTTGTCCTCTTAATTGCTCTCCTAAACCCGTTCTCCGTCTTTCGCGCGCCTCCGAGTCCTCCGATCCAATCAAAGATAGCATATCTATGCCTCAAGGGAACCTCACGCTCGAGAGAAACCATAATACTCATTAACTCATATTTTGCGGTTCTCTTGTGGAACGATTTGTTGTAATATTGCAAGATAATCCTCAGGTCGAAAAGCCTGTGGTGGCCATATTGACGGCCAAAGATCAGCCGCGGGAACCCGAGTGCGCGGTAGCTCACCATTTTGGCGGAGTACTAATAATAAGATCTATGCATAGTTCGGTCAATGTTTCCCATTCTCAACACGATATACTGACTTGTTTCGAAAGAGATTCAAGTTCCGATGCCAAGACTTGACGAAAGTTGGAGATCGAAAAAGGCGAGTCACTGCAGGGTGTTTTCGTATCGATCTTGGTTGATCAAAAAATATTGTAGTTATTAAGACGGAAAGATCTTTAGAGAGGAGTGAGAGGTTTGTTTAATATAGATGAGTTGTAGTAGTTGCTAAAAAGGGAAAGTTCGACCCCTATTCACCACTCCAAATTCCCTCAGATGAGAAATAACAAGCTCATGAAAATCACGAGAAAGAATCTATGAGTGCGTATTCTACAAGAGCAGGACTTAATAGCAACCTAGGGTGTTCCTTTCTCTAAGCTGAGCGATTTGATTGGTGAATACCGAAATCATATCTTAAGAGACCCTTCTCTTAGTGGCTCTGGTGAGTTATAAAAAGCGCAGATAATGCTATAGAGAAATCGAAACACGCTATTTGGTGAATTTTGGCAGTTATTATTATGGATTTCTTTTTTTTTTCTTTTTGCTTGGACACATTTTCCCCCCACTTTCCTAAATTCCCTCCTTCCCTACCTTAAATACTTAGTGATATCTCTTCAAACAACCTTTCTGTAAGTCCCTCGGGTAGCTTGGACAATCCTCCCTATGAGCACGTACCCCCTTCGCCTGGAACTTGCTCAAGTCGGCCAAGCACCGCCAACAAAATCGATACCCGCAATAGCCTACTTACTTTATCAACTGGCGGCAATAAATCGAGGGTAAGATACTCACAGATTATATAGTAGCACCCCGAAGGCTGTAGAAGTACAACACCACATCCAGGACATGGCTTCGTGTGAGTTCTGATATATTCTTGAGCAGCCGCTTCTTCCAAATCCTCCTTCTTGCTCTTCCTCTTCTTGCTTTTTCGTAGTTGTGTTTTCTAGTGGAGGCTCGATGGACAATGAGTACTGCTCGAACCGCGATTCCCGTGACTGCTCGAGCTCAGGATACTTCAATTTCTTTTCGCTGTTCGACATCAGGTGGCCTGTCAGAAGATTCTGATTCTTATGGGTATTTTCGTGTCGTGTACAACACCTAATAATATACATCGGAGTTGAAGAAAACCTATATTTCCATCCGAGACATTTCAAAACTCGCCGCGTGAGCATTTACAAACTCTACTAGACCCGAGAAGCTTCTCTAATAATCCTATCACGCTTCCGTGCGCGTTCATGTTCCAAAGCTACATTTCTTGAAATTGTGACAGATGCTTGGGTGCCTAGTCTGAGCCAAGAACAGACAAAATCACTCTATTATTGGCAATTAACCTTTTCCCCATCCATACAGAACATTCTACGTCCAATCTTTCGACAACAACCACTATAGTCACCAAGATAAGCCAGCTTATCTCCCCAACCCCAACCTCACCCTAACCCCCTTCTCCTTCTCTCCTTCTCACCCCTTTCATTCCCTTTCACATCCACGTAAATTCCCGCCCACAGCCCGGAGGTTTCTCACCTAGAAACCACATCCGTTAGCAATGACCATCACCAAACCCCCATCTGGTACCCCAGGAAAACCTACAAGTCATATGGCTACACCCCGGTCCTTTAATGACAGACCTCCTGCACCCGGGACAAATCCTTATTACAGCCGCAGTGAGCGCTTCCTCTCTCGCTTTCCTTCTCTCTGTTTCTTGGCGCGTTTCGTCACTTTTTGGTGCGGGATTTTTGGGTGCGTGGCTTGGTTCTGGCATTAGACTTAACCAGAGGAGGGCTAGGAGGAAGACGAGGAGAAGCATTGTTGAAATGTTGATATTGGAGATGATGTGGATGCTGATACTGATGTCGATGTTGAATATGAACTTGAATTTGGATTCGTACTTGGGATGGACAAGACGGAATACTTATAATGTGAGGTAAGACCTTTTGGAGTATTGCACTTGAAGGGCGCAAGGGATAACAAAGCTTCTCATGGTCAGAGTGCTGACAAAATGTGATACTCGAGCTGCCAATGGAACCTACCAAACACACGAGACCTCCTGGTGTGATACTGTCTCATCCTTTCAAATTCAAGTCCATTCTTTGATCAAATCTCGATTTCACCTTCTAAAACTTATTGACGGTCGAATCTTCTACCTCTACCTAGATTTACATTTATGCCTAGAAATTAGCTCGCACAACAGACCCCCCTCGAAACAGTTCCCACCTCAGTCAATTTAATTCCTTCCTCCAACAATGCAACTCCCCCACGCGCCCCAAATCCATCTATCTCAACACCCGACCCCATCTCTCAACATCAAAAATAACCCAACCCCGACCCTCTCCCAACCCTCATCTAAACCCCGCTGAACAACTCTGCCTCCTACCTCCTATCATCTCCTCATCTCCCCGACTTTTTGGCTTCCTCCTAAGTTTTTTTTTCTTTTAATCACACACTCTATCTGCCACTGCATTTATCTCAGATTCTCACACTCTTCATGAGTAGTGCCGAGGGGCAGGGCTAGGCTGTCGTAGATTCAAGTTCCATTGCGCTGTGCTATGGGATAAAATGAAATGGCATGCGTCGGATATCAGAGGAGTGTGTAGAGCTCTGCGTTTTACAAGGCGATCAAGTATCTCATTCTCACTAGAAAAGATTACGACTCAAGCATGGGCATGTTATTAGCACTATATCACGTTCGCAAACTAAAGGAGAGAGTAGAATATTTTGCCCCACGGGTCAGATGTTTATTCCTTTATGCATGCCTGTCTATGTATCATACAATCTCATCCCCTCCCCATCATCGTCACCACTACCCCCACGTCACGCCATTCATGAGTTCTATGAATCGATCCATCATCCCTCTTCTGTATAACCGCCAGTATCAAAAGATACCAGAAAATCTAATACAGGCTTACAGGGTAAGGTATCATAAGAAAGTTTTCGGGGAAGACCCCTAAGAAATTCTCCCTCCATGAAATAAAGAAAATAAAAAAAATGTCACTCCTCCGGTAGTTGGCTCAAGCAGTCCTTAACTTGCGGCCATACCTTCGAGTCTAGACTCCTGCCAACCGTCAGATGGCGATGCTATGGGAAAGGGAAAGATCAGGTAGCTTACGACTTACGAAGGACGCTGCTGACGACCCATAAAATTGAGTGGCACAACGGGTGTGATCCTACCGGTTGGGACTGAGCGAGGTTTGCTGTTAGCCGGATCGGATGCGTTTTGTTCACCAAGAGCCGGCCATTGGACGTGATCATCAACCAATCCAGGAGAGGTAGGTGATTTTGTCTTCTCCGACTCGACCGTAGACTGATTGATCTGATTATCTATGTTCTTTTCGAACTTTTTCGAATCGGCCTTTCGGACGGATGATTGACTATCGGCGGAGGTATTGCTTCCCTTTTTGGAATGCTGACCCTTCTGACTCTTGCCCGATACGGCACGTTGCTTAGGAATCGACGCACTTAAAGAATCAACACTGCTGGCTTTGGACGGCTTTGGACCCTTTCGAGATACCTCATCAATTGTGCCACTGGAGGAGAAGCTTTTATTGTCTTTCGTCGGGTCGTGCTCTGCGGATGTAACACCGGCCTTTCGATCGGATTTCAAGCTACCGAACGAGGTATTGATGCTCATGTTCATAGAGCTATTCGTAGGAGACCCATTGGACAACGCAGCACCATTGGTTTCGGTAGATTTTTCGGTTTCGATCTTCGGCGTAGGGTTTCGTTTGTGCTTGTTATTCTTCTTGCCTCCCTTCTTTTTCTTCGGTTCTGAGGTCTCGACCTCCTTGGAGGCATTGTCGAGAGTGGTAGAAGTCCCGACCTCATTGCTCGCATTTTCAACCGTGGTAGAAGTCTTGGTATCATTGACGGGTTGAACAGCAAGTTCGACAGTGGCATCACGAGCAGTGCTAAAATCAGCAGTGCCAACAGCGGCTTCAACAATGGCTTGGAGAGCGGTGTCAACCTCGCGTTCCTTTGGCTTGTCCATTTGGCCAGAGACAGGATCCTTTGCCGGCTTCGCTGTTGGAATTTCTGCCTCCAACCTAGACATAGTGGTGATCGAGTCATTTTCTATGTGATTACCAGCGACCGGGACTGCATAAATTTGCTTGCGGCTTCTATCGCTCTTGGGACTGCTATTTGGACTGGCTTGAGGGCTGTTTGCAATGATGTAGTCGATCTTTTCCTGTACAGCCTCGATTTCCTCTGGAGAGACGGGCGTAGGAGCTCGGACCGGCTTGGGAGTGGATACCAACTTTGTCTGGCTCTTCGAAAACTCGACAACGGGGATTGGCTGTGTATGGTCTTTCGTCATCAACTGTTTCTCCGTATCCTTGGAGTTGATGGGAGAAACCTGATCGACATGCTGGACCTCCTTCAGGGCCTCACTTAGATTGACTTGAGAGCGTGATTTGATGGGTGTAGAGACTGGCGTGGGTCGTGTAGAGCTGAATCAAAACGTTAGTTTCGGTGTCCAACGATAACTAAAGACAGCTTACGTATTGCGCTTAGAGCCGTTTTTCTTATTCTTGCTTGTCTTTTGTCCCTTCTCTCCATTCTCGGCGGCGGCAGAAACGTTAACGGACTCCTTTCTCGGTGTGAATACTTTATTACTATAAGAGTCGTAAGTAGATTTCTTAAATCGGCGAGAAACTGGACTTACAGAGGATTCAACGGAGTATTTTCTTTCTGGTTGTTCTCGCCTATACGGTTGACGGTAAAGTCTCCTTGATGCATGACCTCATCGATGGATCGTCGAACGCCATTTGCCATGCTCCCAGTGGACCCATGAAGGGGAAGTTGAGGAATTTGGGACTTGAATCCTTCAGTAAGGGGAGGGCTTGCTGCTCCACCAAAGGTGTCCCGATCGAACCGATTCCATTGTCGTGAGTTACGGTTATTTGATCGGTTGTATCCGTTGGATTGCGAACTGTAACCGTAATATCCTTGGCTCGACTGACTACCAGAACGTGCCCGACCGCTGTTTCTGTTCGGATAGCCCACCTTCAAGATCCGACCTAATTGTGTTAGCAAAGTCTATTTTTCATATGCAGGCTGATTTTGAAATGTACCTCTGACAAGATCCATTCCGTTAAGATGTTGAATGGCGGCGGGACGAGAATTCTCGTTTGCAAACCTAGGATTGAGTGAGTCATTGGATCTTGGCAAAATCCATATGATGAATTTGGTACGGAATGACTTACCCGACAAAGGCCTGCCCATGATCTGGAGAGTACAAGTAACTGACGTATACTACCTGTCCATAGGATGTGAAGAGTTCTTTCAAGCCATGCGACATGAAAAACTCCAAATCAACACCGCTGACATAAAGCGTAGCATCCTGATACTGTGATGTCGACTTGCCGTTTGGAGGATCCTTCACGTACCAGTAGGTCGAAGTGGTGCCGCTGACAGTAGCGTTGGGATCATTGTAGAATGGCGCGGATCGAAGTTTATGGTCGTCAGAAAATCCGTTACGACTGGAGTCCGAGAATGAGCGGTACTGGTTGTCAGGTTGTGATTCTTCTCTGGGTGGTGTCAAGCGTTGGGCTGGTTGTTGCTTGTTGAGCACGTAAACTGGGTCCCCAGAGTTGTTCATGCCTAGATTTTTGTCAGTACTCATGCAACTGTCTGATAGAGTACGGATAAGGGACCGCCCAGGTTCTATTTTTCTATCTATGCGTCTAGCTCATCGAAGAGATTTACGTACCATATCTTGGTGGGCTAGCTTTAGGATTTCGATCATGTTGACCTCCAAATCGATCATGCTGACCATAATTATTGTATGGAGCATTCCGACCACGCAAACTACGACCTTCGTTTGAGAAACCTCGAGGGCGAGTTCCCCAAGGCTGATTTGTCTCGTTCCTAAAGTTGTTGGGACCGGATGATGGGCCAGAGACATAGCGCTGGGTTTCCTTGAAGTTCAATGTCTGGTGAGGCACTGCATGCATCGGATAGCCTGGATCTTGGGTCAGCTTTCTAAGACATTGCGAAGGATACAAGACACTAACCAGGCAAGGCCGGATTACGCATATCATTGACCGGGAAGCCCGGACCCATCATTTGCGGCTCGCTCATCATTGGAGGACCTGTAACAGCGCCTTTCGACATTAAAATAGGGCCCTGAGCCATCATAGGAGAGGCCTGGGTGACAATAGGAGGGGTTGGCCCGACCATAGAATGCTGACGATGATACTGTTGAGAATAAGGTTGATGCATGGAAGGAGCAATAGATTGAGAGCTGGGCTTCAACATGCGTTGTGCTTCAAAGACCGACTGTCGTTCAGCCGCTTCGGCATCCACCTTCTTCTTGAATGCGAGAAAATGAAACTGTAAAGCCTCCTTCAAGACCATAAGCTCATCAGATTTCATACCATCAATGTCATTCGTATCTTCTGGTGTAAATATTGTCGTCAGATCCTCTGTTGAATTGGGTACGCTTGCGAGTCTCTCCGTATTAGCAGCCACCCATTGACCGGCCCATTTGTTCATTTCATTCTTCTTCTCGATCGCAAGTTCTCTAGAATTAAGCCAAGCTTCGTCTCTATCCATGGCGAAGTTTTCATTGGCCAAATGGTTGATAACGTAGAAGAGGAAGGCTGGTCCTTCGAGTTGAAGATCGTACGCATCGAAGAAGTGGTAGAGCTGCTCCCAAGTAGTGAGTGCTCTGATCTTGCGCGAGAAGATTGGGAACTGCTTGCGGAAATAGTTGGCCTTGCGGACAATGTCATCGGGTCCATCTGATCGGGCGATAGGAGCAGGCGGTGGATCGGCAAGTTCGCGCTTTGGGTGCTTTCCAAAGTGAGAGGAGATAAGAGCCGGTGCATCCTTTGGAAGATTGTAGAACTCGCGCGGCATGGACGGCTCGAGGGCGATAGCTTGGTGAACATGCGGCATGGTGCTGTAGAGCAATTGGCGAGCCTCTTCAGCGATGGGAAGAGACACGATGTGTGGTGCAAAGGAAGACATTTGACTCTGCGGTTGAGAATTGGACTTTATTGGAGAGATATCTCAGCGATCGAATGAAGGTGATTGACCGAAGGAGGACGAAGTGCGATCGTCGAGGGGCAGTTCGAATGTACAGAAAAGTAAAGTAAAATCAGCGCGCAGAAATCCACAAGAGAAAGCAAATGTATTGCTCGTTGGGTGGGTTTTGAGGACGAATGTGCAAAGTGCGCGGAGAGATTGTTGTGGGAAGAAGTGGAGGAGAGGTTGATAAGAAGAAGTCGAGAAGCAAAGGAGGAGGAAGTAGCGATTGAATTGATTTGGAGATTTCCATCCGAACTGACACCAACGAGTGAATACTAGAACCAACACAAACCTTATAAATTATTTGTTTAATTTTTTGAACATATCCAGACACTAAAAGAACTCTAATAACTCTTTTGAGTAGTTTCGTCCAAAGACTCAAGATTCCATTTATCGCTTTATTGATTGGCTGTTTCTTGGGAATTGTCGAGGCATTTCTTTGGGTAGCCCCTTTTTGTCCTCTGCTCTGCCATAATGAAAACTTCAGGATCTTGATTCCCTGTAAATATATTTCAATGACGATAAAGATTCAATTCCGATAAAAGCATGTACTGTACGTTCGGATACTCTCCAGAAGGTACGAGGCGATGGGTCGCAGAAGGCTAATACCACCAAAATCTGGAAACCAGCAGCTGCTTCAATCTTGAATGATGGCATCCCATGCCCATGCATATGCATATCATCTAGAGGATGTGTATAGAGCTTCGATAGCTGAGTTTCTTGGGCGGGTACGGTTGGCCGCGCTGCTCTTTGCAGACACATGGATATTGTCTTACGGACATGATGGGCATTGCAAAACGAAAGCAGGCAAGTGGTAGGCGTCACGCAGCAAACCACCAAATCAAATCTCGAGGACTTACAGGGCAAATCAATATTATTACAAATAACAACCTCGTATCTAGTCCTTCGGAAGAGAATTGACCATCTTCAATATCTCCGATTCATTTGCACCAGCAATTGCTCTCCCATTGTTCCAATCGACTGTCTATATACAAATTAGCAATATTCATCGACTGCAATGCACGGTGGGGAGAGAACATACGACCGGCCTCTCAAAATTATCCGAACTGACTTTCATCTTCTTCAAAGCATCTGCCTCGTCCCTCGCTCCTTTTATGACCGTTCCGGCCTTCCCAGCCCCAACATAGTCCAGAATGCTCTTTAACTGATCCTCCGTTGGCAGTTCCTCTGTGATCTCGAGCTCGAACTCTGGTCGTTGAGGATTGCTCTGGACGGAGTGATCGCTTGCTTGATCCGCGGTAGCATGTTCGCTGGCGGCGGCGGAGATTTGTTTGAGGAGAGAATGGACTCGTAAGGAAGCTGGAGAGCTGGCCTTGTGGAAGAGGGTGATAACGTCGAGGGTTTTGTGCTGCAAATTATTAGCTATCGTGCCCCGAAGTAAGACTGGAAAACCACAATGACTGAATACTCACGAATCTGAACATTCTGATTATTGAATCCCAACTGAATTAAATCTTCAGTCAATTGTCAATTGATGCAGAAAGTTGTTGATTTTAGAGAGCTTCAAGATTTAGTCGTATGACGTTCAGAGGTTCTCCACAAATTATTTGATCCCTGTCAATCTTCAATCCGTTGCCCAGAGAGCGAGAAAGTGAGATCGCGTAAACTTGAACTTTTCCAACTCCATCGGGACGTGTCTCAAGACCAAGACCAAAACCACAACCAAAGACATTTCGAAAATTCAAAAGACATACAAACGCATTCCACCCCTTGCTTCCTGCAGCCCTCCACCAACGCCAACATTCTCGAACCTACCCAATGCCGCCCCTAATCCTACACAATGTTCCAGACGAGGAACTTTACGTAGGCGAGGATGGCATAACTCGTCCTTATGCTATGTTATTTCCTGGGTGAGCATCTCTCCTCCAAACATGGCGGATATATTTTTTGACCCTTATGATAGTTCCGATGGGGCTCCTATGTCAAGATCTCGAAAGACGGTAGCAGAGACAGGGTCGTTTGGGAAATCAACACGAAGATCGAAGTCGAGAACGGGGACACCAGGCTTGAAGCAGAAGGAAGCAGACCCAACATTAGCAGCCGCGGACAAGATCTTCTCCGAATACATTGCCAAACAAGCTGCTGCTGCGTCCGAAAACCCTTCTCGAAAAGGCAAACTCTCCGCAGTCTCGCAACCAAATCTCTCTACCATTCCATTGGGCGATACAGATGGCAATGCTGAGACGAAGCGTTACGTTCACAAGGAGCCGACAGAAGTCATTTTACGAGGCTTCAGGCCAACTCAACAATATGCAGCTATCAGAGAGTTCGAGCGCATCGCTGGTACAATTTGCGAAGACTATCCTCGAGACCCCCCCGTCGAACAACGAAAATACAAATCCGACCTCCGTGACCCAGCTGTCCTTCGCAAGAGACCCCTAACACCCGAAGAGCGCGCCAAAGCTTTACGATTCGCAGGAGGGGAGCACTGGATCAAGGTCACCTTCGAGTCCGCCGAGGCAGCCGAGATCGCAGTCGATGCATCACCTCAAACTATCCTTGGTCATCTCATTTACGCGGAATTATATCGTGGTGTCCCGCCTACATCAGATGAAGCACAAC
>Ga0182030_10012989_pt1 | contig 16628 bp, 12 predicted proteins | sample 812S3MmetaG_FD_121299 | JGI IMG/M metagenome (GOLD analysis project Ga0182030, IMG submission 121299) | Permafrost microbial communities from Stordalen Mire, Sweden - 812S3M metaG (Illumina Assembly) | ecosystem: Environmental > Terrestrial > Soil > Wetlands > Permafrost | place: Sweden...
CCCCGGGCACGATCTATCAATTCCGCGATTCCGAGCTTGCGTCGGTTCCCGGAGGATCGCCCCACTACGTGGGATTGTGCGAGGCTCTGGCTCTGGCGAGAGAACTGGGTCTCCCTGCGGCGGAAGAAGTGATCATCCTCGCCGTGGAAGTGGCGGATTGCCTGACTATGGGCGCAGAGATGTCCCCCCAGGCGCGAACAGCGTTGCCGGTGTTGTTGAGCATGATTCGGGGAATGATGCCCGCCGCGACGGCATCGTCAACAGACTAGGATGACGGCTTATCCGTCCGTCCTGTCCTGATTTCCATCGGCCAAGGCCGTTGTGCTAGGAGTTTCCCGACTTCTGAAACTGCCGAGCAACGAACTCCGGAAGCATCTCCTCCAGCTTTTGTGACAGCCAGTCCTGCAGTTCAGATTTCTGGTCCCCCGAAAGAGACACAAAGCGAATACCCAGATGGCCCGTTTTCAACCAGCAGATTGTCGATTCTGCCAGGAATGGCACCTTGTGATCCGGCAAGGTGAACTGAACCTGTACCTCTTCTCCGGCGCTGAGTGGAACAAACGTGCTCACGGCCATGCCCCCTTCGCTGATGTTCAGGGTGTAGCAGCAAACTTCCGGCATGTTCCGTCTAAGGATGGTGACGGGAATAGCGACCGGATAGCGGAAATAGCGCCGCCGTTCTCTCAGTATCAGTCCATAGGCGGGCTTCAATGTGCCGCGGATGGACTGCGTGGAAAGAGGCCTCTCGAACACAAAACAGGACCTCTTGCGGAAGGCTGCTGTAGCCGCCGCATCACTGCCGCTGATGGAAAACGTTACCGCCATCTGGTTTGATGGGGAGTGACGAACTTCGTCCAGAATCACTCCGGATTGCGCTCCGAGCTGGAGATCAATGATAACGGCATCGAACTTCCGGCAGTTCAGCAGGCGAATCGACGCCGGCACCTCCTGACAGACTTCGGGCGAAATAGACAATTCTTCCAGGGCGCAGCTAAGCTGCTGAATGGTAACCGGATCAGGTGAAACCAAAAGTGCAAGTGCGATTGACATAAACACCTCATTAATACGAATTTCGTTAAGACCGCCAATACGGCAGTTCTTTTGCCCGCCTCGGTCACGCCCCCTGGTTTGCAGATAAGGCGTGTCCCGCAGCGCCTCGCAGCTTGTCGGCTGCGGCATCGACCGTCAAAGGCTTGCTGAAGTAATAGCCTTGAATCTCGTCACAATGATGCGTCCGCAGGAATGACATTTGCGCTTCGTTTTCCACGTCCTCGGCAATCACCAGAAGATTCAAGCTTTTTGCCATGCTGATGATGGCGGTTGTGATCGCGGCGTCATCGGGATTTACGGCGACGTCCCGAATAAACGAACGATCGATTTTGAGCTTGTCCACCGGAAAATGTTTCAAGTAGCTGAGGCTGGAATAAGGGATAAGTTCTTTAAATCCCTCAACGCATGCCGCGAGAAACAACGCGACGGTTGCGCATCGGAGTGCCCGAATGAGACGGTATTGCGTGGACATATTCAAAAACCAAAAGTACAAGATTGCGGATATTAAGCGCCTTATGATGAGCACAACAAGTTGAAACTCGCACTTCCTTTCGGGACGCCGAAAGTGCGGAAATTGTATTCCTGAGCGCACCAGATCCCGGACGCCAGCACGAGGAGGGTGAATAAGCGCGCATTTGATGAATAACCCACTAAAGACGCCCCCACGGCGGTTGTTTGCGCGGGCCAACTAGACGAGCGAACGGGGAATTGCGTGGGCCGAGAGTGCGATGCGGTTTTGCACTCCTGCTTTGCGCATCATTTTCGCTACGTGAACGGCAAATCGCCGAGTCGAACCTGCTCTTCACATAAAGCCGCTCTTGATCGAGTTGCATGTCACAGTCCAAACTCGATCATGAGACGCAACTGCAGGGATATGTTTCACTTGCCAGAAGCTGGTTCATCCGTGGAGAACAGTAGTGCCGTCTGAATTCTGGATCAGTGTCTGCCCCGCGGACACTTCGATTCAAAGAAAGGAGGCATGCCGAGGCATCTTGACGTGAGACCCTCTTGCGGGGCGTGGGTCCCGATGGTCCAACATGTACTCATTGAGGACTGGAAGACTCTGTCCCCACATGATGCCGCTTCTCACGACAGGCTAGCAGCCATCGTGTCAGAAACTCTCGCAGACCTTCTGGCGGTCTGATCCACAGGGCAGCCGCAGTTTGGCGCCATTCGGGGCGAACCAGTATGCTCAGGCCCATGGCACCAAGAGCGAGGAAAGCCCGCTCGTCCGTCAAATCATCCCCCAGGTAGGCGACGGGGACCCTTGGGCCGACTTCGTCTAGGATGCTGCGAACTGCATCCCCTTTGTCGCGACCAGGCATTCGCATTTCAATGCCGCCATCGAACTCCAGCAGTTCCATTGGCGTGGCTTGCGCAATGGGGAACCAGCCCAGCAAGACCTGGCTGCGGATTTCCGCGGCCGCTGCTTCGTCCAACCCGCGCCAATGGAGGGCGACGGCCCCGGTCTTGAATTCAGCCCGGTTGTGCAGCCCCTGATCCCTCAACCAACGATCTGCATCAGCCAATGCCTGCAGCACAGGCTCTTCCACGCGTGGCGTCTCGCGGGTTCCATCCGGCCTCAATCGCTCCAACCCATGGCATCCCCAGATCTCGGGAGTGGGGTGAAGCGCAAGCAGCGGGATCACTTCGTGGGCGTTCCGGCCTGTGATGACGACCACACGGGTGCGCCCGTTGACGATGATCTCCTGCAGGAGTTCGGTCATTCCCGCATAGGGCAGAGCCTGGCGGCGGTTGAGGCAGAAGGGCGCGAGGGTACCGTCATAGTCGAGCAGAAGGGTGGAAAGCGGCGACTGTGCCACTGCGTTCATGAACTGCTCGACTTCGATTGGATTAACGTTGCGCGACAACCACACGCTCCTCATCCCTGGGCAGCAGTACTGGCCCGGGGCTTCTCCTTGCTTTCGTCCGACGCGTCCAGGCGCAACTCACAGAGTGCTGCGATGAGGCTTCCTGCCCAGCGGTAGACGTTGTGTTCCCTGACCGTCTTCCGCATGCGTCGCATCCGCATTTCCTTTTCCTCCGGCTCCATGGCAAGAGCGCAACGAATCGCCTCCGCCGTCTGATCGATATCGTAGGGATTTATCTGCAAGGCATCAGGCAACTCCTGGGCGGCGCCGGTGAAACAACTGAGGATTAGAACACCCCTTTCGTCATGCCGGGAAGCCACGAATTCTTTTGCGACCAGGTTCATGCCATCGTGCAGCGAAGTAACCAGGCATAAGTCCGCGCCGCGGTAGTAGCTTTGAATCTCCCGGTGGCTATGCTGCCGGTTCAGAAAGACGATGGGCTTCCATTTGTCCGTCTGGAACCGCCAGTTGATGCGATCGGCTTCCGCTTCCACCTCCGCCATCAGATCGTGATAGCGCTTGAGGTGGCTGCGGCTGGGAGCGCCGATCTGCACAAACGTGAACTGGCCCTGATAGGAGGGATACTTCTCCAGAAAACGCTCTATAGCCAGAAAGCGCTCCAGAATGCCTTTGGTGTAATCGACCCGGTCCACGCCCACACCCATGTAGGCAGCCTCAACCCCGAGGGCCTTGAGCAAAGTGGAGCGTTCGGTATAAGAATCCTGCGTCGACTCCGGCTGCTGTACATCCGTGAAGTCCACACTGATGGGGAAGGGGCGCACCAGGGTAAGATGATCCCGGCGTCTCACCGAAAAGTGTTCCCAATCAACGCGTGATTCCACTACCCGATCCACCGTCTGCAGGAAGTTATTGCAGTGCGACTGGATGTGAAACCCGATCAGATCGGCGCCGAGCAGGCCATCGATCAGTTCGCGCCGCCACGGGGAGATGTCAAATGCCTCCGGTGTGGGCCACGGGATGTGCCAGAAGATTGCCACCCTGGCCTCCGGTCTTTTTTCCTTGATCAGCCGGGGCAGTAGCGCGAAGTGGTAATCCTGCACCAGCACGATGGGCTTCTTTACGTCCTTCATCTCTTCGAGCAGCGCATCGGCGAACTTCAGGTTTACGGACTGATAGTATTTCCAGTCCTCCGCGCGAAAGATGGGGCGGGTGTGCGCGATATGACAGAGCGGCCAGATTCCCTCGTTGGCAAATCCGTAGTAATAGCCTTCTTCTTCGGCCTTGCTCAACCAGACCCGTCGCAAGCTGTAGTGAGGATCTTCGGGAGGCACGCGCAGCCGGCTGTGCTCATCGACCGTTTCGAGATCGGCATCGCCATTGCCATGGGCAATCCAGGTTCCGTCACAGGCGCGCAGTATGGGCTCGATTGCCGTGACCACGCCGCTGGGCGGCACAATCACTTCCACCGATTTGCCGCGCCGCATGTGCACGTACGGCTCGCGATTCGACACGACAAAAAGACGCCCATCGTCGAGCCGTGTGCGCACGTGCACGGCCAACCGGTCGGCTGTCCACAGAGATTCACCCGTCTCCCGCAGACGGGCTTCCGTCTCGGCCGCTGACCGCGCCCGCGTAAGGCTTTCGGCGAAGGCGGCGACCTCACGCACCAGGGGACGAAAAAGATCCAGATCGGTGGCGCTCTGGCGTGAAGAGACTCGCCCTGTCCGCAAAGCGCGCATCCACTGCGCCGTGCGTGCGATGGGTCCGGCAATGCTCCAGCGAACAATCAACAGCGTGATCAGCACGATGAGAAACACATGGGCCAGCGCTCGCAGGAATGTTTCGCGCCAGATGTGAAGGCTCTCCGCCCGAATATAGCCGGCATCGTGAACGATCGCGAGGCCACCGATGACTTGGTCGTGCTGGTGAAGAGGCAGAGCGTAGATATGCAGCGAGGCGTCGCCCACTCGTTGAAACGCGCCGACTCCATGGTTCTCGCTCAAGGCTTGAGACATTACGGAGGGAACGGCAGCCAGCGTGGATTTGAGCTCCGGTGTAACTGCCAGCAAATCGCCCTGCGGGCCATAGATAGCCAGGCCCGAAAGATGCTCCCGGTTCCCGAAGTGCTCTACGATGCGCTGCAAATCCTGTAGCGAATCTTTCTCCAGGCCGCTTTCGACATTTCCCGCGAGGCTTTCGCCCAATACCTCGGCGCGCCGCTCCAAGTCCCGGCGCAGGCCACGCTTCTCACCCAGCGCCTCGTAATACGAGGAAGAGAGCGAGACCAGCGTGATGCCCACGATGAGGGAAACAATGAGCCGGATGCTGAGTAGTCGCATGGCAGTCGCCCCAAACAGAGTAACAACGAGATTTCATCCTACCGCAACGGAAGGTTAGTTGCATTTTTCTGCCCGATTTTACGGACTAGAGCGGTGACAGTTCGTCTTCATTCTCCTCTTTCTTTCCGCGAACGAACTTCCTCTCCAGAAAACGCCGGGCCAAGTCTCGGCCCCCCATGCCGAACGCGATGGCCAGGCCGAGCATCAGCGCTCCGAAGGCAATCCCGAAGGCAACCAGCATGGTCTGCTCCGCCAGACCCAGTTCTTCAAAGACGATCGACAACACGAAGACAATGATGATGGTGCGGAGAGCGAGGCTCAAAACCCGGGGTGATGGTACATTCGCATTGACCGCCGCCAATAAAGCGGCGCGAGAAAAGAAGCTGGCCGCCAGCAGTCCGAAAAACAGGATGAAGATGGCGACGAATAGACGCGGCAGGAAAACGAAGAATTTCGCGATTTGCTCCTGCAGTCCCAGGATCCCGAGCGCGCGCACACCCAGCAGAATGAAGCCTACCAAGGTCACCCAGAAGACGAAGCGGCTCAACACTTCCGTCGCCGAAGGCAATGCGGCCTTGGCGAGCAGTTGAGAAGCGCCCGCGTTTTCTGAAAGTTTGTCGAACTTAATCAGCCTCAGAATACTGCGCAGAATCGCCTTTACAGCGTAGGCGATCGCCCAGCCCGCAAGTACGAGGATCAGCATCACGATAAGACGAGGAAGGAAGTGGGCGAAATCTCTGGCAATCTCGTGCAGCGCCTGACTCAGTTCGCTGATAATCATTTCCCGCATAGTTGCCTCACTCTCTATTATTTCCACAGCTGCAGCAGATACGGTTTCAATCGCTCGAACTCAAGGCATAGACCTTCAATATTATTTTCGACCTCGTCGGCGGAAGCGTTGCGGTTCTCCATCAGGAACGTGAACACTCTACCGCGGAAAAGCGGCGCTAAAGCCTGGATGATATGATCCCGGCTGATTACGGACTTCCTGTACGAGGCGGCAAACTCGTAAACCGTCCTGACCCACAATTCCGCTGGGTAATGAAACTCCTCGTCTCCCAGGCGAGCGATGCGCTGGAGTTCTGCCAGCGTGGAGGGGGAAAGAATGGACTGAAAGACCGACTCCAATTCAGCGACTCCGGTCGCGAACATCTCTCGCAATCGTTTCCGGTTTACTCGCAGCGGGTCCAGAAGCATTTCATGGTCGGCCCCGGTAGTGGGGGGCAACTGGGAACCGGCCACGGCACTCCAGACGGGGAAGTCTGTCTCCAATGCGGAGAACAGGGTGCCAACCGTTTGTCGCAGCACCGGCACCAGTTCAGCGGCGCTGCGCTCGATGTGATCTTTTTCTCCAAGGAAGGACTGGCCGATAAGGTATCGTCCGGTGATCGCAGCCAGGGTGAAGCGGAGCTCGACACCGGACCCCTCGGTTCCGTCATTCCAGACATTTTGTTCAAGGAAGTGACTTCCGAAACGGCCGGAGAATCCGAACTCAGGCGCGTATGCCTCCCGGATTCTTAACCCGTAAAGTGCGCGGGTCATCGGGTACAGAAAATTCGTGATGAGCAGCCCTTCAAACTTATGTCTGCGATAGGTGGGGGTCACCAGATCGAAGCCGTCGTTATAAATGGGACGCAGAAGCTTGGAGAGCCATTCGGGTTCGATGCTGGCGGACTCGGGTGACATCATCACACAGGCCTTGGCGCGGAGCAGTTCGGCGGCAGCCAGAATGGTCCGCAACGCAACTCCACTCGCCGGGCTGCTCGCATACTTGGTGCTGATGGAATGCAGCGTGCGGAGCGCGCGCAAGTTGGAGGCGGGACGCACGTCATCGATAGAGACGCCTGTGACTAGCTTGGGAGTGCCATCACGCGACCCCCCGTCGGCGTTGATGATCACGGCTCGCTCCCGGGGAAACCCGCGCAGGATGCCACTCTGAATTGTGTGGACGATCGGCCCGACAGTTTTGGCGTTATTGTGAGTGGGCAGGCCCACAATGATGTCCACTTCGCCGACGTTGATCAGTTGGCGAAGAAAATCGTCCGTAAGAAAGCTCTCCTCTGCCAATTTCATCTCCGTTCGAAGTCCTGCCGCGTGCCCAGGCTTGGACGCGCGTCAATGTGACATCGTCTTCACGAGCTACACTTTGCTCAGATTCGTCGCAGCCGAAACCAATAAAACTGGTAGGGCCCCATGGTTAGCAGATAGGGCAGATCGCCCACACGCGGAAACATATTCTTGCCTGACATCTCGATCAGAATGTTTCCTTTGTAGCGCCGAAGATCCAGTTCGACAGCTTGCGCGGTGCTCGAAAGATTGTTGACCACCAGGACCGCTTCGTTTCCCAGCCGCCGCACATAGGCCAGTATTCTGTGATTGGCGGGATAGAGAAACTCAATCGATCCCCGGCCAAACACGCCGGTCGATCCGCGAACCGCTATGATGCTTCGCATCCAATTGAGAAGCAAGTGTTCGCTCGCGTTTTGCCGCAATACGTTCACCGCCGGATAACCATAGACCGGATCCTGGATAAGGGGGGCACACAGATGCTCTGGGGCGGCGGTAGAAAAGCCGCCGTTCGTCCCCCCGTTCCACTGCATCGGAGTCCTTACTCCGTTACGGTCGCCTAGATTGATGTTATCGCCCATTCCAATTTCATCGCCGTAATAAATGATAGGAGTGCCCGGCAGCGACATCAGCATCCCATTCATTAACTCTATGCGCCGGCGGTCGTTGTCCAACAGGGGAGCGAGCCGCCTCCGAATTCCGAGGTTCAGCCGCATCGTCTTGTTTTCGGCGTAGGTGTCGTACATGTAGTCGCGTTCCACGTCGGTGACCATTTCCAGGGTCAGCTCGTCATGGTTGCGCAGGAACAGGCACCACTGGCATGAGGGCGGGATCTCCGGCGTCTGCTGCAGGATTTCAGTGATGGGCTTGCGGTCTTCCAACTTCAGCCCCATAAACATCCGGGGCATCAACGGAAAATGAAACGCCATGTGGAATTCATCCCCGTCACCGAAATATGGGCGAAGATCCGCGGGCCACTGATTGGCCTCCGCCAGAAGCATCCTGCCGGGGAATTGTTCATCGAGCTTTCGCCGCAATTCCTTCAGGACCGCGTGGGTCTCCGGCAAGTTCTCGCAATTTGTGCCCTCCCGTTCCACCAGGTACGGCACCGCGTCGAGCCGGAAGCCGTCAACCCCCATCTCCAGCCAGAACTTCATCACATTCCACATCTGTTCCCGAACCGCAGGATTGTCGTAGTTGAGATCGGGCTGGTGACTAAAGAAGCGATGCCAATAGAAGGATTTCGAAATCGGGTCCCACGCCCAGTTGGATTTTTCGGTGTCCAGGAAGATGATGCGGGCTCCCTTGTACCCGGTGTCGGTATCGCTCCAGACGTACCAATCGCGGTGCGGATTATCCCGCGAACTTCGCGACTCTTGAAACCACGGATGCTGATCGGAGGTGTGATTCAGCACCATTTCGATAATGACCCGGATTCCTCGATCGTGGGCCGACTCCAGGAACTTCCGGAAATCTTCCAATGTTCCATAGCTGGAATTGACGGAGTTGTAATCCGAGATGTCGTAGCCATCGTCGCGCAGAGGGGAAGGGAAGAACGGCATGAGCCAGATCGCGTTGATCCCCAGTTCCTGGAGGTAGTCGAGCTTCTCCTCAAGCCCTTGAAAATCGCCGATGCCATCCCCATTGCTATCGCGGAAAGTACGGACGTGGACCTGGTAGATGATCGCGTCCTTGTACCAAAGCGCATCCCGGTTGAGTGGCAAGACGCTTCCTCCTCGACTAATTCCAGGAATTCCCTGCCAAGCAGGGTAAAACGCAAGTTTATCCTAGAGTGCCAGAGGAGCCTGTGTCGTAGCTTCAGGCCGAGTGAAACAGTGATGCTGCGATACCTCCAGCCGCGAAGCGGCAGAACAGGAAAGCCCGGCACGTGAGTGCCAGGAAGCCGGAAGTGGGCAGATCAAGTCCCGCTAGGCACGGCATCTCGCGCCGGCTGCAGCACTGGCGATAGCGCCGCCGCCGCAAGGTAGGCGCCGGCTCCGCACGCCAATGTGATGTTCAGCCCCCAGTGAATCGCGATCACCATGGCGAGCACCGAACCGAGCACGCTGGAAGCCGCGTTCATCGCCCACGCCCACTCCACTGCATTTCCAGAATTCCCGCCGCTGGTCTCCGCCGCACTGGCCAGCGCACGCAACCCAGTCGGAAAGGGCATGCCCATAGCCAAGCCCAGGGGAATCAGAATCAGTCCGCTGACCAGCAACTTGACGGCGAACGGCAGCCCTACCAGGGCATTCAGCAGGGCCGGGAGCGCCAAGACATACGCACAGATCGCTCCCACCAGCAGCAGCAAAGGTACCCACACTTGCGCGGGCCTCGGGAGCCAGCGCCGGGAAAGCAGGCTGCCGCCGCCGCTCGAAAGCAACAGCAGAAAGATGACCACGGTCAGGGCGTAGGTCGGGTGCCCGAGAAATAGCACGAACCGCTGGATAAACGCAATCTCCACCAGAATGTAACCCAACCCGACGGCCACGAAGTACAGCAACGAGAGCCAGGAGCGGGAGCCAGCCGACCTGCCGCTGGCGAAGAGCATCGGAAGAATTAGAAAGCCCAGCACAGCGGCGACAGAAATCAGCAGAACCATGCCGAGAACGACGACGCCCAGGTTGACCTTCCAATCGATGCCCTGCTCCAGGCTCTCGTTCAAGATCTGTCCAGTCTTGAGTGTGAAGAAAAAGAAGGGCGCGTTGTCGCTGACAGGGGACACGTTATAGGCATAGTCGCGAGCGAAGGCCCACGGGTCGTTGCGCGCGATCAGGGCCGAAAACGGATTCTTGCCATGGTCGGAAGGGAGGTAGAGTGGATTGAGATCATCATTCAGATCCAGGTGCTGCGCGACCGCAGCTTCTTCCGCGCCGGTAAAGGCGGATTTCTTCGCCAGGACCACCACCGGGATGCCGTCTTCGTCCAGTTCATCGCCGGCAACCACGATGAAGTTTGAGGCGGGATTCTGCACCCCGAGTTGATGCAGCGCCTCCATGGCGACCGAGACGACGCGCAGCGCCTCGCGCGGCTGGCGGAATTCCCAGCGCGTGATTGCGATCATGCCATCGGGCTTGAGGTGCTCGAAGTACTCGCGGAAGGCGTCGACCGTGTACAGGCTGTTCTCGCTGAGCGCGAAGGCGCCGGCCGCAGTCGAAGCCCAGGTGTCGACCAGCGTCATCTGGATGACATCATACTTTTGCTTTGAACTTCGAATAAAAGACCGGCCATCGGTGACGCGGATGTGGACCTCAGGCTGCTGGTACAGGCGATACGAGAAGTCGGCGTAGCGCTCGCGCATGATCGTGTCGGCAATGATGGGATTGATTTCGATCCCCGTCACATTCGGACTGCCGTTGGCCACGGCGCGCAGGACGTCCACGCCGCCGCCCGGACCGATGATGGCGAAATCGCCGTGGGGCCGCAGCACGTTGGCGAGTGCCGGCACCGAGGCCATCAAGCTCCTCTTCCATTCCGCTCCCCAGGAATGCGGGTCGGTATTCGTGATGTAAGTGTTCGCGTCGGCATCAATGACGATAACCTTGGCGTAGCCTTGGGTGTCCACTTCCACGCGCGAAATGGCGTTCCACTTCGCAAATTCGACCCGCGATCGGTCGCGGAACAGACCCTTGGCATAAATGACGTCGAACAGGCGCCCCGAGTGGTTGAAGGCGATGAGCACGAGACACAAGGCCGCCACCAGGCCTTGCCAGTCGGACCATGAGCGAAACCGTCCCCACCGCGGGTATTTTCGGTTCCACACCATGGCCGCAACGCCGGAGGCAAACGCTGCGAACAACAGGGCATTGGGCCCGCCCAGCCAGTTCAGCAACGGAATCACTGCCAGGCAGGCCAACGCTCCGCCGAGCAAATCGGCCCCGTAAAGGCGCGTCACATGCCGCGTCTCGCGCGCGAAGACAACCGAGAAAGTGAGGCCAGTGAGAAAGAAAGGGACCGCCGAGGTCAGATACATCCCGGCCAGATGAAACAAATTGCCGCGCGACAGATCGAGAGAAACTGGAACGTGCAGCACCACCAACAGAGTGAAGACAATGGCGGCCGCGTTGCCGCTCGATAGCGCCGCCGCCAGTCGCCGCGTCTCGAAGCGGGCCAGCCAGTTCCGCCGGAGATAGGCGAACACACCCCCGGCGCCAAGGCCCAGCAGCGCGACCGAAATCGCAAGGAACGCGAAATGATAAAACAGCACCACGGAAAACAGCCGTGTCAGCGCTAACTCAAGCAGCAGCGTGGAGAAACTTGTGAGAGAGATGGCGGCGAGCAGAGCAGGATCATTTCCCGGCGATGAAGTGGAGATCGATTTTGGTCGCATTTTCCTCTGGTGGAGAAGAATAGCAGAAGCCGGCGCTGGCACGGCATCGCAGAACCTCGCAGGCCGCTGTCGGAGATGGGCTTGTCTGAACCCCTTAAGAGAAGTTGACTTACGCACCCGGCGATGACCGTGACAAGAGCTCCGCCTCCCCACGACAGCTTCGCTCAGGATGACAACCCAAACTTATGTCACATAATCAGGACAGAAACCGCAAGTCAGTTTGCGGGTGCGGCGTCGGGAAGCGATCCCGAACTCTTCTCCGGCCATGGAGGCAGGAGCTTCACCAGCACCCACAAAATGACGAAGGGCAGAACCATCAACACAATGGCCACGAGCAGTCCTTCGCGCGTGATCAGGCCCATCTTGTAGGTCGTGTATCCCAGGAAACTCTTGGAAAACAACTGACCCCCGATCACGACATTCCAGCGCATGGCAAAAATACCGATCAGGGTGAGGCATCCGGCCAGGACGTAAATACGTTTGCGGGCCATTTCGCTGAGCTTCAAGACCTGAGTCAAGGCGAGAAGCAAAATGGGGGCAACCGTGCCCAGCATGATCTGGACCACGATATGCGACATGTATAGCTTGGTGTGGACCATGAAATCGAGGCTGCGGAAGCTTTCATCGGACTCGTAGATGCGGTGAATCAGGTCGAGCATTTCCAGGCTGAAATCGATGATGAAGGTGTAGAAGAGGTAGCTGGCCACCGTGTCAACGCAGCGCATATCGATGGTCTCTTTGCGGGACCACGTCACCAGCATGTAAATCAGCATCACCAGGGCGATGCCCGACACCATGGCGGAGAAGATAAACACCACCGGCATGAGCGGGGACGACCACCACGGGTTCGCCTTGACCGAGCCGAAGATGAAGCCGACGTATCCGTGAAGCAAGAAAGCGGAAGGGATGCCGATGAGAGTAACCAGCCAGCCCACTCGCTCATCAATCGCCAGCGCGTGCTCATTGATGTTGCTTGAACCCAGGGTCATGACGCGATAGATCAGGCGCTTCCAGCCGGTGGTGGATCGCGAGAGCACCACGATGTCGCGCCGGTAGTCGAGCCAGATTTCGAGCAACAGGACAGCCATCAAATACCACAGATACACAAACCCGAACATGGCCATCGCGGACGTCCGGTGCGGCGTCAGGTACATCTCGTACGAGCGTTCTGGATGTCCAAGGTGCAGTTGCAGCGGCAGCGGCGCCACCAGCAGGAAGGCCAGGGCCGTCAGCAACGCCAGCCGGTACGTGGGTTTTACCGCCTGCACTTGAAAAACGCGCTCCAGCGAAGCCAGAATGAATGCCCCGGCCACCAACCCCGTCAAAAACGGATAGAGCACGATCAGTACGCTCCACTGGAGCTCCACTTCGTTCGGATACATGAAGCCTTCAACGCCAGGCATAACGATCGCAATCTCCTTATCGCACGGAACCATCCAGGTCGTTGTAGAGCACCTTGGAATGGGTCGCCATGTAGGGTTTCAGGATCTGAACATTGTGGGTCTTCAGGAATTCATGAATCGGGTCGTTGGGGTTTTTCAAATCCGCCAACTGGCGCGCGCCGGTCGGGCATGCTTCGCAACAAGCGGTGGTCAGGCCTTTCGTGATCCGGTGATAGCAGAGAGTGCATTTCTCGGCGGTCAGGGTCTTCGGATGGATGAAGCGGCAACCGTAGGGGCAGGCCTGAACGCAGTAACGGCAGCCGAGGCAATACGTCTTGTCCACTAGAACGACGCCATCTGGGCTTATAAAGGTCGCACCCACCGGACAAACCTGAGTGCACGGTGAATCCGCGCAGTGGTTGCACAGCTTGGGTACAAAAAAGTTCTTTCCTCCTGCTTCCTTGGCCGGCGGAAATCCCTTCTTGCCGCCGTCGGGCGAGTCCACGCGGGGATTTTCAATGTCGTAGTCCGTCACATGGTAGCGTTCCACCCAAGTGCGGAAGTATCCGTCGGGGACGTCGTTCTCGGTCTGGCACGCCCGCACACAGTTTCCGCACCCGATGCAGTTGGGGAGGTCGATCAGCATGCCCCACCAGTGCTCGGACATGGTGTAGTTTGGAGAAGCTTCGGGCGTTCCGGCAAGAACGTGTTTCCAGGCGATCGCCGCTGCCGGCAACAGAAGCAACATGTGGCGCCGGGTAATGTTCATTTCTTTCCTCCGGTCGTCTCTTCGGCAGTGATGGCAGGGCTGTGCGGCTGGTGGCAGGTATCGCAAGGCAACCCGGAGGAGTGGTCGGCGGAAACGACTTGCGGGAATGTTTTCGGTTTGGCGATGTTGGCCTCGTGACAACGGACGCACAGTACAGCCGTGTCAAGTTTGGCAGGCTGTATCGAGCCGGGGTCGTCGGCATGTTTGGCCAGTGGGCCATGGCACGCCTCGCAGTTGACGTGCACATGCTTGCCGCTCTTCTTCTTTTCCAGGATGTCCGCATGGCAGTCTTCGCAGGCCTGATGGCCGGCGAAGTTCACGGGGCGAGCGGCGATCTCGGCCATGGCGTTTCCGCGATAGTGTCCGTACTGTCCAAAACTTTTCGGCACCAGAAACGTGCGCACTCCCACAAATGCCATGCCACCAGCGACGAAAACAGCGGCCAGCCGAAATAGATGCCCAGCATCTTTGAAGGCATTCATAAACTGTGCTCCATTAGATACAGCAGTTCGTTGCCAGACCGCCGTGCGCTCGGTCACGCGACCGCCGTACTTAGATCACAGGCATGAGTGACCTTACGCAGCACCTGGACCATAGTTGGGGAGCGATCATCGTGCGTCGTGGAAAGGCGTTTGGGTTGCGCCCGACACCCGCAGCGTCCATACTCCGACCATGACACTCAAAAATGTGGCGCTGCTAGCTCTGGTCGGGACGATTTTGATGACGGTTCTTTTGGTGTGGAATTTCGTCTCCAACATCCTTAACGTTCTCCGTGGCGTGGAGGCTCCAGTGGTGCTGTTCCCGTCGTTCATCTATGCGTTTGGCTGCTTCACCGTAATGGTGTTCTTCTTCGTGTTCCATAGAGAGCAGCGGTAGGCGTGATTGTGGCGGGGACGGCTCTGGGGGTGTTGACCAACTTGGTGGAGGCTCAGCTTGTGAGTGTCGGTGGGAGAAGTTTCTGCCGTGCCTGATCTGATCGGACCTGCTATAACCGCCTCCAGCAGATATTTCGTGCCGGAAGGAGCACGCCTTGCTTGCGAAGCAGCTTGTGCGAATGGCGTCAGTAGTTTTCTTATCGATCAGCATTCCTTCGTTTGCGAGCGACGCTGAACTGGTCTTGGCAAAGACTCGAGAGGGAATCGTAAGCGCTGGCAAACCGCAGTCCTACGAACTCGTACTCACCGCAGAGGATTATGCCCAAATCAAGTTCGATCCTCGTGGGAAAGAACTCACGCTTATAACCTACGATCCATCCGGCAACAAACTTCGCGGGGCCAAGCTCGGGCCGGGCGAGGACAAGTTCGACTTCATCGTGGATCGCGACGGCAAGTACCGGCTTGAAGTTGCGGCCACTGATAACGCGATTGCCGGGTCCTACGCAATCACACTCGAGAAGATCGTCAGCTTGCAGGCACGGCTGGCGCCCCTAAGACCGCTATATGCGAGTCCTCGGATCAATGCCTTAAAAGCGGCGGTCGAGGCCGGAGAGCCGGGAAGCGCTGACTCCTTTTGGAAAGAAGTCGAGAAACAAGGCGCGCCCATCATCGAGCAACTGCCCGGCGATGACAAGAACCTGCTGGTGACGTTCCTCTGGAAAGGGACGCCGGATACGCACAACGTATTCGTGGCTCGGCTGCCTTATGCTGGTGGCGCACCCGACGACTATTTCATGGATCGTCTTGGAGACACCGACGTTTGGTACAAGACGGTCGCGACGGACAGGAAAACGCGATTTGAGTACTCCCTTGCTCCCAACGTCCCCCGAATCCGGCCGGTGTCACAGGGAATGGACAATGATGCCATCGCCATGATCGCGGCCGCTGCGAGGCCGGATCCGCTGAACCCGAAACGCTGGGGGGTTGATGCGCAGAACATCGATTCCCCCCGGCATGAAAGATCCATGGTCGAAATGCCGGATGCGCCACCGCAGCCGTGGCTCGCAGAAGAGCCAGGCATTCCTGCCGGCCAGGTGGAAAAGCGCCGATTCAAAAGCGTGCTGCTCAAGAACGAACGTGAGATTGCGGTTTATCTTCCTCCGGGATACTCGCGCGATGTCAAACCCTACCCGCTTCTCCTTCTCTTCGACGAGATTGATTATCTGGGAGACCCGAATCAGATTGTTCTCGTGCCCACACCAACCATCCTTAACAACCTGATTTCGGCAAAAAGCATTCCACCGATGGTCGCGCTTCTCGTGGGGAATGTTCCAGGGCAGCGCGATCGCGAGCTTCCCTGCAATCCGGCTTTCTCCGATTTTCTCAGTTCGGAACTTCTCCCTTGGGCCCATGGTTTGTACAATTTCACCGCCGATCCGCGCCAGACCGTGGTAGGAGGTTCCAGCGCAGGAGGCTTAGCCGCTGCCTGTGCCGGCCTTTGGCACCCCGAAACGTTCGGAAACATACTCTCGCAATCGGGAGCGTTCCACTGGTTGCCACCGGAAAGTGCCCAAGCCCCGAATTCGGGTACAAATGCAGAGCCGAACTGGGTTGCGAGGCAGTTCATCGCCAGCCCCAAGCTCCCGCTTCGCTTCTATCTGGACGCAGGCAGCGAGGAGTTCGACGTTTCCGGGGACGGCAGGTCCATATTGGTTACCAGCCGGACGCTGCGCGACGTATTGCTGGCCAAGGGCTACGAGGTCCACTTCCACGAATTCGCGGGGGGCCACGACTATCTGAGCTGGCGGGGACTGCTCGCCGACGGTCTGATCACGCTAATGGGCATTTCCCCATCGCGCTCCGGGCAGGGGCCCGCACCGGAGCCCTGACCCCGTGCACAGGCCGATCACCTGCGAAAATATCGGTGCGCGTTTTCGGCACCTAGACCACGTCAATCACGATCACGGTGATATCGTCTTGCCGG
>Ga0182030_10012990_pt1 | contig 16628 bp, 9 predicted proteins | sample 812S3MmetaG_FD_121299 | JGI IMG/M metagenome (GOLD analysis project Ga0182030, IMG submission 121299) | Permafrost microbial communities from Stordalen Mire, Sweden - 812S3M metaG (Illumina Assembly) | ecosystem: Environmental > Terrestrial > Soil > Wetlands > Permafrost | place: Sweden...
ACCGGGCACCTCCCTGACAAGTTGGAAGATGCACTGAGTTCAGGTTAACAGAATGCGCGAAATAATCTGCACCACCTGCGGTGTGACCAACCACCTGCGGTGGGGCCAACTGCCTTCGGCGTGGGGACTGCGCGTCCGGCGAATAGCCACTTCGACAAGCTCAGTGCAGGCTTTCGGCGTGGCGGGGTGAGGGTTGAGCTTTCCCAGGTCCCCAAAGCGGGACCTGGGGCACCCACTCTTTGTGGTGCTGCGGGATGAGTGAGTGTGCATCTACAGACGCGGCGTCTCCCATTGGCCACTGCTGGCGGAGGTGAAGATGGCCTCCAGGACCGCCATGTTGCGGATGGCCTCTTCCAGCGGGACGGGGACTTCAGTATTGTCGAGGATGGCGCGGGAAAAAGCCTCGCCCTGCAAGGTGTACTGATCGCAAACAGGAAAGGTTTCGGTTTCGATGCCGCTGCCGTCCAGAGCACCGGTATCGATGAAGAGGCGTGTGGGGCGGTCGGGCGGGGCGTTGAAGGGGATTTCGATTTCAATGCGGCCTTTGTTCCCGGCAAAATGAACCCGCTGATAGGGGACCAACTGGGTGCTACAACTGAAGACGGCCTGACCGGCGGGGAAGTCGAGGATAGCCGAAGTGAGGCGGTCGATCTTCATCTGGGGGTCGGTGTCGATGAGGCCGACAACGCGGGTGGGTTCCTGACGGAAGCCGTAACGGGCGGCCTGGATGAGATAGCATCCGATGTCCATGAGCGCGCCGCCGCCCATCTGGGGCTGGTTGCGGATGTTAGCGGGATCGATGTTGAAGTAGCTGAAAAAACCCATCACAGAGCGCAACTCGCCAATGCAGCCCGATTGCAGCAGTTCGCGCAGGCGGAGCCACTGCGGATGAGAGCGGATCATGAAGGCTTCGCCGATTTTGACGCCGGTGCGGGCACGAACGGCGATCAGTTGTTCGGCCTCGGCAACGGTGAGGCTAAGGGGCTTTTCGCAGAGGACGTGCTTGCCAGCCTCGGCGGCCTTGATGGTCCAAGGAACGTGCAGGTGGTTGGGCAGGGGATTGTAGATGGCGTCGATGTTGGGATCGGCCAAAAGCTCTTCATAGGAACCGTAGACGCGGGGGATGCCGAGCGCTGTGGCCGCCTGCTGGGCGCGGTCGCGGTGGCGACTGGCGATGGCGTCGATGGAGCAGGAAGAAGCCTGCTGCATTCCAGGCAAAACTTTTTTGAGGCCGATATTGGCGGTGCTGAGAACGCCCCAACGGAGCTTGGTTGGCATGGTGGGAATGATAACCCTAAAAACGGCAGTCGGTCCAGCCTTGAATTGGCTATCTACTTCAAGACGCAACCGCTTGCAACGATTGACGATTTCACCATTTGGGTGAGGTGCGGAGTAGTTCAAAATCGATGATAGGGAACAAATAATCGGTTTGCGGCACGACTGAAGTCGTGCCCTGTTACAAAACAGCGGGTCTCAGAGGCTTTCTACCTCAATGCAGGACACGGATGAAGGCGTTCAACTGCCGTTTTTAGGTTCATTCGTTGTTGGAATTCTGCAATTGGAATCTTCTTATGGTTTCTATGCGGTGGCTGTACGTGCTACCTCTTGCAGACCTCGTGCTTCGATTTCGAATTGGCGGATTTTATACTTTTGGATTTTGCCACTGAGTGTGGCAGGGAACTCCTGGACAAAGCGGATGTGTTCAGGGATTTTGTAGTAGGCAATTTGACCTTGGCAAAAAGTTTTGATCTCTTCTTCAGTGGCTTCGACACCAGGAGCGAGACGAACCCATGCGGCGACAATCTCGCCGAGACGGGTGTTGGGAATGCCGACGACTTGTGCTTCGTCGATCTTGGGATGCGTGTATAGGAACTCCTCGACCTCGCGGGGATAGATGTTTTCGCCACCGCGAATGATGACGTCGCGGGAGCGTCCAGTGAGGTGGATGCAGCCGTCGTTGTGCATGATGCCGAGGTCGCCAGTGTGCAACCAACCATCGTTGTGGATGACCAGTGCAGTGCCTTCGGGGTCATCGTCATAACCCTTCATCAATGCATAGCCACGCACGCAGACTTCGCCCTGCTCACCAGTGGGCAGCGTCTCGCCAGTAACGGTGGAGACGATTTGAATCTCGGTTTGGGGCATGGCGCGGCCAACGGTCTTGACGCGAATCTCGATGGAGTCGTCGGCATCACTCATGGTTACGACGGGCGAGGTTTCAGTCTGGCCATAGGCGATGACCAACTCGCGACAGTGCATCTCGTCGAGGACGCGCTTCATCAATTCGACGGGGCAGGGCGCACCGCTCATCATGCCGGTACGCAGGCTGGACAGGTTGTAGCTGGCAAAATCGGGCAGAGCCATCTCAGCGACGTACATGGCTGGAACGCCGTAGACCGAGGTGGCGCGTTCATCGTGAACGGCTTTGAGCGTGGCGCGGGCATCAAAGGTCCAATTGGGAAGAATGATGGCTGCGCCGGAGTTGAGGGCGGTCATGGTGCCGATGACGCAACCGTAACAGTGAAACAGAGGCACAGGGACGACGATTTTGTCCTGCTCTGTGTAGTGAAATCCCTGGGCGAGAAACTGCCCGTTGTTGACGATGTTGTGGTGGGTGAGCATGACGCCTTTGGGCAGGCCAGTGGTGCCACTGGTGTACTGGATATTGGCGACATCTTCTGGAGCGACGAACTCCGGCAGTTTTCCATCGGCGTCAAGGAGCGCGGGCCAGTCAGGCGCGTCGAAGTAAACGGTATGTGCGAGTTCGAGATGGAGTCCGTGGCGGGCGCGGCCCAGAATTTCCTCGTAGTCAGCGCGTTTGTCCGTGTGCCAGAGGAAGAGCGCCTTCATGCGCGATTTTTTTAGCGTGTATTGCAGTTCATGGGAGCGGTAGGCGGGGTTCACATTGACCAGAGCGGCGCCGGCGCGGGCGCAACCCATATGCATCACGATCCATTCGACGCAGTTGGTGGACCAGAGACCGACGCGGTCGCCACGGCGGATGCCAAGCGACCACAGCCCTCGCGCAGCACGATCAGCCTGAGCGCTGAGTTCAGCCCAGGTGAGACGCTTGCCCTGATGACAGGCTGCTACAGCCAGACGGTCGGGAAAGCGGTCTGCGGTGCGTTGGAGCAGTTCACCGATGGTGAGATTGAGCAGGGGCCTGTTTGGGCCGCACGCGTAGCTGAGGGTACAAAGGTTTTCTTCGACAGGCATGGCTCTGTTTTTTGTGACAACGAAAGGCAGTGTACACCCGTGCGCAATTGGAGAGCCAGTGTTCTTATCACTGGTGTTGGTGGAAATTGTTGGCGAAATGGAACCGAACTTCCACAAAAATGACAAAGATTGGAGTGGAGAAATTCCAACAGGAAAGGGCAACGGGATGGTATTCTTCTGTCTGATTTGAGATGGTTTTGGGTCTGGCCGATCATGCATTGGCCTTTCCCTTGGCAACGGTTGCACGCTGAGTCAAGAGGAGGCTTACCCCGTGGAAGTGAACGAAGCGCAGGAGTTGCAGGAACACGCCGAACACGCCGAGCATGCCAGCTCGCTGAAACCGGTTGCCTTTACGATGAGTCTTCTGGCCGTTCTGGTGGCCGTGACTACGGTGGAGGGACATCGCACGCATACCGAGGCAGTGCTGAATCAGGCTAAGGCCAGCGATATGTGGGCCGATTACCAAGCCCACAAGATTCGCGCCAATGATACGGCCTTGATTACCGATATGCTGAGCGTGGTGACGATTACCGACAAAGAGGGCGCAGCAAAACTGGCTAAGGGCTATGCCGATCACCAGGCAAAGTGGGCCGACGATCTGAAGGAGACGAAGGAAAAGGCGGAGGCACTGGAGGGGAAAGTCGAGCAGGCCGAGGCGCGGGCGTTTCACTTCGATCTGGGCGAGGCGTTGCTGGAGATTGGCCTGGTTATCAGCTCGGTTACGTTGCTGACGCGCAGCCGCATCTACTGGTATATGGGGATTGTGGCTTCACTTGTAGGCATTGCCGCAGTTGTGACAGGGTTGCTGGTCAAGTAGAACGACTATTGCTTGTCTGTGTTGTGAGAAAGCATTGCAGCGAGCAGGATATTAATCTGCATTTTGGGCCGATGCAGCGGGTTAGCTGCCGCTGCATCGGTATGCGCGTGATGTGGGTGCTGGAGGGGTTCAAATCAGGAATTGTTGTGCCATTCAGAAATGCTTGTCAAAGATTCGGGTGGAGGATATTTAGTTTAAGTTGATGATAATGAATGAGATTTTGTCGTATCAAGTTGATGCATAGAATTCGGAGAGAATCCGTTAAGCTTAGAACATTCAACTGGAAATGAAGAGCAAACAGAGCACGATTTTTTGATTTATTCGGACTACTATCGCGGATTCGCAGGCGTAGGGAAGAAGCTGAGAGCCATTTCAAAAGGGAGTTTGGATACATTGACCTTAGCGTAGGGCCGCAATTGGATGAAGCGGCTGAAGGTCAACTGGATTGGGGGCCAAACCGGCGAAACGGCTGGAGCGTCTTCTGAGTTGAAGAGGAGCTGCGAAGGGCTGTGAAGAGTGGCTTCTAAGGACAGAAGCTGCGGGGCATTCGCGGCACCCGATACACCAATTTGGAAGATGCAGGGGCGATTCCGCAGTGGAGTCGCCCCTTTTTCCTTTCTACGGGATTGAGAGTGGACCGTGGATTGGTGGGACGGGAATGGCGGAAACATGGCGGTGGGGAAGCAGAAGTTAGCGGTGGTAAAGAAGCCGCAGGCAAGCGGGGCCAGCAAGAAAGCGGCTGGCAAGGGGACCGCAACGCTGAGAAAAGCGGCCAGCAAGAAAGTGAATGAGCATAGCGAGGAGTTAGCTCAATCGCTGCTGGACGGCGCACTCAAGGGACAAGTGATGATTGCACGTATGTTACTTGAACTTGCAGATTCGCAGTTTGGTGAAGATGGTGACGAAGGCTCGATGCAGTCTTTGCGGAGTTGGGCAGGACAGCTTTCATCGGAGGATCCGTGGCACGGAGAAAACAGCGAAGAAGGCGCGGAAGTGGGCGCAGCGCGAAGGGAGCCGGAGGGATGAGGGATAGCCCGACTTACCCTGTTGGGTGCATAGTGTTGGGAATGAATTGGGCTTGAAAGATGGGATGGTTTTCCACGCCTGGGTTTTGAACGGATCTCAAGCGTGGGAGACCAGACTGAATGAAGTTGGCGAGTTGGCGGCGACTGTTGGAGTTGGTAATGGATGCGGAGACAGGCGCTGTGTGGTTCTGAATTGAATTGATAGGGAGACGGGTGAAGAGTCGTGCAGGACTCGAGGCCATGATCCCAGGAAGAAAAGAGACGCGAATGAAGCTCACGGAAAACGAGTGGTTGCATGTCGGCAGATGGATGGGTCTTGGCTTGGTCGTGATGGGCCTGATCGTGATGGCAATGGGAATGGTTGCCAACGCACAGGCAGTTAGCACGACGACGGTTCAGGGGACGGTGTATCTGGCGAACGGACAACCAGGGTCAGGAACGCTGAACGTGAGCTGGCCAGCGTTTACAACGGCGAGTAACCAGGCGGTGGTTGCAGGTCAGATGACGGTTCCGATTGCGACGGATGGATTTGTGAGCGTGAATTTAACGCCGAATCTGGGAGCGACACCTGCGGGGTTGTACTACACGGCAATCTACCAACTAAGCGACGGCTCAACGAGCACTGAATATTGGGTAGTGCCGGTGGCGGCGCAGGCGAGTTTGGGTTCTGTACAGGCTCAACTGATGCCAGCGGCGCAGGCAGTGCAGGCTGTGAGCAAAGCCTATGTGGATCAGTCGATCGCGGAGATTGCTGGGAGCCAGTTGACGGCGACGGGCGGAACACTGACCGGACCGCTGTATCTGAGCAATGATCCGACACAACCTTTGCAGGCAGCGGACAAGCATTATGTGGACACGACGTTTGCCTTGGCGGTTCCGATTGCGGGCGGAAACATGACGGGGCAGTTGGCAACGCCGGGAGTAAATGGTGTGGAGTCACCGTTGGCGGGAAGTTCGCAGACAACACTGCAGGCGGCTGTGAATGCGGCAGGGACGAGCGGGGCAGTGGAGATTCCACCGAGTTATGCGGGGACAGATGGATTCACAAATCCGAATGGCGTGATGGTTACGGATCTTCGCACTACGGGCGCACAGCAGAATGCACGCAGTGTGAAAGAGTTTGGAGCGGTTTGCAACGGAACGACGGATGATACGAATGCGTTGCAGACGGCGTTGAACTATGCGCAGACGCATGGGGTTGCGTTGACAATTCCGCAGGGAACCTGCAAGACGCGCACGTTGAATTGGCATGGCGAGTCGATTGGCGGACTAGGAAAGCAAGTGTCCGCACTGATGGGATTTCCTGGGCAAGATGTGCTGGCAACAGTGACGGACAGCAGCAGTCTATTGGCTTATACGCGAATTCACGACTTGACAATCTATGTGGATCAGAGCCTGGATGTATCGTGCTCTGTGGCCGAGGGACGCGCGTCGGCGGGTAGTTGCTCGGTTGCTCGTCCGATGGAAACGAACTCGATATTGTCGTCAGGTGGAAATGGAATTACCGGATCTTTGGGCACAGGCGCGGCGTGGGCGGTGGGTAACTGCGCGATAGCGATGCCTGCATCAACGGGATTGGGTGGAAACGGGCTTCGCGTGGCAGTGATCGAGAATGTAGAGATTGCAGCGACGGGCGTTGATCCGATGGCTGCGCAATATCCGGGCGCGCACTCGACCCATACGTGCGGAATGTACCTTGCACAATGGCCACAATGGAGTGAGTTGAGGAATATCGACATTCGCGGACTGAACACGGGCATTGCGATTCCTGCGCTATCGGGAAGTGTGCCGGCGGGACTGACTGCGGATTCAAACCGGTGGCAGGACATTACGATTCAGGCGACGCATGGCTTTACTGCTGCGGCTGGATCGAACAATGTGCTGGATAATCTGGTGGTGACGGCGGGCAACTCGGCAGCGACGGCAGAGACACCGACGGGGCTGGTGTTGGACTTGCCGAGCACGCAACAGGGATGGACGGCGCGGAGCACGGTAGTTACACCGGCTTGGAATGTGGTGCAACCGACACTGACGATTGCAGCGGCGGGTGGCGCGGTGAGTAGCGTGACGGTGGGCTCAGAGCATGGTTTGGGATTTGATCCATATGGGAGTCAGGTTCCAGTTGCATTCAGTGGTAGCTGCACGGCGCAGGCCACGGCAAGCGTCAACACGAACGGGTCAATCGGGACAGTTACAGTGACATCGGGCGGAGTGGGTTGCTCTGGAACAACGACGGCAAGCATCAACGTGACCGGCAGTTGGGACACAGCGGCAGCGGTGAATTTGATTGCCGGACAAAACATGACATTCCTGGGCGGAAATCTGCTGAAGGGCAACGGCGGTTACACGGTTTGGAATGCTGTGGGTTCGCAGACGGTCGGAACGCAATTTGGCGGTGGGGGAACATTTCCGGGTGGCGGAAGTTATGCGTCGCAGGTAATCAATGCGGGGCTTGGAACAGCGTATCCTGTGGATCAATTTCCGGGCGCGGACTTTGGAGCCAAGTTACAGGCTTGCCTGGGGTCAGTTAGCGCAACTTATGGCGGAACGTGCGATGCGCGTAACTTTACTGGAACGCTTTCGATGGGATCGAACCTGACGATTGCGACTGGGAACACGACAGTGCTGCTGCCGTGCGCGACGATTACAACTTCTCATCAAGTGATTGTGACGGCTGGAACAAGGAATGTATCTTTGCACGGTTGTGCACTGCGCGGCGGTAGCGCTGCGAGCGGCAGCCAGGGGGGTACGGCATTCCAATACTCTGGAACTGGCGCAATGGTGCAGGTGGGTGATCCGACATATGCATCCGACACGTTGGGCTTTCATATGGACAATGCAGTTATCAACACGACAGGATCAACAAGCGCAACCGCGCAGGGACTTATAGCTTATCGGACGCAGGAGTTATACCTGGAAAGTCTGTATTTTCTGGGTAACTCGAATCAAACAGGCATGACATTGGATGGGACCGTCAACTACACGGGTGGAACGTTCTTTGACGATGCATTCAATGGGTTTCAGACGGCGGTTAACGCTATTGGACACCAGATTACGAATTCAGCAACGACTGACTGGATGAACGCAAGTACGTTTGTTCGGTTGCATATTGATTGCCCAACGAGCGGGGGAAGCCCGATCAGTGGAACTTATGGAATCAACTTGCAGCAGGGCGATGGCAACACGTTTACCGGGGGAGATGTAGAGGGATGTTATACGGCACTGCATTTGGGAGCGAACGCGCAGAACAATACGATCGTCGGGCTACGCAACGAGAACTCGACCAACCAGGTGGTGGCGGATGCGGGCAGTTCCTACAACAACTGGATGACCGGCGGAACCATGTTTACCGGAGCATTGACGGACAACGGCACGCGCAACAGCTTCCTCGATACGTTTCACAGGAGTTTCAACGGACTGAATGGTGACTGGTATGGAAGCCAGAAGGATGCAACAGTAACTAACCACTATAGGCTGGGAATTGGCACAGGGAACGAGCGCGGACTTCTGGATCGGTATCAAACAGATTATGGCTATCGCTGGACGATTGGATTGAGCGATGCTGTTGCGGGCGAGCAGTTTTATCAGATATTGGATGAGCTGAATAATGTGTATCGACTGTCGATTGGGCAGTATAACAATGGTCAATCGAGTACGAACAACCAGACGGTTGTGAATGCAGCTGGAACGGGCGCTGTGGTACTGAACGGATCGAATAACTCGGGAACGGGCGGTGTGGTTTTTGGATCGGGTGGGCCGAGCGAGACGACGGTAGCAACGATCAACAACGCGGGCAATGCGCAGTTCAATGGAACATTGCAGGTGGGCGGAGCTTCAACGTTTATCAGTACTCCGACGGTAAAGAATCAGACGGACGCGGAGATTGATTCGACACTGTGGGCTGGATTGACGGTGAGCCAGAAAGAATCCTTTATTTACAAGGACTGGAACGGCAACAGCCAATGGTACATGGTGAAGGATGCGAGCAATAACTGGGCGTTGAATTCGGCAACGGGTGGGCTGGATAGCTTCAAGGCATATCAAAGCACGAACAGCGGCGATACGTATGTGAATGCCTCGAACGCTTCAGGGACGGTGCGGGTGAACTATGAGTCTGGCTCAGGGTCAGCATTCAATGTTTACGGTGGAAACAGCAGTTCGTTGTATGCAAGTTTTGCGGGAACGAATTCGATCAAATTTCCGGGACTTGCAGCGGCCAGCGGACATAATTGTATGCAGATTGATAACTCTGGATTTGTAACTAACACGGGTTCAGCCTGCGGCTCAGGCAGTGGTGCTGGCACGGTGAATGCGGGAACCGCCGGAGAGATTGCAGTCTATTCTGGGACGGGCACGACTGTTTCTGGTGGACAGACGGTGGAGGGCAGGCTGTATGCAGACGAGTACAGCACTGGCAACAATGGCATTGCGATGTCAATGACGCAGTGCCTCTCGAATGCGTATGTATGCCAGATTGAAGCGCCTGCGCTATATGCTCAAGCTGAAGCACAGCCGTGGGGAATGGGAACGAATCTGCAACTGACCGTTTATCAGGAGTATGGTCCGAAGAGCACGGATCCAGTGGGTTGCGTGACGGATTACAGGTGGGGCGGCCCACAGGTTCTTTGCAATGGGGGCGTGAACTTTGGCTCCAATGGACGGGTGGTTGGCGAGTCGATGTTTGCAACTTCGACAACATCTCTCAACAATGGAATCAGCGGTGCGGCACCGGCGGCGTTGCGGTTATCACAAGCAGTGCTATCGGGAACACGTGATTTCTATTATGGTGAGACGGATCTCGGTGCGTTGAGGATCGGCCAGTTTACCAACTCGCAGGGATCGGCATCTTCGATCGAGGCCTATCGAAGAGAGTATGCGCCTGGAGACAACATCATTCTGAATACTGGCGACTACGGTGTTGGCATCGCACTGAGTCAGAATGAGGGTCACGAACTTTGGCATGGTCGCGTGGGCGAGATGGCCCAGGTGTGGGATGGGACGGTCAACAGTTATAGTTGCGCGACGTCTGGCGATTGCACGTTCAGCTTGACGCCAGCCTCGGGTGCTGTTCCGGGAGGAATGGGCGACGGGCTTGCACTGATCGACATTACGAACGCAGATACGAGCGGCTATATGGCGGTGGTCAATTCAAATACGGGACAGATCACGGGATCATCGGGGGTTGACTGGTACTCGACATATGGTGCGACGGCAGGATTGACGACGACCACGGCGGCGGTTCAGGATTCGAGCGCGAATACATTTCCTCGCGCGAATCAGTTGTTGAATGTGGCCAGTACGACGGGGTTTTCAGTAGGGCAGGTTGTTGGCTTGTTTGATTACGCGAATCCCGAGTGGATGTGCACGAAGATCACGTCGGTCGGTTCGGGCACAATCACAGTTGCTGAGATGCACTGGCCTTTGAGTTCAAGCTCAACGGTTGCTGCTGGTGGACTGACTTGCTATGGCTTCTCTGCTGATGCGGACAGTGCGACAAACACGAACGCCACCGCGGATGGAGACAACCAGATTCCGGCAGGCACAACGATACGTACGGTTCTTCCGATCATCTCGAATACCAGCGGCAATGTGATTCAAGTATTCGCGAGTGATTACGGGACGAATTACAACGGATTTGTTACGCACGCATACAGTCAGATGGGCGGATCGGGCGGCACGGCGACAGTGACCGTGAGCGGCGGAACAGTGACAGGCTGCACGGCGACGGGCGGAACGGGGTATATCGACTATAACCATCCTCCTCAGCTTGTGATTTCAGGAATTACTTCTTCGACGGCTCCGGTGATTTATGTGAATAACATTGTGGGGGGAGCACTGTCGGGCTGCACGGTGGCGACGGCTGGCGCGGGGATCAGCGGCACGCCTTCAGTGGCGGTTGTTCCAACGAATGCGTATCACATCTTTCCGCAGGCGCGGACGTTTGAGGTTTACAACGGAGCAACCGGAGCATTGGATGGATCGGCGGTGCAGACGACGGCGAAGGTGGGCACGTTCAACAATGGCGATGCGGTGGAGCAGCCTCACTATTTTGCAAGTCGCGTGAGTGGATTGAATCTGGCGGTGAATAACTACCAGGGAGATGGGAACCACGACAACATTGGTTTTGCGACATACGGCAATTTTGGCAGTAACGACTATGAGGCAACATTCGATAACGCCAATCGAGCTGATATGTACTTCAACTATCCGCCGAAGAATTCCAGCTACACGCCGGGGCTGAGCCAGTATGGAACACCTTACGGGATTGTGATGAGCGGACCGCATCGCGATGGACTTGTGATGCAGCTTCCTCCTTATGGCGGCAGCGGCGGAAGTGTGATGGCGGGTTTGTTTATTGATTGCTGGGACTCGTTTACAAACTCCAAGGTGTGCACAGGATGGAATCAGACGATCCCTGTTCTTGGTGTCAGCAATGTGAATGGCGGCAGTTATGCGAGCGATGTGTGGGGTTACAATCCTGTAACTCAAACCTGGAGCGCGACTGCAGGGGCTACGTCAATGAATGGAGTGAGTCCGTCGTGCACATTCAACTTTGGACCGAGCGGGTTCTCGTATTCGGGGAGTGGGTGTGCGACGAGCGGCACGTTGACGGGCATGGCGGCTCCGTCAGCGAGTTGGCCGACGTGGCTGACTCCGACAGTGACCAATAATGCGCCGACTTCGACTTTGACAGTAGCGGCGAGCGCGATTCCGAACTCGGCGCTGGCCAATGCATCTACGACGGTGAATGGACAGAGTTGTGTGCTGGGTTCGAGCTGCACGGTGACGGCGACAGCCTCGGGTTCGGCGAGCGGAGATTTGTCGGGCAGCTATCCGAGTCCGACGGTGAAGGGAATCAATGGCGGCACGATTCCGGTATCGGCAAATTTGATCAGCACAAACTCAAGCGGCCAACTGACTGCTTCCACTTCTCATAACCTCAGCGTGCCAGCGAATTGCATTGCGGCCTCAGGGTCTGGGACCGCGTACACTTGCACGACGTCTCCAACGTTCACACCGGCGAGTGGAGATCACATCCAATTCAAAACAAATGTGGCAAACACAGGAAGCGCGACGCTGGCGGTGAATGGAGCTACGGCTGCAACGATCAAAAAGTGGGGTGGCTCAGGCAACTTGATTGCGAATGACCTGCTTGTCGGCCATTGGATTTCTGCAACATTCGACGGGACGTATTGGCAGCTAGAGGGGCAGTTGGGCAACGCGAACGCAACGGAGATCAACGGGAGCAATGTTCCATCTTCAGCAACGATACTGGGCACGAACTCGAGCGCACAGCCGGTTGCGGCTTCAACGACGGGATCGGGGAATGTAGTGCTGGCAACATCGCCCACGCTGGTTACGCCGACGCTGGGAGTGGCAAGTGCAACCAGTGTTACAACGACGGCTGCATCAACGTTTGGAGGCAGTACGAACCTGTTGAACAACGCTGCGGCGGCACCGAATACGCTGGCCTTGCAAGCGGGCAGCGGAGCGGCACAGAACACGATCTTGCAATGGAACAACTACTCTGGAACCGCAGAGTGGAACTGGAAGATGGACACGAGTTATGCGATGCACCTGACCGACACGGTGAATAGTCTCGATCGCATGATTCATTATCCAGGTGGGGCGACGAACATGAACGCTGGCGGTGGCGCGAATGCGGTGGTGCTGAATGGCACAGCCAATAGTGGTACGGGTGGACTGCTGGTGGAGAGTGGCGGCTCCAGCCCAGTAGCAGTGCTGACGGTGACCAGCAGTGGTAATACGACGGCCACAGGATTTGTACAGGGCAAGTTCATGATTGGGTCGGGCACGATGGGACTTGCAACAGGGTCTGCGGCGGGAACCAGTCCGTCGATAGCGTGCACGACGAGTCACATTTGTGACGGAGTGAGCGGGACAGCGACACTGACGACGGGAACGAGTCTGACGACAGGGACATTGGCTACGCTGACATTTCCGAATTCGCACACGAACATGGCGAACTGCATTGTGGATGTGATTCAGAGTGGCGTGGGCCGAGTGACGACAGCGACTTGGAGCGAATCAACAACCGCGTTGACGCTGACGGCTAACACGGCTTTGACGGCATCGACCGCGTATACGGTGAAGTACTGGTGCGGAGGGAACTGAGTTTTCCCCACGCTGAAGCGCGGGTCTAATAACCACTGCACCTACGGCGCGGTGCAACTGGCAGCTGTCGGCATGAACACTCACAGGCCTCTTTGAGGGGCTACCAACCGTAAAGCCCCCGGCTCTGCTGGGGGCTATTTTTTGTAGTCCGCATGGATGGCGGGTGGAAACGGGGATCCGTGGCAGAGGCTGGCATGGAGAGGTACGCGGCGGGCGATTGGGATCTGTGCCCGGAGGAGTTGGACCGCGATGAACTGGAGCGGTTCGGGAAGATTCTGGACAAACGTCCTGTGAGCTTGAGCGGCAAGACAGTGGGGATGGCGCTGGCAGAAAAGTTGCTGTTGGTGAGGACGCGCGAGGGATGGACCGCACTGCTAAAGGCAAATGCAACACAGCGGGCGTTTGAACGGCGGCGCGGGGAGCGGAACATTGTTCTGAAGGCGCGGCAGATGGGTTTGACGACCTGGGCAGCGGCTCGATTTTTTTTGAAGACGATTACGCAGCCGGGAACACTGACACTGGAAGTGGCGCATACGCAGGAAGCCGCTGAGGAGATTTTCAGGATTGTGCATCGGTTTCTGGATTGGCTGCCGGAGGAGTTGCGACAGGGTCCGCTGCGGACTTCGCGGGCGAATGTGCGGCAGATTGTGTTTCCAGAGATGGATGCGCAGTATCGGGTGGTTTCAGCAGGAGACAGGAATGCAGGTCGGGGATTGACGGTGCAGAATCTGCATTGCTCGGAGCTGGCGCGGTGGCCGGGGGATCCAGCGGAGACACTGGCGGGGCTGCGGGCCTCGATGGCTCCAGGAGCGGAGTTGATTTTGGAATCGACGCCGGACGGTGTGGGCGGATGTTTTCATGAAGAGTGGCAGAAGGCGGCAGAGACGGGGATGGTGCGGCATTTTTTTCCTTGGTGGATGGAACGGCGTTATCGGGCGAAGGCGGTGGAAGAGGCCAGCCTGAGCGAGGAAGAACGGGAGTTGATGGCACGGAAACATCTTGATCTGGAGCAGATTGGATATAGGCGGCAGATACGAGCGGATTTTCGCGGGTTGGCGCGGCAGGAGTACGCCGAGGACGAGGAGAGCTGCTTTTTGGCGAGTGGGAACTCAGTTTTTGAGTTGACTGCGGTTGAGGCTCGGCTGGCGACAGTGCCGGAGCCGGTGGAGCGGCGGAGGAATGGGGAGTTGCTGGTGTGGCTGCCGCCGTTGAAGGGCAAGGAATATCTGATTGCGGTGGACCCGGCAGGCGGCGGAAGTGAAGGGGACTATTCGGCGGCGCAAGTGCTGGAGATGGAGACAGGTTTGCAGTGCGCGGAGTTTGCGGGACATGTGGGCGGGCTGGAACTGGCGCGATTGATGGCGAAGTTGGCTACTGAGTACAACCAGGCGTGGCTGGTGGTGGAGCGGAACAATCACGGCAGTGGAGTGTTGGCATTGCTTGAGACAGCTTGTAGCTACGGCCGAATTTACAAACAAGATGGACAACCGGGTTGGCTGACGAGTTCGATGAGCAGACCGGCGGCGCTGGGACGGTTGGATGCTGGATTGGTGGAGCAGCCGGAACAATTTCAGAGTCGGAGACTGCTGGCAGAGTGCAGGAGTTTTGTGCGGAGGTCGGATGGCAAGACGGGTGCACGGGCGGGAATGCATGATGATCTGGTGATGGCGATGGCGATTGGGCTGGGTGCGCGGGCGGAACTGCTTTCCACCACCTGCGGTGGGGCCAACTTTCAATAGGTACGAAGCTGATTGAGGAACCTGGGTTGGGATAACTCGACAGATTGAAACGGTTGATCCGTTCTGAACGCTTAGAATTCGTATGAGGGTTTGAAGAAGGCGGGGGAACGGGCTTGGCGGTTCTGGCGGTGCAGCATATCAGGCGGATGCGGGGCGGTGCGCAGGGCCAGTTGATGCTGGGCGCGGACGGGAATATCTATGTGGTGAAGTTCCAGAACAATCCGCAACATATGCGGGTGCTGGCCAATGAGTTTCTTGCGTCCAGATTGGCGGCGGCGGTGGGCTTGACAGCTCCTGAGGTGGATCTGGTGGAGGTGTCAGGCTGGCTGGTGGAGAATACGCCGGAGCTGGAGATTGACCTGGGAAGGACGCGGGTTCGCTGTCAGTCAGGATTGCAATTTGGATCGAGGTTTGTGGGCGGGCTGATGCCGGGCCAGGTGGTGGACTATCTGCCAGAAGAACAGATGGCCGAAGTGAAGAATCTGGGCGAGTTTGCCGGAATTCTGGCACTCGATAAGTGGACTGGCAACGCGAATGGTCGGCAGGCGGTCTTTGCGCGCAAGCAGAGAGAGCGACGATACAGGGCCGTGTTCATTGATTATGGATATTGCTTTCACGCCGGGGAGTGGAAGTTCGAGGATATTCCATTGCGCGGGGTTTATTACCGCAACGATGTGTATAGAGAGATTGCAGGGTGGGAGGCCTTTGAGCCATGGCTGACGCGGCTGGAGACGCTGGCTGCGGAGACGGTATGGGCAGCGGCCAATGAGGTTCCACCCGAGTGGTATGGTGGGGATTTGAGCGAGATGGAGGCGCTGGTGGAGAAATTGCTGGCGCGACAAGGACGGATACGGGAACTGATTGAAAGATTTGGGCGGTCAGATCGGAGACCGTTTCCTAAATGGGGAGCGATGAGGGAAGAGGGGGAAGAAGAGGCTTGGAAAGAGGGACGGTGGGAGTCTAACATGGGTAGGGTGAATTAGTGGTTGAGAGTGGACAAGCGGGAATGTGTGAGTGGGCAGATCATTGCGATTGGTATGGATGAGCAGTGGTGCGTGGTCGGCATAGCGGTAGTAAGAGTGATGGATGGCGGCGAGCATGAGCGGAGGCACAGGGCGTAGAGCGTGCGAGTTTCAACTGCTTCGGTATGTGCCGGACGCGGTGCGGAATGAGTATGTTCATATCGGCGTGATTCTGCGCGAGCAGGGAAGCCGAGAGGCGGCAGCGGTGCGGTTTACCCGCGACTGGCGCCGTGTGCGCTGTCTGGATCCCGAGGCGGATACGGCACTGCTGGAAGGCATGGAGAGCGAGTTGCGCCGACGCTTTGAGGAAGAGCCGGATGGAAATCTGATGCGACTGTTGAGCGAATCGCTCTCATTGAGTGTGCAGATGACCGCGCCCAAGGCGTACCTGGCCGAGAGCCTGCCAGCGGGCATGGAAGAACTGATGCGACTCTATGTGGAGCCGCTGCGTCGGGAGCGGATGCCGCGATTGAGCGGACGAGCGGCGATTCAGGCACGGATGCGAAGCGAATTTGAGCAAGTTGGGGTATGGGATCTTCTGCGCAAGCGAATTGCAGCCTCTGAGTATACGAGGGCGGGCGATCCGCTGCGGATTGACTGTGGCTACAGACCGAACGGAATCATTCGCATGTTTCATGCAGTGAGTCTGGAGCCGGGTGTGGAGATGGCCAAG
>Ga0182030_10012991_pt1 | contig 16625 bp, 19 predicted proteins | sample 812S3MmetaG_FD_121299 | JGI IMG/M metagenome (GOLD analysis project Ga0182030, IMG submission 121299) | Permafrost microbial communities from Stordalen Mire, Sweden - 812S3M metaG (Illumina Assembly) | ecosystem: Environmental > Terrestrial > Soil > Wetlands > Permafrost | place: Sweden...
ATCTATATTTTAAATTTTAAATTAAAATTATTAATTATTTATAAAATTATAAAGTATAAAAATCGGCATTTTTTGGTGTAAAAGGCGGCCGACTTCAGGGGGTGGCCGACTACTATGGGGGGGAACTTACATGAGTTTAGGGATAAAAGTGGAAGGGGCGGGCTTGTCTTTTCCAAGGCCGGTGCCTATATGATGCACCATAAGTCCATTCTTGCTGAAAAATCCCCAGAAGACCATATGCTTATGAAATTCGTCTTTGTTCTCTGAATAGATCTGATGGTCGTTTTCGTCCATCGGGGTCTTGAACTTGGCGAACTTGGTCTGGAGATCCCGCGTTTCGTCGGATCTGGGTGCTGCGGAGACTGATCTCCATTGTTTCTCCGAGAGACCATAATTTATACCTTCCACGAACCTATAGTGGCTATAAAGGTCGCTCGCGACACCTGGCGCTGGAAAGTATTCCTTGTCGTAGTGCTTTACCGATTTAGCAACGCCAGTTTTCGGGGCTTTCACATGTACATCGAGCTTGTCGAGAAGTTGCTGGCCCTTTCTCTCTAATTCCACATCTAATGCGTTGTCATTAGTATCTTTTCCCGATATTGGTACTGCTTGAGAAGGCGATGAGACGGCCTGTCCAGAGCTCCTTCCTTGTATACTTCTCCCTGGCGGGTTTATTAGCATCGAATTCTATCTATATCGAGCATACTTACATTCAACTTTATTTGAAGATATTGTAACTGCTCTCCCGGAAATATGAAGCGCCAAGAGGAGAGCAGTGATCGCGGCCAGTAAAATACTACTAGATGATTTCCACATCCTGCTGCTGTGAGACGCTGATGTAGATTTGCGCAGCTAAAAGAGGTGAACTATTTTACAGAGCAAGAAAATCGGTTGTGTAGCTTGAATAAATTGAGCGCGGATGCTTCTCTCAATGGAGGTTATGTAATTCGCAAGCTGTCAATCATTAAGCTTCTTACTTGCGCCGTAGGCAGCAGGGCTGAGCTCAAGTGGGATTAACCCGAGCTAGGTGGATTGAAGGAGCTTCCTTCCGCTCCACGAAATGATGTGACATATTTTAAGGAACAGCTGCGCTCGTCCTTGATTGACCACGCTTTCCTTCAATCGAGATACTGTAGATGTAATAATGGGAGGAAAGGGGTGTGTCGATAAACTTCTACCATTCATTTATATCCTATACTTTCGCAATCATGATATAAGGTTTTTAAGTGAACTTTTTGCGCTACAGTTTGTGTTGTGAATCTACTGTTCATATGATGATCGTTCTCTTGCTTTGACGGATGGGGCTGTGGGAAGCACCCAGCCACCACAAGTAGGATGCACACAACCGCGCATGCGACAATGCTATTTACGGAGTACAATTAACCTACTACGAGAGAGCCAATGGGGAATAGGTGGGTTTGATACCGGCAAGTGTCCACAAAAACATAAGGCAGTTAGATGGTTTAGAGAAAGAAAACCCAGCGTCTCTTCTTCTATAGGAAGGCTTAGCAAATTCGTGAGTGCAGTCACTCCTTTCCGTATATTTTCTAGCAAAGAACCCTCACGGTGTCACCGTAGGCCGATTTATTACGATATCTCCAGCCAGATCATTTGTCCTGATGCTATAGTGAATTTAGAGACACGAATTATGCATACATAGAACCTAGAAGAGAGGTCGGGTTCGTGAGTCGTGTCTATTAAAGGGAGTCTTATCCCAGAGTGCTAGTAAGAGAGCAAATAAATACATTCAAACACCCCCAAATCAACCCAATGCACCCCGTTCACACCATATGGTCTGAATGAACAGAGGTAAATCAACCAATAATAAGCTCCCCCAGCACCCATATCCATAAATAATTTCTCTCACCAAATTCGCCACCAGCACCAGCACAGCACCCGCAATAATCGACGCATAAGCCTTTTCAACCGCCTTTACAATAGCCTCAATCGCTTCTTCGCTCACCACCGTGTCCAATCCCTCAAAAAGCGAGCTCTGACTCCCCGCAATCGCACTCATCATATTCTCAGCACTAAACCCCATCCCCTCCAAAACCCCCCCTCAGGTTTCTGAAAGCCCCGTTCTGGAATATAGTCCCAGAAATGGTGGATGCAAGGACAACACCTCCTATTTGAGCACTATTGATGAACTCGGTTGCAGCAGGCATTTGATGCAGTTTCACCTTCGCTGGAGCGATACTATATGCTACTTAGGAAGTCAGACAGGCTCCGATAGCGATCAAGACTGAGAAGCCATAGATAGCGGATATGGAATTTGATGCTGTGAAGGTGTACATGAGAGCGCTGCCTATGATGTTGAAGATTCCAGACCAGAGAGAACGAAGAATGGGAGGTAATATCCTACGAGCGGTATGAGGATACCCTGGCCCACGACGAAGAAGATATCGGCCATGATGAAAGTGAGGAGGCGGACTGCTGATTGCAGACCGGAATCATTGTGTACAAATTGGAAGAGCAATGGGATGAAGAAGATGGGCACGAAGAGAGCGGTGACTGCACAAGGCGTTACAATATAGAGGAGGATCATGGTACGGGAGTGGAGGAATTCGATGGGGAGGAGGCGTTGGGAGGTGTTGTGAAGATGGAGACGACTTGTCCAATGCTAAAGAGAAGGATTTTTACAACGCAGGCGACAAATGTGCCGATTGTGCGACCACAATTCCAGGCCCAGGTTGTGCCTCCCAATGTTAAGGCTAGAATGAAAGAGACCAAGATTCCTGCGTTTGAGGGTTGAGTGTACCCAATCGAGTTGCTTCCATTTAGTAAGAAAGGGTATCAGGCTGCGGGTTATAGCTTGGGATCATTAGAAGACTGGGACTTACTCTTCTGACAATGAAGGCGTTCATGTTTGGGGTAGCGCCGTAAATGGTGCTTCTAATAGAGAATGTTATGACACTACCAATATGAAGCCACTCGACGTCGAATATTCCGTATGCTTTACCCTTAGCATCAATTAGTCATTGCTAAATTCGAGGCGATGCTATACTCACAAAGCCAAAATGGTAGCAATCGACCCCAAGGGAAATCCACTCCCCAGCCACGTCAGCCTTGATATCTCTCCATAAGTCTCAACAACCGCAGACTGAATATTTGCAGCAATGGCATTCTCGAGACCATATATTAAGAAGCCGGAAAGGTAAATTGCAGCACATATTTACACCTATTTCTACTCCTTTACTGATCCGACGGGCTTTAGAGGAGGAGAGACAGTTCCCTTTTCTTCGTCGGATGCATCTTTAGTATCTATATCGTGGCCACTAGACCTAACGAGTCCTAGATAGTAACTTGTCATAGTGATGGTAGAGGGTGCTGGGTGTGTTCCGCTAGACTTGGGATGTTCCATTAACTTGTAAATTGACGTCAGCTTGAGTTACTTGAAGCTTTCTTGGATTGGACAAGAGGAATGAGGAAACACTAAATGAATAGCGACTGGAAAGGCTGAAGTAGTTTGGTATATAACATCGAGTCTTGACTTGAAGAATCCTAAAGATACACTAGTACCTCAGTGTATATCTCATGCTCGTCACACCTTGGACTCTCATCTCATGACTCTCGAAGACGACGATGCCTGAAAGGGGCAAAAGACACAAGGTACGATATCTCCTCAACACCTAGCCCATTTATAAGCATCTTGGCCGTAATCCTAAGGCGTGAATGACAGTCTGCTTCATACATGAAAGGGGGGAAGAAGACGAAAGTTGCGCATGACAAATATTCGTCGATTGGAACATAGAACGGGCATCGAGATGCCTGATCTTCGGAGATAATGATCTCACTATCCAATTCCGACAGGAAAAGCAAGTCGCGTCACAATATTTAGTACAGAACAATACAACAAATTCTCAAAATGCCGCAAAATTCTAACATTTTATGCACCATTCTTCTTCTAGTCGTAAATATGCACGCTTATAGCAAGGTATAGAGTATATACTCATTACCGTACCTATTAAGTATCGAAAGGGAAGTCGAGTCCATTTAGATTCCGTCAAGATACCGTCATCCACAAAGGCGAACTCAGTTTGAACTAGGCTTGAAAATGGAAGGTTCTCTGTTACAGGTAAATCTTGTTACTCCAAGTGAATAAAACATGAGCTCCAAATACCTTGGATGCGCTTGAACGGCCTGGCAGATCGGCTTAGGTGATTCACGTTCTTATTGTTTTTATCTCATCTCAACATATTTCTAGAGTTATCAGAGCCTTCTGTTCACAACATCTCCCTCCAAACACCTTCCAACAAGCCCTCACAAATCCTTTCTCTCCACGCAACTCTCGTCAACCGCTCCCTCAACCAATCGATACCCCTCTCTTTCTCCCCCAGATCCTCCATTTTCCCATTCCATACCTCATTTTCCCTACCTGGCGTCGCCACAGTCCTCATAAACATAATCCACAACGCCACGTCTATATAACCATTTTCCAAACTATCATCCTCGTCCCGCAACTCATCATATTTTCGTCCAAACCCGTCTAATATAGATGCCAGTCGATGATAGACTTTTGACATGGTGGGTAATTCCCGAATTACGATCTGTAGGTAGAGCAACGCCGCGATGGTAAACGCGTGCGAAAGCTCTAAAAGCATTATATCTTGTGAGGAAGTTGCAATTTTTGTTTCGGCTGCAGGATTAGATTGGCCAAGTTCAAGAGATAGAAGACGATATTCAGTGTGGTAGAGCGCTTCGTTTAAAAGCTTTTTGTCTTGCACCGTGAGGTCTGGGTTATCGATCGTAACGGAAATAGTCTGGAGTGTTTGAAGAATCTCTGCAGTTTCGAAATTCGGGAAGATACATATTGGATCTGAGGATGGTGGTAGGGAGAAGTGGAGGGTTGAGGATAGTTGATCCGCGAGGCAGCCTTCGAAGGGGTAGAGATTAGGGAGTTTGAGGGACGTTCCCCAGCGGGTTGCGAAAACGATGTCCGACCTAGTGATTGTGTGAGATGTGGAGAAACATTTTGGAATGAAAGTTGAGGGTACCATGAAATAACTCTTATCATCACGGGGTTGTGGCTAAGGCTAGTAATTCCACCTTGGAGTTTGATCATCTTCATGAGCCCTATTTGGTGTGCATCCGCGGCTTCAAAGTTGCCATTGATTGCCTTGTTTATTCGAATTAGCCTTTCATTGTCTCCAGCAACCTCAGATAATCGAGCTGACCTCTAAAATCACAAGGATAGCCACGGACGTGATACTCGCCTCGCTCATCCGATGTTTATCATCAAGCAGCCTCTCATTAATTAGCATTAACGCCTTCCCCTTATGATAAAGACTATCCCTTGAGTCCTCGATTCCTTGAATGAGGTCTTGATGTTGTGCAACAAGACATAGTGTCGCATGGAGTAATGCAGCGTCAGAAATACTGAATGGTTTCCAATTATCATCGTAGTTGATAGCAAAAGCGTTGGTAGTTAAGGCTGTATTATCTGCAGATTCTAAAGCGTTCTTAGGTTGTATTTGCTTGCAGTAGTATATAGGGCAGTAATGACAGTGATAGAGAAGTGATTGCGCTCTCGCTCCTAATGATATTGGTAGTATTCCATAGACGTCGGATCGGTCTATTTCAGGTTCCTTGAACAGAGTCAAATCACAGAGCTTAAAGAAAGGGATGGGAAGTCTGACCTGGTCACGCAAAAAGAAGGTGACTGAGTCGTCGCTCAAAGCTTCATATGAATCTGGGGAATCATCACGTGATTTCCCCTCTTTCTCTTTCCTTCTCGGAGCCGGTGCCTTGCGAGACCAAGTATTCAGTTTGAACTTCCCAGACAGCTCGCCGGCAGATTTCGCTTTCACCTCCAGTGAAGCACCGCTCTTCGGAATTGCTGTCTCGGTTCTAGGATTTCTCTTCGTGGTGAGGAAATGTTGCATAGCATGCGATCGGACCATGTAGGAGAAATTTGACTTTTGAGTTGCTGGTCTTGACGTAAGTGTGATGAATTCGAGGGGTAAGCCTGGAGAATTGCTGCTTGTGGAAGTTGGCGTCGGAAGGCTAATGCTGTCAGACTGTATCCAGCGAATGACCATGTCGATGAAAGCCACAAACTCATGTATCAACCAGACCTGTTTTGCACTTGCTTTTCAATTACATGACACATATTGAGTGTGAGGGTACCATATTACCGAACTAGGCAGTAAAGGAGCCGGCGAACTTACCGGGAAGGGGAATTGGGCGAGCTTTCTTCATCCACGGGTTTCAAAGCAGCAGCTGCTTCCGGCATTGCCATAGTTTGATAATGCGAACGCACTTTCGAACTAAGAATTCGAGGAGAATATTGTTAAGGATAAGGGTTATACAAATAAAGAGCAAAAGGCATTCCCAGGATTTGTACCATTGCTTCGGCCGCCAGGTAACCAACACTCACGTGATCGTTATGGCTTTCTAATCAAGCCACAGAAGGACGCATCATCTCTTAATATAGAAACGCCGTGTCTGTAAAACTAGCATGCTCTTTTAACATTGCTGTTGGCCCTTTAAATACAGCATTATCCGAGCAATTCCAAATTTCTAGCCTGTAGGAATCGGGGGATCCTCGGTAACGTAAATAGGGGGTCGCTTAGTAACAGTGCCCATTGACTACATTAGGAAATTCGTGAGGGTGGCTTTCTACAGCGCTGCAAAAATTGCAAACACCGCCCCGTGCGAGCCGCGTCGTCGGAGCCTGACGAGAACTAAAGTAACTACTGTAGATCGTGGCGGAAATGAATAATGAGACATTGAGGAGTGAGTGGCAGGGCCGACTTTCAATAGCGAAGGCCGATGTCTTACGTTATATTCCGTCGATTACTACTCAGAGTAACACGGGGCTTAGTTTAAGCTTAAGTAGCCACCAACATGATGATATAAGGCAACATCGAAATCCGACAGGCAAGCGTTTCCCGTATGTACATCCGCGGAAGCCCACGCCGTATTTCCGCGCAGAGCTGAAAGGTGCCGAGTGCGGTCGTACCATATGCAGCTACATGGCTTACTCCCTTACAAAGGGTGCTCGTAATCTCTCCCCAAAATACCCATCTCCTGACATGGTAAATGGCAGGGGGCGAGAATTTACGAATAAGTAAGGGAACCATAGTTTCAGTCGTCACGAACCACTTCTCTCGCGCAAGCATGTGCTCCAACTCATAATAGCGCAGATATATCTTGATCGGCCAGCCATACTTAATATCCTCCTGGCTGTCCAGCAGTTCGGTGTATTTCCGAAGCTATTCATATACAATCATAGACATTAATTGTTATCAATCGAATCCATCCTTTTCAAGCCGTCTTTTTGAAAGTCTGATGATCTCATTGCAAAATGGCAGAAACATTTCAATCCCGCGTCGAAGAGGTCGTCTTAAAAACCTTCGAATTTATCATTGTTGGAGGTGGTACAGCTGGTCTTACCATTGCTGCCAGGCTCACAGAGAATCCTATGTTCAATGTCTTGGTTCTTGAAGCTGGAGAAAATAGGTCTGATGTGCGTCAACAGATTTCTCTCTACTTCTTGCTCTGACAACACGCAGGATCCCAAAGTCAATGTTCCAGCATTGATGGCACAACTCTACGAAGAGTAAGTCGGAGGTGCCCCCGAGAATATCGCTGGCTACTGATGATCGTAGCCCAACATATGACTGGTGCTTCAAGACAGTGCCGCAAGTAAACGCGAATAACAGAGTCGTTGCTCAGCCACGAGGGAAGCTCCTTGGGGGAAGCTCTTCAATCAATTTCATGATGCTTTCACACGCTAGTGCTGTTGATGTAGACAATTGGGAAAAGCTGGGGAATCGGGGATGGAACTTCAAGACGATGAAGCCATATTACAAGAAGTTCGAGACTTACAATGCACCTAATGAGGTTCTAGAAAAAACACTAGGCGGTAATATTTTCGATTCTTCTCTGCATGGCTCTTCTGGACCTGTTCAAATCACTTGGCCACATGGCACCAGCGAAGTTGACGGCATGTGGAGGCCAACCCTTCAGGCCTTAGGTCTAGGGGCAGAGGAGGACCCGCGGCGTGGATCGGCTTTGGGAGGATACCCTGTTCTTAAATATATTGACAAGGCGGCGAAGAGGACGACCGCAGCGACGGCATTCTATATTCCTAACGCGGGCCGTTCAAACTTGTCAGTCTTAACAAATGCTCATGTCAATAGGATTCTTTTCGAGGAACACAGCGGCATAATCGATGCGTCAGCCGTATCTTTCTCGTTTTCAGATAAGGAGTATGTCGTGTCGGCTTCTCGCGAGATCATCCTTTGCGCAGGATCGTTCCAGAGCCCCCAAATATTGGAGCTATCCGGCATTGGCTCCAAAGAAATATTGACGAAGCATGGTATGAAATTAGTGGTTGATAACCCCAATGTTGGCGAGAATCTCCAGGTTGGTACCCTTTCGGTCCTAGAGTAATCTAGAAAGCTAACACACTTAGGACCATATGCTTGTTCCTCTTGAATTTGAGACTGTAGACGGCGTCCAGACCGCAGAAACAATCAAGCAACCGGGTGTCCTCGAATGGGCACTGAAAGAATGGCAAGAAGGCCGCGGTGGTCCCCTTGCAAGCGGAGTCAGCGGTACAGCATTTCTGTCCTACGCTTCAATCCTACCCAAGTCCGACCAAGACTCAATCCCCAAAAGCATGGAGAAGGGGCTATCTGCCACTCCGTCTTACCACCGCTCAAAACAATTCGAAATCCAGAAGCAAGTTTTTCTCTCCCAAAAAGAGGCATCGGCCCAATTCAACTTCGCACGTACCGGCTTCAACCCCTTTTCTAGCGAAAGCGTCTCAGGCCTATTCCAGCATGATGATCCCGGAAACTATCTCGGCGTCGCAACTGCTTTGACTCATCCATTTTCCCGCGGATCAGTACACATCAATTCCTCCGACCCCAAGGCGCTTCCTATCATTGATCCTCGCTATCTCAGCCATCCCATAGACATCGAAGTCCTCGCCAACGGCCTTCTCTTTGTGCAAGAGCTCGTAGAAACTGCCCCCCTTTCTTCGGTGATTAAAGATAGCCCCGACGGCCTAGGTAAGAAAATTCAGCCTAGTTTTAAGATTGACAAGAAATTAGATCGTGAAAGAGCCGTTGAATTTGTGAGGGAGGCAGCGATCAGTTCTTGGCATCCGATTGGAACTTGCTCGATGTTGCCGAGAGATGAAGGAGGAGTCGTAGATGAAAAGATGAGGGTGTATGGGGTAAACAGATTGAGGGTAGTCGATGCTAGCGTGATGCCGTTGCATGTTCGAGGCAATATTGCAAGTACGGTGTATGCGATTGCGGAAAGAGCGGCAGATCTGATTAAAGAGGATTGGGTTGTCGAGAATTCACACTGAAATGATTGAATATTTGGAAGTTAGACGTTGGATCAATTCTCCGAAATGCAGCCAGTGAAAGACAAAACAAAGGTAAAGACAATAGCGTGATCCCAAAACACTTGATGCCTCATACTCCTTCACTGAAGGATGGATGAGTACTTGATACCCATACATCCAACGCCTACCATAAATTCATGTCCTACCACACCTACCCAAAGAACACTATTCTCCGATCAAGCTTACCTATACCTTTCTTCAACGCTCTTTCAAGATACCATATCGCGCTTGCAAATCTTCTGGGGATTCAGGGCCTCGTTGACTTCGACCAAACTTGAGGACGAGAAAACATGTCAATATTCCTGAACCCGAATTCCAAAGCATTAGTAGGTGGGAAATGTACTCAAGTAGATATTTTTCACGAATGTGGACCACAACATCCAAGCGCTTCAGCTCAAATAGACAGTTCCCGGCTAGACTCGGGAACAAAATGCATTGGGATGCCCATTCAAAGTGCAGATCCATAGCAGACAGATAGCCTTTTTCGCTTATAAAATCAAGCGTCTCTAGTAGTATTTGCCGGTTTAGCCACATGAATCTGGTATCAGACATTTGGACTCTCCTAGTGCTTTCCGATCGGTACTTTTCGGGAAACACGTTTTATATCTGCCAGTGTATCTCGATTGGCAAATTTTGGAAACCTATTTTGGACTCCCGAGACTCTAGAGGCTCGTCGATCACTTTATCATGCAAGTTATCAGCGTGCTCATTCCCAAGAGCATGCGGGATATCTGCACCTTCTCGCTTTTAGTGAGCTCCTCTGCATGGCCATTTTTGAGATCAAGTAATCTGCCACGCCGATATACCATACTCCAGAGCTTCCCTGAATAAGGAAGATTTGGTGGCTGAAAACAGGCAACTTCATTGGTCGATTAATTACATGCTACCCCACCTACCCCACCCTAGACGCTCTTTCCCAGTCGGAGGATAATTGCTTTGAAATCTATATACTCACGTAGCCTTGATGCCCCATGGTTTCTCTTTCTGAAGCTGGAGTACGCTATGAGTGACCTTCTTAAGTAGGATATCACTTTCTAGGTCTGAAACTGTTCGCCCGGCCATTCTTTCGCTGTGGAAAATGCGATGGCAGTACAGAAAATCATACTCACCTTAGGGGTTTTGATTCGCAATGTGCTTTGCGTGAAAAATGGCCTGGCAAGGACGCCTCAAATGGGCTGGGTAAGCAACTTTCTCTCAGTGAACAGCTCTTTGTTTAATGTGGTCCATATAGGACAATTGGAACTCGCTCGGCTGTAACGTGTCCGACGACCTGCTCGTTAATACATCCAAAAGGCTCGTCTCGTCCGGCCTTCGTGATGTTGGCTACAACTATGTAATTCTCGACGATTGCTGGTCGGACGGACGAGATGAGGGTGGCTTCCTGAAAGCCGATACGAAGAAATTCCCCAAGGGGATGGATTACGTGGCAAATGCGATTCACGATGAAGAATTGCTGTTTGGAATGTATTCGAGTGCAGGAGAGATGACTTGTGCAGGATATGGTCTGAGATTTGTCATTGTTTGACCTCGAAGTGAAAATTGACTTGAGCATAGCTGGTTCGTTGGACTTCGAAACGCAAGATGCTCAAATCTTCGCGTCCTGGGGTGTGGACTACCTGAAGTACGACAACTGTTACCATTTAGGCAGATGGGGCACACCCCAAATCTCTTTCAATCGATTCAAAGTCATGTGGGACGCTCTTCAAGCCACTGGGCGAAATATCCTGCTCAGTCTTTGTAATTGGGGAGAGGATTACGTCCATACTTGGGGAATGTCAATTGCCAACTCATGGAGAGTCTCAGGGGATATCTATGATTCCTTCAGTCGCCCAGATGATCTTTGTGCTTGTACGGATGATCCCAAAAATCCCTTATGTGTAGCACCTGGAAGTCACTGCTCGGTTGTGAGTATTATCAACAAGGTCGCGGCTTTTGTGGATAGAGGTCAACCTGGAGGTTGGAATGATTTGGATTTGTTGGAGGTTGGGAATGGAGGAATGACTGACAATGAGGTGAGCGTGCTTGATGAAGCATTTTATATCTAGCTGACCCCGATATGACTCTAGTATAAAGCCCACTTTTCCATGTGGGCAGCTCTAAAGTCTCCCCTCTTGATGGGCAATGACCTTCGCACTCTTTCCCCCTCCTCTCTCACAATTCTCAACAATCCAGCTATGATTGCAGTAAACCAAGATTCCGTCGGCCGGTCAGTCGCTCGTATTCGGCGTGATCTCAATGTCGCAAAGGACAAGTATGGCATTAGCGAGATCCATGTATGGAGCGGACCGCTTTATGGAGGGGATCAGTTGGTGGTGTTTTTGAATGTCTGCGGTGAGGACAGAGAAGTTAGCGCGAGTCTTGCAGAGATCTTTTTCCATGATGGACCCGAGGGATCAGCTCCCCAGGTTAAGGACACATGGGAGATTTATGACTTGTGGGGAAATAGGATGGACGCGACAGTTGCAAAAAAGATATTAGATGCTTCAGCAGATGACGCAGGAAAGATATTACGCGAGATTGGTTGGTACAATTCAACAGCATTGCCTTACGAGGAGGGGTTGAAGAAACGTGATCCCAGGTTGCTTGGGAAGAAAATTGGAGGGGTGGTTTCTAACGGTGGAACAATGTCCACGCGTGTAAAAATGCATTCGGTGGAGATATTTAGGTTGAGCCGTGTCGAGAATGTTCACAAAAGCAAAGTACACTTCAAACAGGAGCTTTGATCAGATCTTTTTAGATAGTCCTGGTAGCTCGCCTCGCAGTATTTGCACCCCTTGAGATGTAGTAGCATATATTTAAATAAGCAAAACCTACTCAAATTAGCGACAGTATGGTATAGTGGTAATACACTTACTATGCGGACACGTAACTTTCTAATATCATTTGAGCTGTTTAATTCTGGGGTATAAGTCTGTGAAGTCAGTCCCTAATTTGCCCGCTTCAAAAAATCAGTTCCGTCTGGTTTTTCTAAGAGATGCCATATTACCTCTGGCATCTCCGAGTTTTTGCAATTTCAGGGCGTGATTTAGATTTTAGTTGACTTCTTTTTTGTTTTTGCAAGGTTGCTTTTGTATTTACTTCGAACGCGCAAAGGGGATGTGACTCGCTTAGATGTCTGGTAGGCCCGGAGGGGAGCTTCCTTCACCTAAGACACGTTTTGCACCTCAAAGTTCTTTGATGAGAAGGTTGAATACCTAGACGCTCAAACATATCAAGGACAACTCGTAATGCACTACTGTTTGGATATTTTTAAGATAATGGTACAAGTGTGAGTGAGTATCGATCCCCCAACTGTACGAATAGTGTACATACATTATCGTTTTTGACAGTGATAAGGCAACTAACTACATCAAGGATTTGATATCTCCACCCTCGGAGTTACTCTAGCTATTAATTATTGAAATATTTAGTTGAAATTCCAATTCGCTTCTTGAAGAATAGGAGGTGTTGAAGTGTGGCCGTGGTCTTCCATACCCCCTTTCGCAGAGCTCGCCCTTAACATAAATCAACCACAATACTACCTCTATCACACGAACAATTACTCAATAATCTGCAAAAAAAAATAGTTCTGATCTCATTTCTCTAGCTCTCCACATTTAAACCTCCACGCTGTGCATTGTGCGTTATGCGTTCGTCGCATCCCTACCGCGCACCTCGCTTCGACTAACCTTCGTATATATTTAAATAGGCATTTTCATCCCAATACCCGCAGCTTCCATGGCTCGGTTGGAAGTATCTCGCTTTCCCAAAAAATCAAAATAACTAAAACTTAGGTGACCGTCCTCGGTCGGTAAAGATAAGGCATTGAGCGTAGCGAAGCGTTCTGTAGTCGTGGAGGAGGGGGTAATATGGGGTCGAGGAGGACGATGTACGGCAAAGGAGTAGGCACTCGACACCGAGCTGAACCTTTTGCTATTTTATTTCATTTTGAATTTAGGACTTTTGGTTTTGAGCGCGCATGGAGGAGGGGGTGGGCTTAGGGAGTGAATGCAATTGAATCCTCTCCTGAGTAAACTGAGGGTCACGTTTCTTGCACTAATGTTGAGGTTGGATAATTTTGCCAATAAAAACGCAGGGATACAGGCTTTGGTTCTATCAAACGCCGCTTTGACACAGTCCACATGAATATATATATAATTTTCTTTTTCTTTTTTTCATCTCTGTAAGACGAGCTACCAAATGACTAAACTCTTTGACTTCTTGCAATGATGGCTGCGTAATTGGAGTCTAGGCACACACCCAATACCCGTATCATCATCGGTGAAGAGATAAGAAATAGTCAAGATATAAGGGAAATCATTGATTTAAATGTATCTGCTAAGAGTTGCTGTGTCTTTGACACTCGCTTTAAGGCCAATAGACACGCCCATGGGTGGTTTCATGCAGAACGCGGTGTTTTGCGCCAATCACGGAAGCGCGTCCAAATCTGATCTACTCGCCGTCCTTTTAACCGTACACTGAGAGAACAATACTTTTGGTACCGGTAGAGGAAGTAAAATTTCTGCTATCTTTTGCGTGATCTCTGTCTGCTGCTACGGCGTTCGAGGGAGCATCGTCTGAATGCGGATTAAGGGGCTCCGAATGATTGCCAGTCGTGCCTTGACGCAGAAGAGTTATCGAAATGCTTGAATCTGGCCCTGCACAGATCATATACTTAACTGCTGGTAGTCCCTGTTGCTGGTAGTCCCTGTCGCTGCCACTGCTTGATAAGTTGCAGGTCTTTGATTTGATGTATCGGAAAATAGCGATGTGTGGGAGCCTACTTGGCGACGTCTGTGGCAGATGATACAACGTTCTTAAATTTGTCAAACTTCCCGGAGAAATCTCGAGACATTGCAGGAAATCTTGCGCTCAAAGTTGAATTTACATGATTTGACAGGCAGTTGGGCTCTGTTTCTGCGGAGAAAGTAGAGTGAAGCTGAGACGCGTTTCTATCTCCCAGGTCTTTATGCCCATCTGTATCTCTTGCAATCTGTTGCCTAAGTTTAAGTAAAGAACCCAACTCTGCTTTCAACTCAGTGATGACACTGAACGTTTGCGACATTGAAGCAAATGTCAATGTCAGCTTGCTTGGTTGCTCATTTCGCGACCTGCGAATTCCATCCTCATCTTTCTGTATCATCCGCCGTTTCGTATCGATCTTGGTACATATCTTCCATTTCGCGGTCCCCAGATGGCTTTGCCAGACCAGCTTCATATCACATATCTCTCCAGTCCTGTACTCCTTGGAACAGTGCTGGCGGAAGGAGCCCCATCTGAAGCAGCCACATGACATATTATACTGATCTTAGAAACACAAGATTAAAAGCTGATATCAAATTCTTTCAATGATAAGGAGAAGGCTAATATCATGAACATGTTATGGAAGATACTTCTTAGAGCGCATTCGATTCAACTACCCTCTGATTTTCGTAATCTGAGTTTAGGGGTCCGGGATTGCTAATCGGTCCCGATTTGATGAGGTTTGAGTTAATTTGTAAATAGGTGCTAGTGGTCTAATCAGCTTGTAAAACGAGCTGCTGGAAAATCGAGGGGCTGGCGTTTTTTATATGTGTTCTAACCCTCAAATTAATAAAGCGGGTCTGATATAAAAGAATTAAAAAATAATTGTAAAGCGTATTGTTCACTTGGGGCTATTTACAGTCTGAGCTTGTGAAATTTTATAGATTTGCCAAATGTACATTCATTTATTACTTTCGGCTCTTTAGCTAACATAATACCTGCAGAAACAAGGCTTTTTGCATTAGGCTGTGAACGAGGCAGACTTTTGCCGGGCGAACCACCCACAAAGAAATTTGCAAACATCTATTAATCAAATGAAATCTCAATGCAAAATAGGCAACAAATAAAACCCAAGCTCCATATATGGCTTAGACCCGACAGTGACGATGTGCATTGCTAGACTGAAGTCTATGCCGCCCAGTGTTTAACCGGCCAGTTGTGCTCGTTCGAGCAACATAGCAGCGTTCAAAATACTCACCCTGAATATTCACGTCGAGTTCTGAGATGCCCGGTGAAAGAATTCATACCAGATATAATTTTTATACAAGAAATGTAAGCTGTATAATCTCATGAAGACAGAGAAAGAGCTTCAAAATATATGTGCTTCGTAATCGAACCAATGAAATCGCGACATTATTTTAAGGCTAGAAACCTGTCCCCGCCAGCTTGGACCTCACCGCATCTCAATATCTACACCCAAGAACAATAAACTTGTCCAACTTCTGTTCTTCCCATCTCTACTCTTAATCTATTCGATAGGATCCCCCAGCAGCGACATTATTGCCCGGGAGAGACCCAAGATCTTGCGCGAATTTGAGCGCAATCCGAATACATATTCGAATTTGTCCACACAGCCTTCGAGTTCTGCTCGCTGGCTCGATCTATTATCTAACACCATGCTCTCGGGGCAACACGTCTTCTCTCACCAGCACCAGTACAATCCACAGGGAGAACCATCATGGATGCACCAGCAAACTCATCATCAACACGCCCAGCAGCAAGCTGCAGCTGCCGCAGCTTCTGCCCACCAGCACCATTATAATCGAATAGCCGCGAATCATAACTCCGCCGGTCCTTCTATCAACTCAAATCACGGGCAGGATACAAGCATGATGGATAACGTTACGGAGGAGAATAGGCGCACTTTGGCCTTTATCGCTGATCTGCTGAGCGAGGATACAAGGGAGGCGGCTTTATTGGAATTGAGCAAGAAACGTGAACAAGTGCCGGAACTTGCTCTAATCTTGTGGCACTCATTTGGTATGCTGAAGAGTGAAAATTAAACCGATCGAACTGTCTAATCTGTAATAGGTGTCATGACTTCCTTACTTCAGGAGATCATATCCGTTTACACTCTTCTCAACCCATCCCAGCTCACGGCTGCCGCCTCTAATCGTGTCTGCAATGCTTTGGCTCTCCTGCAATGCGTTGCATCTCACAACGAGACACGCGCTCTCTTCTTGAACGGTATTTACTATTATCCTACCCTGATGCATCTTTGCTAATATTAATAGCCCATATCCCACTTTTCCTCTATCCCTTCCTTAACACCACCTCAAAATCTCGACCCTTCGAATACCTACGATTGACCTCTCTGGGAGTCATTGGAGCTCTCGTCAAGAACGACTCTTCCGATGTTATAAACTTCCTTCTCACAACTGAAATCATCCCTCTTTGCCTTCGAATCATGGAGACTGGCTCTGAGCTTAGCAAGACGGTCGCCATATTCATCGTACAAAAGATCCTGCTTGATGACCAT